>Ga0302251_1000485_pt1 | contig 36448 bp, 34 predicted proteins | sample AAG_RA_Gln_MG_FD_193534 | JGI IMG/M metagenome (GOLD analysis project Ga0302251, IMG submission 193534) | Enriched activated sludge microbial communities from anaerobic digester in WTTP, New Holstein, Wisconsin, United States - AAG_RA_Gln | ecosystem: Engineered > Bioreactor > Anaerobic >... | reverse complement strand
GCGCCAGTCTCCGCAGAGACGGCAGATACTTCCTGAAATATGTGAGGGGGAGAAAAGTCCTGCAGTCCGGGAGGATAAAATCCAGTCAAAAAAGCAGCGACAACGAAAAGATGACTGCGTGACCTATCAGATTTCACCTTTTAGTCATATGCCTGCGCGCCTTGTTGAAGAAGGAGGAAAAGGAATTGAGCCAGGGAAAGCCGAGAGCATGTCGCTGGAGTATACAGGAAAGCTCTTTTTCTGCCGGGATGGCGTATGAAATATTGTCTCCTTCCGGGCGAGACATTTTGAGCTCTGTGCATATCAGGGATTTCTGACAAAATTATCACTGGAAGATGCTCTTGAGCTTCAGATATTTTCACTGGCAGAGGAACAGAACAGAGTGAAGCTCTTTGTCATTGCTGACAGGGGTATTCTCGAATATGGTTAAGGAGTGCACTCTGATGATGTGATGAAAATGTATGCCGATTATCTGGATCCTCAGTATCTGAAGAAGAAACGCAGATGATTGGGTGTCAGGATTTCAGGGTAAACACTCTTTGTCAGGCATCTTAACGAATCATTGTCAGGAAATTACTTTTCTGGCCACAGGTTCTCATCTAATGGAAATGAGAAGGGGTGCAGAGAGATTACCTGGGAGGAGAGGTGAAGGTAAGGATATATTGCTTATGCCGCTTTCTTTCAGAGAATATATGCTGGTCTTGAGAGAGGAGCTTGATGGAATTCTGCCTTCATTTGCGGGGTGGAGTAGAGAAGCGCTTCTGTCTTCTATCGAAGAGATATACATGGGAGCTGATTTATACTCACCAGCATAACACACTGCAGCATTCTAAATTGCCAAATGAGCGTTGATAGATGATTCAAGAAGTTTTGATAGTGCAATTTATAATGCGCGTTTATATAAGAGGAGAGATGGAGCTCCATGATTTTTCTTCTTTCTTCAACCAATCATTCCCCCCTTCCCCCCTTAACGGGGACAGGCAAACGCGGTCGTTACCCCCACAGGGGGGACAGGCGACATTTCTATAGAAGTTCCGAGACATTATAAGATTTATCGTGATGCTTTTCTTGTTGATTTAATCAGAATTGGCAGAAAGAGATTTAGATGGCAGGAGGCGCTGAAGAAAGGGAGGGTTGGACGATGTGAATATAGAATATGCCAGCCATCCGATGAATTTGGAATGATCGGGGGCTATTATGCAGATTCCACAGATTGGCTGTTATGATTTTCATCTGGAGGCTAAGACTGATCTACATCTCCCTGAATACAAGGGATCCACCTTCCGGGGAGGTTTCGGGATCACCTTGAGGCGTATTGTATGCGCTTTAAAACGTGAAACGTGTGATGAATGCATGCTCCGATCGAAGTGCATCTATGCTTATGTCTTTGATACCTCTCCTCCTGCTGAGAGCGACAGACTCAGGAATCACAGGAATATACCACAGCCATTCATTCTGGAGCCGCCCGGTGAAACGACCATGCACTATCCTCCCGGCCGGGATCTAATGTTTTCCTTTGTTCTTGTCGGTAAGGCTCTTGAATATGTTCCTTATTTCATATTTACTGTTGAAGAGATGGGAAAGGCAGGAATAGGAAAGGGGAGAGGGCTTTTTATACTGAAAAAGGTTACATCCCTCAGTGCAGAAGGGCCGGTGCCTGTCTTTGACGGGAAGGATAGAAAGCTATTCCCTGAAAATAATGATCTTCAACGTGTTATCGAGAAGAAAGTAGATGATCTGATCAATGCTGAGCGTATTGTTCTGACTTTTCATACACCGACACGAATTGTGAGCGATGACCGTTTTGTTTCGGCTCCTGAGTTTCATCATATCATCCGAAGTCTTTCCCGCCGCGTCTCAAATCTTCTCTACTTTCATTGTGCCATGGAGGCACCCTGGGATTTTAAAGAGCTTATAGAGAAGGCTGAGAAGGTAAGAGTAGTGAATTCCAGGCTGGAGTGGAACGACTGGGAGCGCTATTCAAAGCGTCAGGATACGAGGATGAAAATGGGCGGCTTCACTGGAACGATGATATGTGAAGGAGATTTTGCTTCTTCTGCTTTAGTTCTGGCTCTTGGTGAGCTGCTTCACGTCGGCAAGAATGCGTCCTTCGGACTTGGGAAGTATGAAGTGCAGGTGCAGTAAGTGACTCAGCGCTCTCAGCCCCCCCAGCGTCCTCAATTACCTCAGAAGCTCTTCGCGATATACTCGACGAGCCTGTGGAATGAAGGCACCAGTCCCAGGAAGAGGATGGCAAGCGTCGTGATCGAGAGTGCCGTCTTGAAGGTTCCGGGGATCACAATGGGGCCTGAGGAACTATCATCAGTGAAATACATGTACTTCAGGATTCTTAGGTAATAGAAAAGAGAGATTACACTGAAGATGATCGCCGCCAGCACGAAGCCTGAGAGTCTGTGGCTGAAAGCGCTGTAAGCTGATGCAAAGAGGTAGAACTTGCCGACAAAGCCTGCAAGGGGCGGTATTCCGGCAAGAGAGAAGGCTGCCAGGAGCATTATCGCTGCCAGGCTGGGCGATTTTCTGCTGAGCCCGCGGTAATCCTGGATATTTTCGCTGTTGTAGTACATGCTGCACAGTATGGCCACCGAAAAGGCTGCCAGATTAGTGAGGCAGTAAACGGTTATGTAGAACAATACCGAAGTCCTCGCCAGATGCACGTCTCCTGTTATCCCCACAAATCCAAGCAGAAGATATCCCATCTGAGATATTCCTGAATAGGCAAGGAGCCTTTTGATGTTGTTCTGCCTGAGAGATGACAGGTTTCCTACTATAATTGACAGAAGCGCGATGATTGCGAAGACCGGAGCCCAGTCCTCAGCCAGCTCTCCGAGACCATCCATGAAGAGCCTGAACAGAACTGCCACGCCTGCCGCCTTCGGTCCTACAGAGATGAAGGCCGTCACAGGAAGAGGGGCTCCCTCATAAACATCAGGAGACCACATGTGGAAAGGTGCAGCAGCCAGCTTGAAGCATATCCCTGACATTATCAGGATAAGGCCGAGCATGAAGACGCCTGAGAAGGTGGGGGAGAAGGTGTTCAGATTTCCCTGTGTGCTCCCGGTTATTATTGTCAGCATATCCTGAGAGATCGACTTTACAAAGACAAGTGAGCCTGAGTTTCCATAAATGAAGCTGATTCCGTAAAGCATCAGAGCCGAAGAGAAGACTCCCATGATGAAATATTTAAAGCCTGCCTCAGTTGAAGCCTTGCTGCTTCTGTCCAGCGCGGCAAGGACATAGAGAGGTATGCTCATCAGCTCGAATGAGATAAAGAGCAGCAGAAAATCACCTGCCGAGGCCATCATCATCATCCCGACTGTTATTATGAGCGTGAGGGGGTAGAACTCTCCCTTGGGGAGGTTCTTATATTTCAGATAGTCAGTAGAGATCAATGCCACGATGAAGGCGATGAGACAGAAAAGCTCCTTGAAATAAAGAGACAACGGATCGGTGATATAGAGAAAGCCGGCGAAGCATTCGCCGCCAGGTTTATGCAGGAACGTGTTTTTCCCTGCAAGAAGGAAGATGCCTATCAGGGCATCTATGAAGATACCCACAAGAGTTACAGTGGCAAGTGTCTTTTTCCTCTTCACTCCCACAAGTTCGATGGAGAGGACTATGAGAGCCCAGATGAAGAGAAATATCTCCATGGAGATGCTGACAAGATTCAACAGGTTAATCCTCCTACGTCATAAGTGCAGCAATTCTGCAATGTAGTCTGAGCTGCCGCTCATCACGTCCATCAGCAGTTTGGGATACACTCCCATCACTATGATGACAAGCGCCATTATAATCTGCGGTGCAAGTTCTATTCCATGCCCGTCGTGCACAGGTCTGTCTGTCGGCTCGCCAAAGAATATGCGCTGTATGGCTCTCAGGATGTAAAGGGCTGAGAGGACCAAGCTTCCGATTGCCAGAACACCGCAGAGTGGCATGTTGGCAGCGAAGAGTGACACGAATACAAGCAGTTCTGCCACGAAGCCGCTGGTCGCAGGAAGTCCGAGGGCAGCTAATCCGGCCAGCACGAATATACTGGCCACAAAGGGCATTCTGGCAGCAAGGCCGCCCAGATCGTCCATCGAGCGCGTGCCGGTCTTTTCATGTATAATACCCGCAGCGGCAAAGAGAAGTGCCGCAATGATGCCGTGAGAGAACATCTGGAAGAGCGCTCCGCAAAGGCCGGTTGCATTCTGCGAGGATATGCCAAGCAGTGCAATCCCCATGTGGCTTACGCTTGAATAGGCGATCATATATTTGATATCGTTCTGTTTGAGTGCGCAGAGCGCCCCATAGATGACGCCGATCACTCCCAGAACAGCCATTGTGGGAAGCCAGAAATGAGCTCCATAAGGTGCAAGTCCCAATGCGATCTTGATAATGCCATATCCACCCATCTTAAGAAGCACTCCCGCCAGTATCATTGAGAGGGCTGTAGGCGCTGCCGAGTGGCCATCAGGGAGCCAGGTGTGAAACGGGACGATCCCTGCCTCTATTGCAAACCCTATGAACAGCAGCGGGAAGAGGAATATCTGCACTCCCTTTGCCAGGTTTCCACAGTTTATCACGTCGTTCAGAGAGAATGTCCTCGCCATCCCCTGGGGGAAGCCTGCCAGGAAGTAGGCTCCCAGTATGCCAAGCAATACCAGTCCACCACCGAGCTGCAGGTAGATGGTCAATTTCATCGCCGAATACTCTCTCTTCACTGTACGTGCCTTATCTCTTCTGTCGCTGCCCCAGATGGAAATGAGCAGGTACATAGGGATGGTGGCGGCTTCATAGAAGATGATGAAAAAGAAAAGATCCTGAGTGCAGAATACACCCATGACCCCTGTAAGCGTGATGAGAGTGAGAATGAAATACTCCTTGTGCCGTTCCTGGATGTTGAACGATACAAGGATGGATACGAATGATATGATGCCTGTAAGCAGAATCATCGGCAGGTTGATGCCATCTACACCCATGATATATGAGATTCCAAGCCCTGGGATCCAGGGAACCTTCTCCATGAACTGCAGGGAGCCGCTTCCCAGGTTTCTGTCGAATGAGACAAAGACATACACACTGAGAAGCAGAGAGCATAGTGCGGAAAAGGTGGCCAGGAGCTTGATGTTCCATTCGTCATCCTTTGGAAGGAAAAGTATCAGTATGGCGCCAAGCAGAGGCGAAAAAGTGATGATGGAGAGAATTACAGGCTCCATATCAGACTGCCCTCCTGCTTACCTTATAAGAGTGCGAATCAGAGATAAATGATTTCATCGCATCAGCGCTCCGTAGAGTAGTTCTGTGGCGAAAAAGCCGTGGATTATCCCCACAGCCAGCAATATTATCACAATTGAGATGATGATTATCACAGCATAGTGCTGGACCGATCCGGACTCTTCGAATCGGAGATACTTGCCTGCTTCATCGGCCAGGTGGGCAGAGCCGTTTACCAGCAGGCCGTCTATTATTCTACTGTCAATAAAAGAGGCTGCTGTGGAAAGGAATGCTACAACCACTCTCACAATCGAGTTCCAGAAGTCATCGATCCAGTATCTGCCTGTCAGTATGGAATAAATTGCCTTATACCGCAGCCTCAGAAGCTCTTCATAGTGTGCCGGATCTTTTGCATACAGCGAATAGGCCGTTCCGATGGCAAAAAGTGAGATCAGGAGGACAATCACCGAAGGAAGCAGGTAGGATACTGACTGACCCTCACAGGCAGGATCAGTTGAAAGAAAGGCAGCGAAGCCGTTGTTCCATGGAGTGGCGACAAATCCTCCGACAGTTGAGATGATGGCAAGTATGATGAGCGGTACCGTCATTACAGGATATTCGTGCGGAGTGATATCGTATCGGTCTTTGGAAAAGAATGCCACGAAGTAGACTCTGAATATGTAGAATGAAGTAATGAAAACTGTGAGGCAAGCCAGGATTTTAAGCAGCAGGTGTGGTGATGCGAACACCACGGCGATGATTTCATCCTTGCTCCAGAATCCGCTGAAGGGAGGTATTCCGGCAAGCGCCAGAGCGCCGATGAGAAAGGTGGCACCAGTCACTCTCATACTCTTCCTCAAGTTGCCCATCTCCCATATGTTATTGGTATGAAGTGCGAAAATCACCGAGCCCGCACAGAGAAATAGAAGCGCTTTGAAGAAGGCGTGGGTCATCAGATGGAACGTCCCGGCAGCCAGAGCTCCCATACCCAGAGCCAGAGTCATTATACCCAGATGACTCATTGTGGAATAGGCCAGAACAAGTTTTATATCGTTCTGTGCCAGAGCCATCGTGGCGGCCATGAAGGCTGTGATGCCGCCAATATGTGCTATTATTAAGAGGGTTTGCGGGGAAGTTCTGAAAATATCATAAGTCTGGGCAACCATATATACACCTGCTGCCACCATTGTAGCCGCATGGATCAGAGCGCTGACAGGCGTCGGGCCTTCCATTGCATCGGGAAGCCACACATGGAGCGGAAACAACGCGCTTTTGCCGATGGCACCGCAGAAGATGAGGAACGTGACCAGGCTGATCGTTGAATCAGGAGAGAGATACTGGCCGGGTATGATGCTCCATATCATTCCCGGATTGATGCGATAACTTTCTATGAGGGCAGGGATGGCGTCGAATGAGAAGGAGTGTGTCATCATGTAGAGCATGATTATGCCGATGAGGAAGCCGGTGTCTCCGAAGCGTGTTACAATAAAGGCCTTCCTGGCAGCACTGGCAGCAGCAGGTCTGTTGTACCAGAAGCCGATGAGAAGATATGAGCACAGTCCTACAAGCTCCCAGAAGATATAAATCTGGAAGAAGTTGGGCGATATTACCAGCCCCAGCATAGAAGCCGCAAAGAGCGACATGAATGCGAAGTATCTGCAGAAACCGGTCTCTTCTTCGTTCTCCATGTAACTGGTAGAATAGATCTGAATGATGAGGGCTATGAAGCTGACCATACAGAGCATTGCAGCAGAAAGGTTGTTTACGAGAATGCCTATCGGAAACTCGACTGTTCCGGCCGTAAGCCACGTAATCTCTCTGATGACGGCTGGCTCATGCACGTCGAGCAGTCGCTGGTAGAGAATAGCCGAAGCATATACAGTGGAGAGTATGATGGCGGTGATGGAGATGAATGCAGAAAGACTGCGGTTTCTCACCGTGAAGAGGGATATGAGAATAAACGCAAAGAATGGAAAGAAGGGCACCATCCACGCATAGTCGACAAAACAGGTCGCTCCGGACATATTCAGTTACAGTCCTCTCAAATTGCTACCACTTCAAAAGGTTGATATTATCAGCCCTGATATCTTTAAATGTACGATATACGCATATGATAATGGCCAGGCCGACACACGATTCTGCTGCCGCCACGGCAATAAGAAATATGGCAAAGATATGGCCTGTAATGGACTCCAGAAAGTGTGAAAAAGCCACCAGATTGATATTTACAGCGTTGAGCATGAGCTCCAGGGAGAGCAGAATTCCTATGGCGGAGCGTCTTGTAAGCACGCCGAACACTCCAATTGAGAACAGGATCAGACTCAAGACCAGATAATGGTTAATTCCCGTCATTGCCTTCACCTTTCTTTCGGGCTATCAGCATTGCTCCCATAACTGCTGCCAGCAACAGAACTGACAGGAGCTCAAAAGGCAGCGCAAATTCTTTCACCAGAATTCTGCCTGTCTCGAGTGTATTGAGACTCTCCCACACAGGGATGATCGGTTTTCTGACAGGCAGAGGCCACTTGTGAACGAGCAGTATGAAGGCCGTTATCGACGAAAGGGCAATCACAGAGAGTAATGCGAGAAACTGCATCCTGTTGTGCGGCTCGTTCTCGAACCTGTGTATACCCTGTGTCAGCATTATGGCAAAGAGGATCAGCACAATAACGGCGCCTGCATAGATCAGAACCTGCATCCCTGCCAGGAATTCTGCCCTGAGCAGCAGAAAGACCCCTGCTACACCTGTCAATACAACTGCCAGCGAGAGGCCGGCATAGAAGATGTTTCTGGCTCTCACTACAACTATTGCGGCGGCGATGATGATCGCCGAAAGCGTGTAGAAGATGACTGTCTCTACTGTAATCATTTTATCAGTGCTGTTTCCTCTCAGTCTCTCCGGGAATGTTCATCTCATATTTCATTTGTGATTTATGATACACCGAATGCTCATATTCTGCTGTATGGGAGAGCGTTCCGGTAGGACAGGCCTCCTGACAGAGGCCGCAGAACATACAGTTACAGCTGTCGATGGAATATGAAGTTACATATGTCTTACCTGAAGAGGTTTTTTCAGTTTCTATGGAGATACAGGCATCAGGGCAGATCTCTGCACATATTGAGCACCCCACACAGAGTCCCACATTGCATCCAAGACACCGCAGCGCTTCTGCAACAGCCGCCTCCTCTGTGAGGCCCTGCTCTACCTCGTCAAAGGATGAGACGCGGAGAGACAGGTCAAGCCTGGGCATTTCCACTCTTCCTTTGTGGGGAAATCCGGCACATCCACTTTCCTGAGCTGTATTGCATACGCAGCCTGACTCTTTATTTTCTGTCATTTCTCATCTCCCGGACAAAGTATCCGGAGACAGTGCGCCCGGTGGGCTCTGCCTCCCCCTGTCACAGCAGCCAGGGTATCCTGCAGCGAGATCCAGCACTGCCATAGAGGCTGCTCTGATTGAACAGGGAGTTCAGAGAGATTTATATATCGGTGCTGAAATTCCCTCTATTCTGTCTTCCCTGCATCATTCCGGCTGGTTTTCTGAATCCATGCAGAACTGTTTCTCTGATTCTTCTGAGGATCTTTTCCCCTGATTGTCAGAGTCTTTATCATCTCTGCTGTTTTTCAGATATCTGTCAATAGCCTGCGCCGCTCTTCTGGCACAGGCTATTGCATCTATCACTGTCGCCGGTCCAAGCGTCACATCGCCTCCCGCAAAGACTCCCTCTTTCGAAGTGGCGCCTGTTGTCTCGACCACTTCTATGGTCCCCCGGCCGGTTCTCCTGATTTCTTCAGGGATGGCCCCCAGATCAGGAGACCTGCTGATAGCCGTGATTACAGAATCACACGGCAGTTCAAATTCCGAGCACTCCATCAGGACAGGCCTCTGTCTTCCTGAGGCATCAGGCTCCCCCAGTGTGCATCTGTAACATTCTAATCCTTCAACACGTTCCTCACCGATTACTCTCCCCGGCGCAGTGAGAAACTCCATCACCACTCCTTCATCCTGGCAGTCTTTGATGTCGTGGCAGTCAGCAGGCATTTCACGCTGAGTCCGTCTGTATATGAGAGTCACTAGAGAGCCAAGTCTCCTCGCAACTCTGGCACAGTCGATGGCTGTGTTTCCGCCGCCGATTACCACAACCTTCTTCCCGATGGTATAAGGCTTCCCGCAGTTCACTGCCTCCAGAAAATCCTCACCGGCCATTACACCTTCGCATTGCTCGCCGGGGCATCCCAGCCTCGTAAGCCCTGCAGCTCCTGTCGCTATGTAGACAGCCCTGAATCCCTGTGAGAAGAGCTCAGGGAAGCTAATATCGCGGCCGATCTCCACACCGAGTCTGAGCTCGACGCCCAGCTCAAGAATGGCATCGATCTCTTCCTTCAGGATCTCCCTCGGGAGTCTGAAAGTCGGTATTCCTGTAGCGAGCAGACCGCCTGCAAAAGGGAGCTTTTCAAAGACGGTTATATCGTAGCCTCTTTTTACAAGATCCCATGCACAGGTGAGACCTGAAGGCCCTGCGCCTATTACGGCCACTTTAATTCCTGCAGATACAGGTTTTTTCTTCATTAACGGGACTCTCGCTTCCTTCGGGAGAGCTCTGTCGCAGTCGGCCAGGAAGCGCTTCAGATACCTTATGGCTAACGGTGAGGAGTGAACAGTCTGCTGACTGCACATCTCCTCGCACGGTGCGTGGCATACTCTGCCAAGCGTTCCTGCGAAAGGGTATGTTCCCTTCAGAATGGCAATGCCTTCAGTGAACTTTCTTTCCGCTACGGCAGTAATATAGCCGCGGATGTCAGTATAGGCAGGGCATGCGCGCATGCAAGGCGCGAGATCAAGATCTCTGTAGTATTCACTTTTTCTTTCTATGCTGTCCTTATCAAAGAAGCCTTTGACGGTGAGCCTGCCCCTGTGGCGGAGTGGGAGCTTTTCGCGTTCCCACGGGTATTGAAGCGTAACAGGAGGCTGGAAGAACTCTTTAATGGTCACTCTGTAACCGTTAAGAATGCTTCCTGCTCCTTCTATCAGATCTTTTAAAGTCTTCACCGCGTCTCCTCAATAGTTATTGTATGTCCTTTTCTACACCATCATAACCCATGTGCAGGCAATCAACAGATTCACAAACGCCAGCGGCAGCAGCACCTTCCAGCTGAAGCCCATCAGATGATCTCCGCGAAGCCTGGGAAAGGTCCATCTCGTCCACATTATGATAAAGATGATGCAGTATGTCTTTATCATGAACACAGCCGCTCCGATGACTGAGGCCCATATGCTCCAGTGCTGGACGTTCCACTTTCTTAGCATGGCGCAGGGATCGATGCCGAAGGGAAGTGTCCAGCCTCCTAGGAACACTGCGGCGGCAACGGCTGCTACTACAAACATGTTGGTGAACTCTGCAAGATAGAACATCGCGAAGCGCATGCCGCTGTATTCGATGTTGAACCCTGCTACCAGCTCCGATTCCGCTTCAGGCAGGTCGAAGGGGGTTCTGTTGATCTCTGCCACTGCCGATATCAGGTATACAACGAAGCCGAGAAAGAGGGGCACTATGAACCATCCGATTCCTGGATTGTGTATCTGCGCATCTACGATGGCACCCATCCGGAGAGAGCCTGATAACACCATCACTGACAGCAGCGAGAAGACCATCGGCACTTCGTAGCTTATTATCTGTGCAGCCGATCTGATACCGCCGAGAAGTGAGTATTTATTGCTCGAGCCCCATCCCCCCATTATGATGCCGATGACAGTAAAGGAGCTTACAGCCAGCAGATATAGAATACCGATATTCAAGTCCCTCATCACCGTGTGAGGGGCGAAGGGGATGACCAGAAAGGTCATGAAGCAGGCTGTCATCACCACAAAAGGAGCGGTGATGAAGATGAGTCTGTCAGCCTTTGCCGGTATGATGTCCTCCTTCTGCAGAAGCTTCAGTGCATCCATTGGAGTCTGAAGCCATCCGCCGAACCAGACACCCCACCACCGGTACTTTGTCAGGAATGAGACAAACCATTTCCACTGCGGGCCGGTTGTCATGGGACCCATCCTTCTCTGTATCTGGCCGGCTACCTTGCGCTCCCACCAGATCAGGAAGAAGCACGTGATACTGATGAAGATCATCATTGCAACGGCACAGAAGATTGAATAAAGCCACTGTACCCATTCCGGCACATATGCAGGCGGGGTTTTGCCCAGCCAGTGAGCATATATGTATCGAGCCACGGCGAGCACGACCTTGTCGAGATAGTCGCTTATATGGTGTTCAGACATTTTCCTCCGGGATTTTTTTTCTTTGCCTTATTATTTTCATTCTGGATTCTGAAAGAGTCTCCTGTCTTATATTTTCAATACAGCCTCACGGTGAGAGGACTGACAGATCCGGTCACAGCGAGGCTTGTCATCTGTCTGTTTCAGGGAGCACTATGTCAAAGCTTCCTGCGGCAACTACAAGGTCAGCTATCAGGAGACCTTTCAACACATGAGGGAGTACACTGACGTGTGAGAAGGAAGGTGTTCTGAACTTGATCCGCCAGGGCTTTGGTGAACCGTCGCTCCTTATATAGCAACCGATCTCTCCTCTGGGAGACTCAGTGCGCACGAACACCTCTCCCTCCGGAGGTCTCAGATTCATACTGATGCCGGGAGTCCGCACCTCTCCCTTCCGGAGCTTTTCAATGGCCTGCTCAATGATGGAGCAGCTCTGCTTCATCTCCTCGATTCTTACCAGCACTCTGTCCAGAGTGTCTCCGGAAGAGCGGACAGGCACTTCGAACTCCATCTCCTGATACAGGGAATAAGGCCTGTTCTTTCTGAGGTCCCACCTCAGGCCGGAAGCTCTGAGGGATGGGCCTGTCACGCCGTATGATATGGCTGTGTCCAGCGGGAGCACGCCTATTCCCCTTGTTCTCTGTTGAAAGATGATGTTGTTTATTAGGAGATCCTCATACTCTTTTATACAGGGTCTGAAGTAAGCCAGAAAATCCCCTGCCTTTTCCCTGAATCCAGGCGGGAGGTCCTGCGACACGCCTCCGATTCGCATGTAGTTATAGGTGAGCCTCGCGCCGCACGTCATCTCGAAGAGGTCCAGAATATACTCGCGCTCCCGGAAAACATAGAGGAACGGCGTTGTGGCGCCGGTCTCCAGGCTTATGGCTCCAAGCCAGAGCAGGTGGCTTGCTATTCTGTTCAGCTCTGCCATTATGATGCGTATCAGCTCGGCTCGCCGGGGAACGGCTATTCCGGCCAGCTTTTCAACAGCCGTCACATAGACAAGGTTGCTCGTCATCGAGGTGACATAGTCAAGGCGATCTGTATAGGGAATATACTGGTGGTAAGTTCTGTTCTCGGCTATCTTTTCAAGTGATCTGTGGAGGAATCCGATTTCAGGCTTTATTTCCACAACTTCCTCGCCGTCCATCTTGAGGACGAGCTTCAGCACCCCGTGAGTGCTCGGGTGCTGCGGTCCCATATTCAGATAGAACTCCTCGATATCGTGCATCAGCTGCTCTCCGGTCTTCTTATGAGGTTTTCGTGCACATAGTCTCTGCGCATAGGATAGCCTTTCCAGTCATCAGGCATCAGTATCCGTCGGAGATCCGGATGATGGATGAAGGTGACGCCGAAAAGATCAAAGGCTTCCCGTTCGTGCCAGTCTGCGCCCTGATACAGTGAAGACAGCGATTCCACTTCCGGCGAGTCTCTGTCCAGCTTAACTCTCAGTGTTACTTCGTGATTCAATTTGTACGAATGGAGTATATACAGCACTTCAAGGTGGTCGACACAGTCGACGGCAAAAAGGCAGTTCAGGAAATCAAAGGAGAGCTCTTCATCATCTCTCAGAAACGCCGCAGCCGCGAGAAGGGAATCTCCATCCAGTTCTATCGATAAAGCGCACTCAGGCGAGATGGATGCACAAATCTCAGGCTTCTCTTTTTTAAGACGGTTCAGAATCTCCGGTACCTTCATGGTGTTGTGACAGCTTCCTCTCCTTCTTTATCTTTTCCATAAGAGTCAGGCATCCCTCCAGCAGCGCCTCAGGTCGCGGAGCACAGCCCGGGATATACACATCTACCGGAATAATCTTGTCGACACCTTTCAATACCGAGTATGAGTCATAGTAGAACGGGCCGCCGTTTGAGGCGCATCCGCCCATGGCTATTACATATCTGGGCTCTGCCATTTGCTCGTATATTCTTTTGAGGCGGGGGGCCATTTTCAGAGTCACCGTGCCTGCCACTATCATCAGATCGACTTGACGCGGTGTGGCTCTGAACATCATCCCCAGTCTGTCGAAGTCATACCGGGATGCGCCTGTAGCCATAAGCTCAATGGCGCAGCAGGCGAGGCCGTAGAGAAGATACCAGAGCGAGCTGCTCCTGGCCAGACCTAAAAGCTCATCGGTCCTGGTCAGAAGCACTGAGCCGAAGGGCAGTTTCTCGACATACGCGGGAATTCTGTCAGCTATTGCCATTTCAGCATCCCCTTTCGCCAGGCATAAGCCAGAGCCACGCCGAGAACAGCGATGAATATCCCTGCCAGAATAAGAGAGGTGCTCATCAGTGAGGGCTCCAGGGATCTGAACGATACTGCCCAGGGGATCAGCAGCGCAGCTCCTACATCGAAGATGACAAAGAGAAGTGCATAGATGTAGTATCTGACGTTGAACTGCACCCAGGCCCCACCGATAGGAACCTCTCCACACTCGTATGTTCCGGTCTTGTCGCCTGCCGGGTTTGACGGGCGAAGAAAGCGTGCAATGGTCAGAGCCGCTGATACAAGAAAGATTCCACTTCCCATGAAGACCAGCACATAAAGATAGTCAGTGTACATCCGCTCTCCTTCATATATCTTTTAATTCTCCCTGTGGAGTGTAAAGTCAATGAGATTTTCCATTGCCCTGCGGGCTTCGCATTGAGGTGATGAATTGAGAATGATGCAGGCCTTTTCCATGAAGCCTGCAGCTGTGCGATAAGAAAACTCCTTTGCCTCATAACGGTTCAGAATAGTAATAATGTCATCGATTTGTGTCTTTTCAATTATCGGAGATGAGAGTATCTCCCGGACTGCTTTTTTTTCATCATCTTCTGCCTTTTCAAGAAGATAAAGGATAGGAAGCGTGTATTTTTTCTCTTTGAGGTCAGAGCCGGCAGGCTTTCCCATCTTTGCCTCATCGCCCCATAGATCCAGATAATCGTCGATTACCTGGAAAGCCATACCGAAATATTTCCCGAACTCAGCCATTGATCTGATCGACTCATCCTGTGCATTGCCAATAATGGCGCCGATTTTTGTGCTTGAGGCAAACAGTGATGCCGTCTTTCCCTCAATGATGGAGTAATACTCATTGAGAGAAGTCTCCGTCTCACCCTGGAAATAAGCCTCCAGCACCTGCCCCAGCGACATATTCGCAAGTGCATCTGCAATGGTGACAGCGACTCTTCGATCATTCAGCCTGCTTATTCTTGTGTAGGCTTTGCCGAAGAGGAAGTCGCCTATCAGAATGGATACCTTGTTGTTCATCCGGGCGTTTATCGAATCGATCCCCCTTCTCACCACAGTGTCATCCACTACATCATCGTGCAGCAGAGATGCGGCGTGAACCACTTCAATTATCGATGCGGCTCCGATCGCATCATCGGTGATCCCACCGAAGAGCTTTGCAGTCAGAAGAAGAAGAGCCGGGCGCATCCTTTTCCCGCTGGAGTTGAAGACCTGGTCGACGATTCTTTTAACGACAGGGACCTCATGCACAAAGACAGAGCGAATGCAGTCATTGACCTGCTGCAGCTCGTTTTCCACAAGTTTCATCGCTTCAATCATGTTTTTTCATTCCAGTCTCAGTGCGGTTAAAGTTCTGAGATGATATCCTCTATTATGCAGAGAGTGCTGTCAATATCTTCCTCGGTATGAGCAGATGATACAAATGCCGTTTCAAACTGTGAAGGTGGAAAATAAAGCCCTCTCTGCAGGGCAGAATGGAAGAATCTGGCATACTGTTCCTTCTTCGCGTTTTTTACCGAGCCATAGTCAGTAATATCTCTGTCGATGAAGAAGAGGGTAAACATGGAGGCCACCCTGTGTATCCTGTGGGGGATGCCTCGTGCTTTCAGGGCTTTGTCCAGACCTGTCGTGAGGCGCGACGTCCGCTCCTCCAGGGTGTCATAGAAATTGGGAGTTTTTTTCAATATCTCAAGTGTCGCTACACCTGCTGCAACGGCTACAGGGTTTCCTGACAGTGTCCCTGCCTGATATACAGGACCTTCCGGTGCAACAAGCTCCATTACAGACTTCTTCCCACCGTAAACTCCTATCGGAAGCCCTCCGCCTGCTATCTTTCCAAGCACGGTCATGTCAGGAATGATTCCTGTCCTCTGCTGCATACCTCCTGCTGCCACTCTGAAGCCTGTAATGACTTCGTCAAAGATGAGCAGGGCTTTGTGATGCTCTGTTTCTTCTCTCAGAGCTTCAAGGAATCCAGGCACCGGAGGAACTACACCCATGTTTCCTGCTACAGGCTCTACAATAACAGCAGCTGCGAGGTCCCCGTGCGAATCCATGAAGTGCCTGAACGCTTCGATGTCGTTGTAGGGGAGCGTAGTGGTGTGCTGTGCGGTCTCTGCAGGAACGCCGCAGCTGTCGGGCACATCGAATGTCATCAATCCTGAGCCTGCCTTTACCAGCAGAAAATCGCTGTGGCCGTGGTAGCATCCTTCAAATTTGACTATTCTCGAGCGCCCGGTAAAGCCTCTTGCCACTCTCAGGGCGCTCATCACTGCCTCTGTTCCTGAGTTGACAAGCCTCATCATCTCGATTGAGGGAAAGAACTCTCTAATGAGGCGGGCAATTCGAACCTCCCCTTCATGCGGAGCGCCGAAGCTGGTGCCTTTCGCGGCAGCTTCACTGATGGCTTGAACTGCCTCGGCTCGGCTGTGCCCCAGAATAAGAGGGCCCCAGGACGCCAGATAGTCAATATATTCATTGCCGTCCACATCGATGACGCGCGAACCTCTTCCTTCCCTTAAATAGACAGGTGTGCCTCCCACTGCTTTAAAAGCTCTCACAGGGCTGTTCACCCCGGCAGGCATATAGAGCCGTGCTTCGCTGTAAAGCTCCCCTGAATGTGTAGTGGTCCTTTCCATGGCCATTCTGTTCTCCTCTTTGAAAGCATTGAGCCGCAGATATATCTTATAATCTGAGGGCTCTCCGGACGGCAGGAAGCTGCACGTAATGGAGGCCCCTGGACCCAACTGTTTCAAGGTCATCGCTTTTAAGATTCATTCAGTATTCTACAGGCATCATTGTGAATCCTCGCTGTCCATATGCGGCCTCTTCCCTGCGTCGTGGTATGATCATTCCGGTATAAGGCTCTGCAGATCAGAAAGCACTCTGATCCGCAGGAAGACACACTGCACTGGAGAAGGCCTGCAGGTTGCATACTGTTCTGTGAGCCGGCTGTTATGACAGCCGGCTTGACCGTTCTCTCAGCTGCACTGTTCCGGCAGTCTGAGATTATTCCGGTCTTTGTCTTTCTTGAAGATCAGGCAGTAATGGTGATGCACATTAGTGACAAACTCTGAGGGATAGCCCCAGATTCCAAGCTTCTTGTTATCCTGGCACCATATGCGCTCCCCTTTGAACGTGAAGGGCGGATCGAGAAGGCGCGCCAGATCCCACGCCAGCGTGATCATTCTCCCTTCGGCTGAGCGCAGGTTCTGTACTATGATAACGAGGTATCTGCCTTCCTTAAGGATCTTATGTGTCTCTATGAATATCGATACAATGGCTCTGCAGAATTCGTCATAATCGCTGCAGTTGCCAATGTCGCGCCTGTCATATTCTGAATAGACCACGTCGAGGCCTTCTGCGCGGCGCTGCTTGTGGGTGCTGAAGACCCCACCCCTGCTTTGTCTCAGCATATCCCAGTATGGTGGAGATGTGATGATGAAATCTACAGGGGAGAAGCCGCGCCTTTTCCAGATATCGCTGAGCTCTGCCGCATCACCGTGAATCAGTGTGAAGTCCCCGTTCTTCAGCGCCTGCTCGTTTTCGGCGATTGAGAAGTACTTCTCCTGAAGCTCGATCCCCACGGCTCTGCGCCCTGTCATTGAAGCGGCCAGCAGTGTCGAGCCTACTCCCATGAAAGGGTCCAGCACTGTTTCACCCTTTTTCGAAAAGAAGCGGATGAATTCGGCCACCATGTTCTCAGGGTATTTTGCCGGGTGATGTACCTGAAGACGCGAACGGGGAGCTGGATTATGAATAAACCACGAGCGCGTAAAGGTGATCCACTCTTTTCCTGTCAGATCGTTCAGGATGTTTTTCCGGTGAACGACTTTTTCTTTACTGCTATCCTGTGCATCGTGCTCTCCGCCAGGCTGTGCAGCGGTAATCTTTTTCACAGGTAAAGTGGCAGCAGGTTTATTCTTTTTCCCAGGTGGCGGGATAGTTTTTTCAAGTTTTCTTCTCTTTGCAGGGGAAGTGTCTTCAGGTTTTTTCATCACGATGGCCTACCTCCCCACAGTCATCGAGCTCCTCCACTTTGATGGGGCTCTCCTTCGGCCTGCAGAGGCCGCAATATAGAGTGTCCTCTACAACCACAGCCCTCAGAGCATTATCTCTGTGTCGATACAGTGCCACAATTCCTGGGAGGGAATGGACGTGATCTCTGCACAGGCCTCTACCGCAGAAGTTGCACACACCGTGGGCAGGGCGTTCGCAGTGCCAGCAGTTCATAAGCAATAAACCTCTTGAGCTTTGACAGATAGTATTCTTGCTGGAGCCTTTTAGTCCTCTTTCGGAATGCAGCATCATAGCGCTCTTAACAGATCGGCTTTCTTATGGAACAATACTTTCTATCTGTAAAAGTATTTTACGGGGGACTTCAGAATCAATGCTCAGGCTGGGTGATGTACACCTTTTCAGGCTCGATGAAGATCCCTGCCGGGCCGGGCTTCGAGAATCCCTGTACTCTCTTGTTTATTGCCACTACGGCATCAGGATTCCACAGGAACACATAAGGTGCATCATCGACAAGCACTTTCTGGAACTCTCTGTAAAGCTCGATTCGCCTCTTCGTGTTCAGAGTCTCTCTTGCCTCTAGGAGGAGGCGATCCACTTCCGGATTGGAATAGCTCATAAAGTTCATCCCTTTGTCGCCTATCTGGGAAGAATGCCATTCTACAAAACAATCCGGATCGGGGTTCTCTATCCAGTCCATGATTACAGCCTCAAACTGTCCGGGGTTTAAAGTATTGATAAGGGCAGAGAACTCAGTGGACCGCAGATCGGCTTTGATGCCTGCAACAGCGAGGTTGTTCTGAATGAAAACCGAGGCTTTCTCGCAGGGAGGGCTCCCTGAAGGGTAGCGAAGCTCGAATTCCAGCTTCCTGCCGCCTTTTTCGGCAATTCCGTCTTTCCCTGTAATTGTCCATCCTGCCTCTTTCAGAAGGCTTCTTGCCTTCTCAGGGTTATAATGGTACTGTTCCACATCTTCCGCATATGCCCATGAAGGTATCGGGATCGGCCCAGTCGCAACTTTTCCCGTTCCCTGCAGTACTGCTTTTACTATCCGCTTCTTGTCGATTGCATAGTTGATGGCCTGCCGGACCTTTCTGTCCTGAAACAGCTCCCTGGTGAGATCGAAGCCCAGATAGTAGTAGCAGAGCTGACTCCATTTATACACGTCTATGTTCTTCATATCCTTCACCGCCCTGAGATCTTCCGTGGAGAGTGTGCTGACGTCTATGGTGTCGGTCATCAGTGCTATACGGCGGCTTTCAGCAGAGGGGATTATAAGCAGCAGAACACCGTCCAGTTTCGGCGCTCCTCTGAAATATTTTCTGTTGGCTGTGAGAAGTACCTTCTCCGAAGCTTTCCATTCCCTGTATATGAATGGACCTGTTCCGACAGGATGCCAGTTGAACTCTCCTCTGTTGATATCGCTTCCTTTCAGGATATGAAAAGGAACGATTCCCAGAGATGCAATATTTGAAATGAATGGAGCTGATGGCTTCGGGAGCGTGAACTCCACTGTATGGTTATCTTTCACTGTAATTACCGGGTTTTTGCCGTCTATCTGGAAGAGCCCCCTGTTATATGTATTTGTCGAGGGATCGAAAAGTGTGTCAAAGGTAAATTTCACATCCATTGCTGTGAATGGTGCCCCGTCATGCCAGGTAATGCCTTTTCTCAGAGTGAATGTTATCTTTCTGCCGTCAGCAGAGGCGCTCCACGACTCTGCCAGATCGCCTTCCAGCTCCATCTTTTCGTTATACCTGAGAAGGGCGTTGAAGATAAACGAGTTTACCGTTATGGAAGTCATCTCAGAGGCTATGATGGGATTCAGAAACATGGGGTCGGAGCGCAGTCCGTAAACGAGCACATTGGCAGGAGGGCCCGGTTTTCTGCAGCCACTGCATCCCGGTGTCAGAATGAGCGCCGTGGTGAGTATCAGAATCAGAATAAGATTTAACGACAGATTACGCATGGATCAATTTCAGCATCTCCGGTCTCGAGGCAGATTTAATGATTATCTTTCTATCTGGCAGTCTGAAAATCCTATGACAGGCAGCAATTTGACTGTGAATGAGAAGAGGCTCCATATATCCGGTCTGGTCGCGGGAATGATTCTGATGAGAGAGGAACAGTAAAAATGGGCGAGAATACCATGGAAGACAGATAATCTCCCAGTTATGCCCTGTCCGGATCTGACAGGTAGCTGCAGCTACAAGTGCAGATTCTGGTAAAACCCTGGCAGTCTCAGTGGATTGTCTCTATTCAGACAGGAGGAAGAACACATGCAGAAAGCTATAGCAACCTTTCCAATCCTCAGGAAGAGGGACGGCAGGCTGACGAAGTTCGATACGAAGAAGATAACTGAAGCTCTGTACAAAGCTCTTTATGCAACTGGTGTCGACAGCAGAGAGACTGCTGAGCATCTCTGCACGATTGTGGTGAATGAACTGACCAAGACACATGCCGGCACAGTGCCTCAGGTGGAAGAGATACAGGACATTGTTGAGAAAGTTCTGATAAATGAAGGATATCTCCATACGGCTAAAGCCTATATCCTTTACAGAGCGAAGCGCACCAGCATCAGAGAGGGAAAATCGGAGCTGATGGATACTATGGAGGATATCCTGAAGGATTCACAGCAGGAGCTCCCCTTTCAGTTTCTTTCGCCAAGCGCCAAGATGCTGAAGATCGCAAATGCTGCGAGCAGCAACTTCTATCTTTCCAGGATCATTCCAAGCCAGTATGCCGACGCACACCGCAGGGGAGAGATTCACATCCACTCTCTTGAGTATTATAATAAGACGATAGATTCTCTACAGATACCACTTAATTCATTGCTGGAAAAGGGCTTTTTTGCCGGATACGGCTACCTTCGCCCTCCAAAGCGATTCAACAGCATCGCCGCTCATGCAGCTATAATTCTGCAGAGCTGTCAGAATGATATGTACGGAGGCCAGTCCTTTCACTCATTCGATGAATCTCTCGGAAAGTATGCCGCTGCTCACTTTACACTCGATGAAGAGCAGTGTTTCCAGGCTATGGAGGGCTTTGTCTATAACCTCAACACGATGTACTCCAGAGTGGGTGCCCAGGTTCCACTGAGCACCATCAGTGTAGGGCTGGATACTTCAGCTTCTGGCAGAATGATAACCAGGAACCTTCTGAAAGCGCTTCAGAAAGGCCTGGGAAGGGGAGAGACCCCCTTCTTCCCGATGGTGATCTTCAATGTGAAGGAAGGGGTCAACTACGATAAAGGCGACCCCAACTACGACTTGTTCAAACTCGCTGTGGAAGTGTGTGCTAAGCGCATGAATCCGTCTTTCTCATTTTATGACTCACAGTTCAACAGAGGAGGTCCTCAGAAGGTCGCCTACTGGGGAGACGGCACCAGAGTCAATGAAAACAGGCTCGGCGAGGCTGCTTCGAAGAAGAGGGGCGTGGTTGCATCGGTCACTATCAACCTTCCCAGAATTGCCCTGTGGATTTCTCATAAACGCAGTGATTTTCTTTTCACTTCCTTTTACAGTGAACTGCAGCGCATCATCAACCTGTCTGCTCAGCAGCTCCTGAACAGGCTCGAGATGCTGGGACATCTGAAGTCAAAGGAACTCCCTTTTGTAATGGGGGAGGCGATTTATATGGGATCTGAATCCTTCAGGGAAGATGATGAGATCAGGGCATCGCTCAGGAATGGAACGCTCAGCATAGGATTCACCGGCCTCGCTGAGGCACTCTGCGCCCTGCAGGGCAGGCATCACGGCGAAGATGAGGGAGCCAGGAATATGGCTGTCGAAATTGTCGAGTTCATGCGCAGCAGAGTCGAGGAGCTGGCCGAGGAGCTGCACATAAACCTTGTGCTTACATCTCCATCTATTGAGAAGATAACAGGCAAGTTCACGGCGCTGGACAGGCAGGAGTTTGGAATAGTCCCGAATGTGACCGAAAGGCCTTACTACACAAGCGGCTTTCATATCCCTGCCTGTTTCAGAATTCCTCTGGAAGAGCGCCTTAAAATTGACAGTGTTTTTCATAACCTTTGCAACGGCGGACATTTCAGCTTTATCACCGTACCATCGGCTCCAACGCCTGAGACAGTGGAGAGCATACTCAGGCAGATGAAGGAAGAAGGGCTTGGCTACGGCGGAATAAGCTTCCCCATAGACGAGTGTCTTAATTGTGGAGGAAATGTGATAGAAAGGGGAAAATGTTCTGGCTGTGGCGGAGAGAAAATTCGCAGGATCAGAAGGGCCAGCACCCACCTTTATCATCTTCAGTCGCTGGGGAAGGCTCTCCAGGCCGAACAGACAGACGGATTAATCGGTGACAGACTCGAATATTAACAATTGCCTGCAACTATCTGAAAAAATGATGGTCTGCCGAATTGGTGGCCTGCCGAATTGGTGGCCTGCCGAATTGGTGGCCTGCCGAATTGGTGGCCTGCCGAATTGGTGGTCGTCTGTCATTATCTTGCAGTTGTATATTATTGCCCAGCAACATAAATCATACCGTGCAGGAATACCATTGTGGTCGACACAAATCATCTTTTGGGACAGTGTCTGTTCTGAGTGTGAGTGTAAAGGTCTGGTTGAGTCAATGAATCTGCCGGAATGATGACACTCGCGTTGACGAAGGTCTGATGAGTCCAAATCAGTTATTTTCAGACGTTCAGGACTTGAATGAAATACGGCTTTGCAGAGCATTTCATAAGGCAGAAATCGACTTCTTGGCAGACTGTAAATGTTAACAAAATGTTAATATCGGAGTCTGTCCCCAATTTATTCCAGAGGGATCTCTTCGATTTTCAGCTCCTCAGTCTTTTTTGGAGGCTTCTCCTTTGGAGGTTTTGGCTGAGCTATTTCGCCACCGTCCAGAGGAATCTCTTCCGGAGTCGGCTGAGTTCTCACCGGTGCAGTGTTTGAAGGCTTGTTCCTGGGCGGAGGCTTGATTGTCGGTCCTTCATCAGGAATCTCAATCCTGGGCGGAGGCGCTTTTGTTTCCGTGACATCAGGCAGTGCTGTATCAGAAGGCTCCTCTGTAGAATCAGCAGGAACGGTTGTCTCTTCAATGGTATTTACAGGAGCTGCTGAAGGATCGATCTTGATCTCCAGCTTCAGCTGGAAATCCACGTAGGAAAAGGGATCATCCTTGAAGGTCCTCAGGCACTCTTCACTGCAGAAACAGAATGTTTTTCCCTTGAACTTGACGATAAGATCGGTGTTCGGATTTACAAGCTTTCCGCAGACCGGATCTTTCACTCTGTCCAGGCGGACCGCATCAGGAGCAGCAGTTTCATCACCTGATAGATCGCCTGAAGGGGAGGGCTGAGGAGAGGGTGAGGCGGCAGTGGGAAAGTTTCTGGCCGCCCTCTCCTGGTGCTTCCACTTCATGAATGAGGCAGAAAAGACTACTATGATTACTCCAATGACTACGCCAAGTCCTAAAAAGAATAAGGTGCTGACACCTCGCGTGCTGTGTGTTCTCATATCTCTGCTCCAATCTGTGATTTCAATACTTATTGTACAGGATATTTCCCATTTTTGCAATAATATCAATAAAATGTATGGTTCCGCTTTTTCAGGGCCCTGGATCTGTCGGCAGCTCCGGCGTTGATGAGCCGATCATTTCGCCGTGATCCTGCTCTGTATCTTCTCATATACCGACCGCCTCATCCCTGGCACCTCCATCAGCTCCTCTGGAGAGCTGAATGCACCTTTACCTTCTCTATGGGATATTATCTTTTCCGCCATAACAGGGCCTATCCCTGTGAGGCTGTCCAGTTCACGCAGTGAAGCGCTGTTGATATTGACCATCTCATTGTCAGAGAGGCGATCTTTTGAATGAGCCTCTGCTTTCTTCTCATCCTCCGGAGGCCGGTTCCTCACCCCCTTCTGAGTGATGTGGATGCGCTCCCCGTTCTTCAACTCCCGGGCAAGATTGAGCTCGTGACAGTCTGCTCTATCTGTCGCACCTCCAGCCGCTTCTATTGCATGCATGACAATACTTTTTCCAGTGAGTCTGTATACGCCGGGCTGGACCACTTCTCCGCATACGTGGACTGTCACAGAACCGCCGCTTTCACCTGCTGCTTTACTGCCTTGATGAAATGCGCTTTTGAGGCTTTTGTCATTATTGCCTTCTGTTTCAGAGTATTGTGCTTCATCACGGAGGGTGATAGTCCCGGGCTGTTCACCGGCCTGCTGGCAATACAGGACGTGTCCGGCAGCAAAGGCTATCACCACGGCGATTGCAACAAAAGCTGCAGAATGGGATCTCGACATTTCAGGCATTGATGCTGTCCTCCCTCCTGCTGTTTGTTTGAATTCAAAGTTACAAAGCAGCAGCTCCTCATACTCTTCAGTATATATGAGAGATGTTGTGAATTTATTATCGTACTGTAAAATATTATGCTCTTTTTGTTAACTCTGATAGTAGGAGGGAGGCTGAAGAGGATAGAAAGGAGAGCATATATTCTGATATCGCTTCAGACTGAGGCTCTTTTCATGACAATGAGCAAGAACTGTGAAAGAAATTTACAGGCTGAGCATCAGCTCATCAGAGATGTCTATAACAGGCGCTCATCCTGTTACAACATATTGATAGAGATACTATCTCTTGGAAGGGACCTGTCATATCGCAGAGAAGCGGTGCAGCGGCTGAACCTGAAGAGAGGAGACAGGGTGCTCGATCTCGGATGCGGCACAGGACTTAACTTCCCTCTCATACTTGAGCGCATTGGTGATGAAGGAGGACTGGTGGCAGTGGATTCCAGCTGCGGAATGCTTGAGGTGGCGAGGAAGTGGCTGGACAGTCGTAATGTGAAAAATGTCTCACTTGTGGCAGGTGATGTAACTGAAGCACTCTTCAGAGCTGAATGCTTTGATGCCATTATATCGACATATCTTTTCTCTACTGTTATAGGCTGGCGCGACAGTCTGGAAGGTCATCTCACCTCTCTGAGAACGGGCGGTGCATTTGTACTTGCAGATGACATACTCCCTGCAGGCTGGTTTGCAGGTCCCCTCATAATGCTGAAATGGCTTAAGAGATACGGATGGCTTAACAGCAGCAGAGACCTTATCGCTTACATGAAGGAGATGGGAGATGATTTTCGTCTTACCAGGCACCACCTTGGAATGATCTTTGTGGTATCGGGTAAGAAGGCTGTCAGCTCTCGTGAATGTTATTGAGTATTTTTTTCCGAAGAGCTTCTCCCCTGGTGATCTTATCCTTCAGATAAAGCTCAAGAGAGCGCATGAAATACTTCTCAATCTCTTTGTCATTTCCGCCAAAGTTGCTTATGATGTTGTCATAGAGGTCTCTGCATTCACGGTCTACATTCAGTACTATCTTGTTCTCAGAAAAATGATCATCGATCAGATCACGGAGCAGGCCGGATATGGAAAGCCCTGAATCGACAATTTTTGTGTGCTGCTCTTCCCGGATCTGAATGTTGATTCTTTTGTAGTTGTTCTTCATCATCACTCACCTGCAGATATGGCAATGCCACAATCAACACTATTTTCAGCAGAGTCAGGCAATGACTGCTGCCACAGGATTACTTCGACAGAAACTGTATCATACCCTGTGATTATCTTCAGAGATTCTCTCTGCGCAGCAGGAGGGAGTCTCTCTGCACGTTGACAGGAGATTATTACATCTTGCCAGTTTATTATTCACAAACCATATCATTATCTGATATGCTATTCTCAGAAAGAAGGAGGGAGCAGAGATGAACACCCTGGCAATGAGAGAAAGGCCAATAATACCCAAGACCTATCTTTCCAGACTGAATGATTTCAGCCTTGAAGGTGAATATCCAAAGCGCACCAATCCCGTATGTCTGACAATAGAGTATGACACTATGACAGTGGAAGATCTTATCGACAGTGTAGATTTTTCTTCAATCGAGACCTCTCGGAAAAGATGCTCATATTAGTTGACAGGCTTCCGTACACTTATATCAGAAGGGCACCGCTGGTGCCTGTTTTATTCTTGTTGAGATTACAGGAATCTGAATGATCGCTTTTCCGCAGGGAACACCACTTCACCCTTTGTGTCATTTATTGCGTCTATCAACTCTCTCAGTCTGCCAAAGCTTCTCCCATCGAAGACAAAGGCAAGTCTGGGAAGCTCTGTTATGTCAATGTCGGTGAGCTCGTCTTCAAACGGCCCTCTGATCCGGAACTCGTCTTCCTTCAGGATATCGGAAAAGTCATGATTCAGTCTTGTCAGGAACTCATCTGTCGGACGAGTTTTAAGCCTGATCACCATATATTTTCCCACGACGCGCATTGAGTGAAAGTTACGGTAAAAATGCAGAATATGAGCGCAGGCAGACTCTACATTGTCAGTCACGAAGAGGTAGCTCAGGTCGTGCGATGATATATACCCGTTGTCCATAAGATTTGTCTTGACATAATCAACGAAGTTCTTCCAAAATGTTCCACCGGGAATGTCAAGCATTACCACAGGGAGTGGTGTGCTCTTTCCTGTCTGTATCAGTGTCAGTATCTCCATGCTCTCGTCAAGTGTCCCGAATCCTCCCGGAAAGAGAGCGAAAGCATCAGCTTCCTTTACAAACATCAGCTTCCTTGTGAAAAAGTATTTGAATATGATCAGCTTTTTGTCGTCCAGGATAAACCTGTTGGCTCTCTGTTCGAAGGGGAGTCTTATATTCAGTCCAAAGCTCCTGTCATGCCCTGCACCTTCATTGGCGGCCTGCATTATGCCTCCACCTGCACCTGTTATCACCATATAGCCGTGATCGGTCATTATACGGGCAAAATCCCTGGCAAGACTGTAAGTGGGAGAGCCTTCCCCGGTTCTCGCAGAACCGAAGACTGTCACCTTCTTGAACCGTTGATAGTCCTTGAATACCTTGAAGGCATATCGCAGCTCCTTCTGAGCCATCGATGCTATCTTCAGATCGAGAGTGGCATTTTCCTCCAGCTTCATTTTAAGGGCTGTAATAATCATCTCTCTTATAAGGAAGTCATCTGCCGACGGGAGTCTGCATCCTTCTATAAGCTTATCCACAGAGAGATCAAGCTCTTCAATATAGGTTGAGTATTTTTGTTTTTCTTTTGCGTCATCCATTGTTTGCGCCTCTTTCAACAGGTCATCGCTCACTATGCCGGTACTCTGGTATCTGAGATTTCGTTGAAATGTGAAATAATCCCTACATCATTTTGCAGACTTCACTTTATCTCCCTTCTGCTTTGCGATTCAGTATGAATACTGAGTCATTAGAGAGGAGATGCAGGGAAAGTAGAGAATCCTGGTGGTGAGGCAAGGATGTTCATATTCACAAGACTTCACGGACATCTCAGTAAAGAAAGATGTTGACAGCTTTGACCTGTAGGAAGTGCGGACATAATTACGGAGTTTCAAAGGTTTTTCAGCTCTGCACTTCGGCTGATCCTTCAAGCGGAGTGCTCTGTCTGCGCTGTCCTGTCTGCGGGAGCAACTGGAGCCTTACCATAGAGAATGAATGGATTATCGCAGGTGGAATAGAGGAGCTTCCAGACCCTGTTATAGTCGAGCATCAGAGAATCTATCTTCCAGGAATCAGCACAAAGAGAGATTCATCAGGTATCACGGTTACTGTGAGCGGTGGAAGCTGCTTCATACCATATCATCAGCAGGAAAACACCATACTGTGAGCCTGAGGATTGGCTTTCATATCTCAACAGCAGGCGGGCTTCAGAATGTTCCTGAAAGGGCATGGAAAAGAGGCTGTTCTGCTCTTCAGCTCTTCACTCAGGCTCCTTCTCAATGGAAAAAGAGAGATATCACCGCAGATCAGATTGACAGATTCAGAGATGGGATGAGACGGCTCGATATCCGGCCTTGGTTCATACACGCAATATATCTTCTGAATCTTGCCACTTCTGTTGAGGAGCTGTATCTGAAGAGCATCAAGCATCTGGCCGACGAGCTTGTCACTGCATCACAGATCGAAGCGGCCGGCGTCATTTTTCATCTTGGGTCGGCAGGCAGGGAAGGGGAAAGGCAGCTGGGAATCTTCAGAGTTGCAGATGCTCTTGTGAAGGCTCGAGAGCTCTCCAGATCATCTGTTCCGCTGATACTGGAAAACAGCGCAGGCTCCGGAGGTATGATTGGGAGCTCATTTGCAGACATCGCTTCAATCATGGAGGCTGCGCAGGCAGCAGAGCCTCTCCGAATCTGCTTCGACACTGCCCACGCCTTCGGTTCAGGCATGCCGATCCACGAAAGGGATGGATTTGACAGTGTAATGAGAGAGATGGACAGCAGAATAGGGATATCCCGCCTGGCGCTGGTTCACTTCAATGACTCACACGAGCCCTTCAATTCGAAGAAAGATCGGCACTGGCATATCGGCTGTGGCCTCATCGGCAGAGTTGCTCTAAGAAGAATCGTGAATGATGAGAGGCTGCGGCAGATCCCCTTCATCATGGAGACTCCTGGTGACGAACGGGATGACAGATACAATATGCTGCAGACCAGGAGGCTCATTGCACCGTCCCTCCGTCCTGCACTTCCACCTTTCAGGAAGAGAGCCTTGTTGAATTGACACTCCTCCGTTGATTCTGTTATACTCAAAAGCGTATCCAACTGTATAATGAGCATCAGTAATTGCCCCTGGCAGAGTTTTCATATTCTGTCATTATGCTGATTAATGGCACTATGATTAGAAAGGAAGAATGATATGAGCAAGCATCTGGTAGTTCTCGGTGGCGGTCCTGGAGGTTATGCCGCAGCGCTTGTGGCTGCCCGGAAAGGATTGCAGGTCACTCTGATAGAGGAGCGTGAAATAGGCGGTACGTGCCTGAACAGAGGTTGCATACCTACAAAAGCCCTGCTGGCCTGCAGCGATCTATACAGCAGGATTCGCGAAGCTTCCAGATACGGTATCAGAGTCGAAGGAGCTTCCGCCGATCTGGATGCCATGCAGGCAAGAAAAGACAAAGTAGTGAAGACACTGAGGACCGGAGTGGAAAGCCTTCTTGCAAAGAGGGGAGTGACTGTCGTGAAAGCCCGCGGACATTTCACAGGATCTCATGAACTGATGGCAGGTACAGAGAGCATAAAGGGAGATTGCATTATCATTGCTACTGGAACCGAGGCTCTCAGACTCTGGGAGGGAGATGGAATACTGATCAGCGATGAAGCTCTGACCCTAAGGGAGGTGCCTGAATCGCTTCTTGTAGTTGGTGCAGGTGCCGTCGGAATAGAGATGGCCTGCTTCTATTCAGAGCTGGGAAGCAAGGTTACAGTTGTGGAGATGATGGCACAGGCTATGCCCGGCCTTGACAGTGAGATCGTTGAGACCTGTGTCAGAGAGCTTAAGAAGAAAGGTATTCAGATAAAGACATCGTGCAAGGTGGAAAAGCTGGAAGGCCGCACCGTCACTTTCAGTGATGGGAAGAGCGCATCCTATGCGGTTATTCTGCAGGCTGTGGGTAGAGCCTTCAACACCAGTGATATCGGTCTGGAGCATACAGGGCTCACCACTCTGCGCGGGCGTATCGCTGCATCCGGTACGATGGAGACCGGAGTGGCAGGCATTTACGCCATTGGAGACATAGTTACAGGCTCGCCGCTGCTGGCTCACTCTGCTACAGCTCAGGGCATCGTTGCCGCGCTCTCTGCCGCCGGTGAAAAGGCTTCCATGGACTACTCTGCGATTCCAAACTGTATTTACAGCCATCCTGAGGTTGCTTCTGTGGGACAGAGAGAGAGTGACATCGATCAGCCTGTTGTGGCAAGAGTCCCATACAGAACAATCGGTCGCAGCCACGCCGGAGGTGATATAGCAGGCTTGATGAAGATAGTGGCAGATCAGGAGACGGGTAAAGTGAGAGGTGTGCATATTGTCGGTGAGAAGGCAACTGAGCTGATCCATGAAGGTGCAGTTGCAGTTCGTCTGGGCCTCACCGTGCGTGAAATGGGTGAGGTCGTAAGGGCTCATCCCACTTTTTCAGAGCTTTACTCAGAGTGCTATCATCTGCTGGAAGGAAGAGCAGTCCACGTCTTGTAGCACAGAGCCTGAGTAGTACAGCACAGAATGGAATTAACAGTGCAGATTCGGTGTAGTATAAGATAGACCCTGGCCGGGGCAGGCAGAACTCATATGTGAAGGAGCGTGACTATGAAAAAGCCGGGCATGATTCTTCTCTGTATACTGAGTATGGCTTTCATAACTTATGGGATGAGCATCGGCCAGGCTTCCAGAATCAGGCTTTACAGCAACAATAACGGCGTCATCTATATGAGATCGACTGAGATAATATATAAGGACCATATCGATCTCGAAGGTGGAGGAATAAAAAAGGCACACCCAGGAAATATCTTTGCCCAGGTTGTGCTCAACTTTGCGAACCTCTCAGATCAGTCAGGCGCCAAGCCTGTCACGATTACGCTTAAGCCTGAAAGTGTCATCCTGGTGAATGAGAAGAAGGAAGGTGTGACAAGGAAGCTTTATTCCGGCATGCAGGCCACCAGGCTTCTCAGGAAGGAGTTCAAACCTTTCATCCAGCCAGTTACATTGAAGCCCGGCGAGGATGTGAAAACCCTGACAATGTGCTTTCATATCCCTAAGACCGCGAAGATTATCGCTGTTATGTACAAAATAGAGAAGGCCGATCCAGTCATAGTAGACTTTCGCGAGAATCCCAGCCCGTGAGCGTTATCATATTCTGAATGTAACGTTGATGGTCATAATGGGTCCGTTCATTGAAGCCGTATTGCTGTATTGGATCTCCGAGATGTGCAGGAAGTCCTTTATCGATATGAGAGCGTTGATCACCTGCTGTGTCTGTCTGGATATCCACGCAATCACTGTTTTTGTAAAGTTCCTGTTGCTCTGGCTCCGCCTCTCCCATAGATAGTTGAGAAGATATGAGACATAAGTTGAGAAGCTGAACAGGTTCTGAATTACCTTCTCTCTTGTTTTCCGCCCTTCGTCTTCTGTATTGAGATCGTCCCTGAGCACTTTCTGCTGGCTCACAATCATCGAGGAGACGATGTCCATTATAAGCTCTGAATAAGAGCCCATCTCTTTAAGCTCTTCGACGATCATGCCGCCGATCATCTGGTCTTTTTCTTCTTCATTGAGACCTTTCAGGATAAACTCCCGCCAGATTGATTTATACTTGACTGCTGCACTGTCAACCCTTTCCTCTGCTGCAGTAATGGATGCCTCACTCTTTCTGAGCCTGTTTATCTCTTCCGGATCCTTTCGAAGTCTTTTCATGGTATTTCCCGCTTCTCCTCAGTGGTATTCTTCCCCTCGCCGGCTGCCTGCGGTTCCGGGATGTTGGCATAGAGTATGAACTCATATCGCTCCAGATATTTAAGAAAGAGCTCCAGCCTTTCCATTGCCGGCTCTACCGAGTCTCCGAAATTCTCTCTCAGCTTCTCTCCGATCTCTCTTACTGTATGGTTGCCGTCGCAGAGCTTCCATATGAAGGCTCCGAATTCGTCAAGCCTGATCCTGATATCCGGACTTTTACTGAGCCGTCCGAATATCTTTTTTGCCAGCTCATTGCTGAACCGCGGCTGCAGAATAGCAAGCTTCTCCCCCGGAGATTCGCTCCACTTCCTGTTCTGCCTGGGCTTCAGCTCAAGCAGGTTGACAGCAGCCTTTTCCAGTTCGACTCTGCGACGGACCATATTGCTATTCTTTCTTCTGTGCTGATGAAATCGGCACCAATGTCAACAGCGCGCCTATTCCTATAATCACCAGAATGCTGGTGATGAATGAAGGGTTGCTGAATACCGCGGGAGGCTTGAAATTGAGGAAATACAGCGCCGCAAAGACCAGGCCTATCAAAGCCTCTCCCGCTATGAGACCGGAAGCCACCAGAACTCCTGTATTTTCGACTTTTTCGTTCTGTTCCTTGTTGAACTCCCTTTTAGCTGCCAGGAAATCCACTATCCATCTGACCATACCGCCCAGGAAGATCGCCGAAGTCGTTTCAAATGGAAGGTACATACCTACCGAAACCAGCATGGGACTCTTCACCTTAACCAGAATCAATGCCACAGCCATCAGCATTCCAGTGATAATAAGAGGCCAGGCCATCTCCCCGCCTACTATACCCTGAGTGAGCATCGCCATGAGGCCTGCCTGTGGAGCAGCCAGTGTCTTTCCACCAAAGCCTTCGCCTCCCATTTTGATATCACCCTGGTGAAGAACGATGAGAGGAAGCCACATTACAGCAGAGGCAACAATAACGCCGATGAGGTCGCCAATCTGCATCTTCCAGGGTGTGCCTCCCAGAATATGTCCTACCTTAAGATCCTGCAGCATCTCGCCAGCCACAGCGGCAGATACGCATACCACTGCAGCCACACCCAGCACTGCGGCAACGCCTGTGGTGCCTTTCATTCCCAGAAGCACCATCAGGAGCGCTGCCACGACAAGTGTAGAGATGGTCAGGCCGCTGATGGGGTTGTTGCTGGAGCCGATGAGCCCCACCAGATATCCTGAAACTGCGGCAAAGAAAAATCCGGCTATCATCATGACGACAGTGGCGACGAGTGCCGCCATCACATTCTGTGCAAAGAAGTTATAGATGAAGAAGGTGGCAATACCTGACAGGATGAGTCCGATGAAGACTATCTTGAAGCTCATATCCTTCTCTGTTCTTGTCACATCAGCCGGGCCGCTTGCGGCTTTCTGAACATCAGTTACCGCCCTTTTGAGTCCCTCCAGGAGATTCTTTCTCATATTGTAGAGGGTATAAGCTGCACTGACAAGCATCCCTCCTATGGCAACAGGGCGGACCATGTATTTCCATACCTGATAGGCAAGCTGAATCCACGATTCATCCTGAGCCTGATCGAAGGAGGCTCCGTGAACGCTCATCAGAAAGGTCTTCAGATCCGGTCCGAGGAAGTACATAAGCAGAGGCACGAAGAGTCCCCAGGCCAGCAGGCCGCCGCTGAAGTTCAGCATGGCCAGTGTGGGGCCTATAATGTAGCCGACACCCATATATGCCGGACTCACTCCCGGCGTGGTTATGAGGGCTCCGCCGTGTCCGGTGACACCGTGTTTTAATACTTCTTCCGAGCCTCCGGGTGGAGTATGTTTCATTGAAAGATTTATGGTGCTTGGCACGAAATGGATGAACTTTTCCCAGCTCGCTGCAAACACTTTCATCTCACCCATCACCTTTACCAGAGCTCCAACTATCATGGCAATGAAAAGATATGAGGCTCCTGCGCCGCCCTGTCCGGCCTTGTGGATCTCTGACGCCGCTACTGATTCAGGGAAGGGAAGGTCTCTGTCTTCCACCATCACCCTTCTCAGCAGTGTCACGAAGAGGATTCCTATGATGCCGCCGACCATCATGATGGCGATTGACTCGTATACGTGCAGATCTTTCCAGATACCTGCGATGATAAAGGCCGGGAGAGTGAAGATTGCACCTGCCGCAACCGATTCACCGATTGAGCCGACCGTTCTGGCCATGTTCTCTTCCAGTATGTTGCCTTTCAGGAAGCGGAGAAAGGCCATGCCGATCACTGCGGCGGGATAGGTTGCAGCTATGGTCATACCTGCCTTCAGGCCAAGATAGGCGTTTGCAGCGCCGAGTACGACTGACATCGCAAGGCCAATGATCAGCGCCCTCAGTGTGAACTCCTTCAGATCCGTATCAGGTGGAATATATGGTTTAAACTCTTTCTCTTCCATTGGAACCTCCTTTAAGATTCAAGCCTGAATGATTTTCATTGTTGAAGCATGATATGAGCAAACACCTTTGCATCACCAAGCACGTTGCTGATCGAGCAGTGTTCATTGGGCTGATGAGCCGTTTCGTTGATTCGGGACCATACAACGGCGTTCAGTCCGGCTTTTCTCACATAGGCGGCTACTGTGCCTCCTCCGATGCCTATCGGCTTTGCATCCACTTTATAGACCTCTCTGATGGCTTCTATGAGCGCCTTTACAACCGGTGCATCAGATGGGGTGGCCGGCGCGGCGTGCTGCTCCTGGGGATATTCCACCGAAATCTGTACTTTGAAATCCTTTTCAATTTCTCGTGCAAAGAGCTCGATCTTCTCCTTCACCTTATCTACAGGGTATGAGGGAAGCACACGGCAGTCAAGATAGAAGACATCTTCTCCCGGTATTGTGTTTATATTGGGAACGTTAATCTCTTTCTTTGTAGGCTCGAATGTGCTCATCTGGGGGTCGAATATGGGGTCGTGGAGAGAAAACTCCTTATAGAGGTCGTTAAGTTTCACCACAAGGAACGACGCAGCTCTGAAGGCATTGTTGCCGGAATGCGGTCTGGATGCGTGAGCCTGCCTGCCTTTTGTCGTGAACTTCGCCCAGAGAATCGATTTTTCAGCAACTTCGACAGCTGTACCATCATCACTTCCGGAGTCTGGCACCAGAATATAGTCATCCTTGCCGAATAGATCCGGTTTCTCCTTCAATATGTGCTGGATCCCCTGGGTGTTGCCTGTTTCTTCATCAGATATGAAGAGCAGAGATACGTCATATTCCGGTATAAGACCTTCCTCCTTCAACGCTTTAACCGCCAGGATTGAGGAGACCATACCCTGCTGATTGTCCTCTACGCCTCTGCCATAGATTTCATCTCCTTCAACTCTCACCTCATAAGGCTCGCTGTTCCAGAGCCGTCTCTCTCCGGGAGGCACTATATCATAGTGGCTCATAATCCATATAGTCCTGCCGCTTTTCCTGCCTTTTATGGTATAGATATGATTTGGATGGTTCTTCATGTCAGGTACACTCTCGTCAGGGCAGTTGAGCTCCTTGACGCTGTCAAATCCTGCTTCATCCATGAATTCCCTGGTTTTACGCGCTTTTTTCCATTCACCTTCTCCACCGCTTGATGGAGCCAGTGCCGGAATGGCGGTCAACTCTTTCTGTAAACGTATGACCTCATTCCGATAAGAATCAATCCTGCTGAATACTCTTTCTGCTGCTGCCACTTCTTGCATTGAGTGCACCTCCCTTGTGGTATACCATACCATTCTCCATTGGAGGATGATGTCCTCCTCTGCCTGCTCTTAACCTGCACTGTAGAGCCTTTTTGCCGATTTCTCCATCTGAATGCAGCCATGCAGAGGTATCAGAGTCTTTAAATCGAATTGAAAGAAGTGAGCCTGATATGAATATAGAGATACGAAAAGCAGACCGGAAAGATTTCCCCTTTATTTCAGAGCTTGCCCTCTGCTCATATTCATTTGGCATTCCTTCACAGAGGCTGTCAGAAACAGTCATCCACGAGACTCTTCTCAGGGAGGCTCTCGATGAGCTTTTCAAATACTATGTGACACACAGTGATATTGATATCCTGGTTGCATTTGACAGTGAGAAGGAAGAGAGAGCCGGATATATTATGGTGCTGATGAACCATCAGGATCAGAACACCGGAGAGCGGCAGGCTTTCATCCACGATCTGGCTGTGAAAAGGAAATACTGGGGGAAATACGTGGTTCACCGCCTGATTGATGCAGCTTCAAAGAGAGCGGCTGAGAAAGGCCTGAGATGGCTGGTCGGAGTCGTGACGCGGAATAACAGGAGAGCTCTTCAGACTGCACTCAAAGCTCTTGATTTTGAAATTGAGCGTTATCAGATAATGAAAAATCTTAAGGATGATGACTATTGACAGCTATTTGAATTCAGCTATATAATTAAATGAGAATGCTTCCGGATGTCATCGGGCGCTATACTCTCTTTTATTACAGTCAGGCGTTCCGGGCTCCTCATGAGGGCGGTAATGAGAGAGAGAATAGCCGGTTCAGCCATATCATCACCGAGATTTTCTTCAGATGCGAATGTCCTGAAAACAACCGGGACGATCGGTGCAGCGCTGCCATCTGGGAAAGCCGCGACACCTTCAACGATTTTCGAGCATCATGCGAATTCAGGTGCTCCTGTCTTTCTCGCATCTGCAAGGTTGAGAAACACCTGGTGTGAGCTTTCAGAGAGGCCAGACAACAGCAGATCCGTTGAATATGGAAAACAGGCACAGTCAAATTCTGAATCAGCTCATTCTAAAGACTTCAACATAGTCAGCGGGAAAAAACTCTTTCCCGATGAATTTAAAAAAACCTCTGTTACGGCACAGGATTTTACCCCGGTATCAAAAACTGTTGATAGCAATGTTCGTTCAAACACCGGCGGATCAAAGGAAAGCTCAGCTTCATCGGAAAACTCTGTCAGCCGTCAGGCCGGTGCGAGTTCACAGCGAACTGATGCAGGCAGCTCGAAATCGCTCTTCCAAGCGCAGACTGCAACAACATTCAACATCACCTCAAAAACATCAGCCGGGACTGGCTCTCAATCATCGACACAGTTGTTCTCCAAATCGTCAGCTGTGATGAATGAAGTATCAAAGAATCTGAAGGCTGAAACTTCTCAAGGCTCTCAGATATTCAATGTAAGGTCATCGGTCCTGTCGGCCGACAGCCTTTCATTGTCTTCCGGGAAATCTGAATCAACGACTAAACAATACCCCATAAATGTCGATACACCTGTTTTCAAATCTGACTCTGTCCAGAAGCCCGCAGCAACATTATCAGCAAAGCTGTTGAAAACCCTGCCGCAACAGACAGCGGCCAACGTGAAAGTTGCCTCCCAGTCTCTGCCTGCCCAGGTATCCCAGACAGCGGCCAACGTGAAAGTTGCCTCCCAGTCTCTGCCTGCCCAGATATCCCAGACAGCGGCCAACGTGAAAGTTGCCTCCCAG
>Ga0302251_1000484_pt1 | contig 36453 bp, 23 predicted proteins | sample AAG_RA_Gln_MG_FD_193534 | JGI IMG/M metagenome (GOLD analysis project Ga0302251, IMG submission 193534) | Enriched activated sludge microbial communities from anaerobic digester in WTTP, New Holstein, Wisconsin, United States - AAG_RA_Gln | ecosystem: Engineered > Bioreactor > Anaerobic >... | reverse complement strand
ACTCCCGGACCGATTTTTTACTTTTCGAATGAACATGATAAAAAATTTTGCAACACCCAAAATTATAAAATAATTATTGATATTCAAATACTTATAAGGGTGTTGCAAAAAAGTGCGGAAAACAGGATTAGAACGGCCGGATAAAAAAACTCTGGCCTGCGGCAGAGCACAAGCCAGAGTGTATAGGACTTTAGAGCAAATCTGCCCTATTTGCTGATCACGATTCTTCTCACTGCATTCAACTGCGTATTGAACAAAGTTACCGTATAAACACCCGAAGGCAGATAACTCAAATCCATCGGCAAAATATGTTTCCCATCGACATAAATCTCACTGCTATAAACCCTCAATCCTAAACTATTGAAGATTTCTAAAGTATAGATTCCTGATTTCTGCAACACTAACTCGATGGTAAATCTCCCATCATTGGGAATAGGATAAACCTTAAATGAATTATGATCGAGCGAAATCATGCCTTCTATAATTACCAAAATGGTATTGGAAGGTGCTGAACTACAACCATTCAAGGTTACAATTACATAGTAATTGCCCGTTTCCGTTGCAGTATAGCTTTGTCCAGTAGCGTCCGGAATGGGAACTCCATTCAAATACCATTGATTGCCTTCCGGTGCACTGCTTGTTAAAGTATAATTCGACACCGTAATGGTAGGAGTAGGAGGAATGGGATTCACAGTAACAAAGAATTCGGGTGAAGAAATACCATTGCCGCAAGCATTTGTCCCATATACCGAAATATTACCAGAAACAGCGTTTTCACTAAAACTTACCTTGATGGAATTGGTATTTGCACCTGCCGTTATGCTTGCACCCACCGGCAAACTCCATACATAACCCGAAGCATTAGCTATAGGAGCAACTGAATAGGTAACATTTGTGGCACCCTGGCATACATTCGGATGCCCAGCAATTGTACCGGCTACTCCTGGTAAAGGTTTCACAATTACAGCCAAAAAAGAAGGCACACCTAAACCACAACCATTCATCCCTGCTACACTTACTTCGCCAGAAATGGCATTCGAAGCAAAATTTACCGTAATAGTGTTGCTTCCCTGACCAGAAACTATGGTTGCTCCTCCTGGAACAGTCCATTGATATGAAGTAGCATTGAGAATATTCCCTACTGAATAAACTACTCCGCTTTCCCCAGCACAAACCTCACCTGAACCAGTTATTGCTCCTGCCGCATTAGGCAAAGGCTGTACAAATATCGTCTTACTATATGGCCCTGGCATCATGCACCCCTGTGGACTTACATACGAAACACTGATGGATTGTAATCCCGTCGTATTCCATATTACTCTTAAATTCGCCGTCCCCTGACCACTATATATCGACCCACCTGAAGAAACAGTCCACTGATAATTGCTCATACCTGCCTCAGTAAAATAATCATAATAATTCGGACTCAAACAGGGATTAGCCGGTCCATTGATAGAAGGCGTCGGAGTAGGATTTACCGTAACATTCAAAACACTCGGACTCGATGCCGTACATCCCGAGGCATTTATGTAATTCACACTTACAGTTTGTGCACCACTACCATTCCAATTCACTGTTATAGCATTCGTACCTTGACCTCCAGTAATATTGCCACCTGACGATACTGCCCAAACATAATTGGTCATCCCCGACTGTGTGGTGTAATTTACTCCTGTACTTCCTTGGCACAAATTAGTATTACCCGAAATGGTTGGCGTTGGCAAGGCATTTACCGTTACATTGTATGTAGCCGGTGTACTTGCAGAACATCCCGCAGCATTTGTATATGTTACCGTGACATTCTGCCCTCCAGCCGTGTTCCATGTTACCGTTACCGAATTGCTCCCCTGACCAGCTGTAATAGTACCACCTGCAGATACAGTCCATGTGTAGTTGCTCATGCCTGTCTGAGTAGTGTATACATTCCCAGACGTACCTGCACAAACAGTCGCAGGACCACTAATGGTTGGAACTGGCCTCGGATTTACGGTTACAGCCAGAGATGAAGAAGCTCCACTCCCACAACTATTTGTGCCGTATACTGAAACATTCCCTGAAACCGCACTGGCACCATAACTTACGGTAATAGTATTGGTATTAGCGCCAGCTGTAATGGTTGCCCCACTTGGAACAGTCCATGAATATCCCGTTGCATTGACAATGGCAGCAACTGTGTAAACATTCCCTGTGCTCGATTGACATACACTTGTTGGCCCACTAATTGCTCCTGCGGCTCCTGGCATTGGACAACCCGTCAAAAATGTCATATCGTTCCCATAAGCCGTACCTGCTACATTTACAGCCTTTACCCTGTAATGATAGGTAATACCAGGATTCAAACCGGTTAAATTGGCCGATACATCAGTTGGAGTTAAACCTGTAACCGTATTGGGCGTTGCATTAATCGTATTCCCATAAGCTGTAGTAGTCCCCCATTCAAAGGTTACCGTCGTATTGGAATTGTTTGCCGTAACCGTCCCATTTAAAGTAGCTGAATTGGCAGTAATACTGGTCGCTGCATTGGTTACAGCAACAGGTGGCGCCGCAGCTGTGGTAAAGGTCAAATTATCTCCATAAGTCGTTCCACCTTCATTTGTTGCTTTTACTCTGAAATTATATAGGGTATTAGGCATTAATCCCGTTATACCAGCACTTACAGGTGTTACAACACTTCCACTTACTGGACTCTGAACCGCTGTTACTGTGTTCCCATAAGAAGTCGTCAATCCCCACTCGAATTCAACCGTTGCACTTCCACCATTGGCATTCACCGTACCATTTAAGGTCGCCGCCGAGGAAGTAATGGAGGTAGCAGCTTCAGTAGTAACTATAGGAGGGGGAACCGTTGTAGTAAACGAAACTGTATTCCCATATACCGTTAAACCTCCCATAGTAACACCTCTGGCTCTAAAATAATATGTGGTGGAAGGAAGCAAACCACTAATCCCAGCACTCACCGCAATGGCAGTATTCCCAGTTACCTGAGCAGGACTACCACTTACCGTATTACCTAAGGCAGTAGTCAATCCATAATCGAAAAAAGTGTTGAAAGTGGTACCCGCCGCATTGAAGCTTCCATTCAGTGTGGCTGCATTATAGGTAAGGGGAGAAGCCGTTGTGGTAATTACCTGTGGATCTTCACCAAATTCATAAGCACCCATATCGGGTGGATTGGTGCGCAATATGCCATTTATGTCATTGGTTACTGTTGAAAGATATACCCCGAGATTATTCATGGAATTGTTGGTGGGTAAAAGATTGGTGGCAGATGTAAATATTGGGTCTATATTAATGGAGGCTCCATCCTGTCCAGTGGCTGTCTGCCAATCAGTAAAGCTGGTTTGACCTGCACCCAGATATCCAATAACTCCTGGTGTTCCCGATACATAATAATCGTTATAATTGATGTTCGTCAATATAGCGCTCGTACCGGCTGCATATATCGCATAAGATTTATCACTTGAAGAGCCTGTGTTATCATAAGTATTCACCAAGATGTTATTTCTGATATCATATCCGCCGGTTCCTGTTCCAAGATATAAGGCAGCACTAACTGTTGAAGAAGTATATCCCGCATAAGTTCCCGAAAGATTCACGGAATTGTGATAAATATTCGCCCCTCCCGTTGCTCCTTCGAGACTGATGCCTATTCCCCAATAGGTTAATGAAGCATCCCCTGTACATTTAACATCAGAAACAGCATTATTGATAAGGTTGTAACTCCCATTAGCTTGGCCGGTGATCACACTGATTCCTCTTGCACCATAGCCTCCAGTGTTACTATTTAGCACAGTACTTAAATTATTCCCAATAATGTTCACTCCAGTGGTGGTTGAATAAATATATATCCCATAAGGAGTATAATAAGAAGAAGTTGTAATATTGGAAATAACATTATCAGTAATGGTTATATTAGCATTAGCATTCCCCGAGGAAACCCCAATGCCCCGAGTTGCACTACTGGTATTTGAAACGCCATCAATTATATTATTTTCAATTAAAGTATTCACCGTACCAGTAGCTAACCAAATACCAAAGCAATTCGATGCATCGATTGTATTGTTGATATTGCCAATATTATTATTGTTTATAGTAGCTCCATCTACTCCCTGAACATAAATTCCAACCAAACGAATAGAATTCATGCCCGAAGCGTTCAAATCATTCTGCTTAATCAACAATCCATTCCCATTACCCGCAGCAACAGCAGCCATGGCATAAATCCCTATATAAGCCTTCTGAATGCTATTGTTCTGTATGGTAATATTACTGAAATAACCACCCGTTCCATCAGCATTGTAAATAATCACAGCAGTCGAAGTATTCGCTCCATTAATGATATTGCAATTTTTGAGGGTAGTATTCGAAGTGGGGGTGGAAGTGGTAGATGCAATCCTAACAACCTGTGGTACAGTCGTAGATAAATTGGTAATGGTCATATCACGTGTGGTTCCTCCGGCAGCATTCGAACCATCTATGATGATATAATTGTCCTGAACGTTGAGAACCGGCCCACTGTCAACAGTACCTTGAATGGTTGGTGTTACACCGGCATTCGGTTTGATGGTAACTGTATTAGTGCCAGATGGTTTATTTTCATTTTGAATATTAATATTCAGAGAAGAAGTCCCTATGTCGAGAGTAACATCATTGAGCAGAAATCTTACCGGACAACTCAAACCGCGATTGTTTAAATCACTGATAGCAGCATTCAAAGTGCTATAAGCACCACCACTACCTATGATATAATCACCGCAAAGAGGAGCGCCTACAATTACATAATAGCTAGGAGAGGTAGGAGGTGTAGAGGCGGCTGGAGGATTGGAAGTTAAACCCGAAGCACCGACTGAAGGCGAAACCGAAACATTCCCTATATTGTCCTGAGCCACAATATAATATCTTACCGTATCTCCCAATACTACTCCACTACCAAAAGAAAATGTATAGTTACTCCCTGAAACACTTCCTGGCGTTACTGTGCTATAGGTTCCATTATTTATTTTCCAGTATAATCTTGGCTGCCCTATCCCTGAAGTGGGAACTCCACTCAAATCCGTTATCGCAACTTCAAAATTTCGATTTATAGTGGAAGGTGTGTTGAGTAAAGGAGTATATGAAATTAAAGGTCCTTTAATATCGAGCAGGATAAAATTACCCTCGTCGGCTCCAATATCAGGTGTAGAAGTATTGCGCAAATCCCCATCGAAGTCGGTGGTTATAGATGGTGTAGTAACAGGTTTCCCTCCGCTCTCCATTTGAGTGGGTACAGTAGTTTTCAAATGAAGATCATACGGGCTAGTGGAAACATTGACAAAAGGAGACAACTCGGTAACAGAGCTAATATCGCGTGGAGCAACAAAAGCTTTGTATTGATCTAAAGTTTGAAGAGAATTTGTTCCATCATAGAAAATGAGATTACTCGCTGAAGGCGTACCGGCGTAAAAATTATTGTTATTAGAGGTAACAGAATAAGATGTAAGCGTAGTCGTTGATCGACGATAAGCAACCGTTAAACCTGTACCATTAGGGGTCGAATTATTCACAAAAATATTGTTAATCATCTCAATAACAGGAGTTGTTGAAACACTCACCGCAGACGACCCAAAATTAGTTCCTGTGCTTGTTGCATCTAAATAAACAGTGTTATAATATAGCCCAATACTTGAACCCCCCGAAATATAAATTCCAACCAATCCAATGGTACTCCCTGAAAAAGGCACTTTAAGTTCACCCACTATGTTATTAAAAACATAGTTGGTAGTTGCCCCGGTAATATAAATTCCATCCATTGTTACACTCGTGGCATTGGAAAAGAGTTTATTTACCTGGTTGTTGTAAACTTGACTAATACCCGTACCTGCATCATATATACCATATACACTTGATCCCGAGGTAGTTATATCAGAAATAATATTATTGTAAACATTTGGGTTAGTTCCAGTAAATCGAAGTGCATAAACTGCTCCTCCAACATTTACATGATAAAAAATGTTATTATAAATGTTGTTGTCAATTGTAGAAAGTAAGTAATAACCATAGGTTGAGCCTGTACCTACTGTCCAGTTACTTAATGTGTTCCCCGAACAAGTTCGAGTAGATACACTCGTCGAAGTATAAGAATAAATTCCATATAAGGAACTTGAACCTGTTACGGTAATATTGCTGAAATTATTGTTTTGTATATTCTCCGAACCAGAAGTGGGAGATCCATAGTTGTAATAACAATAAAACGAACCACTTGCACCAGTCCGATTGATGCTCCCACTTATGGAATTGTTATTGATATTCACATTGGGAGTACCATTACTGGCATAGATGAGATACACAGTCCCCGTAGAAGAAAGTGTTCCTGCTCCAAAAGTATTATTATTGAACGATTCACTGGCAACTGCATTTGCATTATAAATAAAATAAGTTGCCGATGAAGCCGAATTATTTGCCAAGGTAAAGGCATTATAATTCCCTTTGACTATTCCACTTACTGTAGAATAAAATACCCCATAAAGGGTTGATCCATGCGTGGCACTGGTTATCGTGTTGTATTCAACCGTCGGATTGTTTACATAGATAAAGTAAATACCATAAGTTGCCGAAACATTCCCACCTCCAAAATTGGTAATGGTATTCTCCGCACCCAATTGCCCAATGGTAATGTCCGAATCGTAAAAACCAGTAGCACTTGAACCTCTAATGTAAATTCCCGCATGTACATTGGTAATGGTATTCCCACTTATAACAATATTGGAATTAATACCTGAGGTGGAAGTAACCGTAACCCCTGTTACTGCTGAAGGAGAGGTTGGCCCATTGCTTATATAAATGCCAATGACATAAGCACTCGTTCCCTTGGTCATCGTAACTGTAGAATTCTTAATGGTTACATATTGACACCCATCCGTCCCTGAAGGCTTGAATGTGTAATAACCATACTCTATTCCCTGATTATTAGCCGTAAGGTCAATTCCATTAAAAGTGATATAGTCGGTACCACTTAATTTGATGATGGCATCACCATCAGCACTTAAACTTGAAGTAGATATTGTACCAGCATCCATCCGTGTAATTAAAGGATTAGCCCCTGTACCGCTCTTTTGAAACACAATAGGCGCAGTAGACGTTCCTGTCGCAGTAATCGTAAGCGTAGTTGTCGCACTTTCTGTGTGTCCAGCCAGTACATTGAATGTAACCCCAGGAGCAACAACTCCTGAAGTATTGAGTGCATCAATTGCAGCCGCAATAGTGGCATAGTTGCCTCCCGAACCTACAGTATAAGTTCCTGATAACTGACTCCAGAGAGAACCAGATACCAACAGCAACACAAAAAGAAGAGCAATTGGTTTTTTCATAAGAGGTTGATTTTAAAATGATTATGGAATGGAATGCTATTAAGTTAAAGGGAAAGAAAAAGTAAATTATTGGATAGTTATACTAAAAAATTGGCGATAAAAGTAAGCCATTAAATTGGATTTGTCAATAGTTTTAGAAAAAAATTTATAAAAAAACAAGATTTTGAAGATGAAATATCAGAACATTGGAAAATAATAAATTAACGAAAGTTGCTTACAGGATATCAAATAATAGCAGACAATAAGCACATCCACACCAGGCATCCCTCTCGGCGTCCGAAATAAGTTAGTCATTATTGCCGGCTTTCCTCTTTTAATCACCATCCATTTTTAATCACCATCCATCTTGCACTATATATCACCTGATCACAGAACTCTTATCCCGCCATACTTTTTTCTTTTCGGGAATCACCATTCCCCCATCTCACAAATTAGCAAAGATGATAAAAAAATCACACCATTGTAATTTATCGACTTGGCTTACCGCTCGTACTCAATTTTCAGCTCACGCATTATATGATTACTCCGGGCATATTTATCGATAAGAAACAATACGTAGCGAATATCCACATTAATGGTACGTTGAAGTTCAGGTTCATAAGCAATATCACCGCTCATAGCCTCCCAATTCCCATCGAATGCCAGCCCAATTAATTCTCCTTTCCCATTTAAAACTGGACTCCCACTGTTTCCACCCGTAATATCATTATTTGTAAGAAAACAAGCAACAACAGTATCGTTTTTATAATAAGGCGAAAAGTCCTTACGGTTAAAAACCTCTTTCAATCGTTGAGGAATTTGAAAATCAGGATTCGAAGGTTCTTCTTTTTCCAAAATCCCGAAATGTGTCGTAAAATAACTATACTCGATAGCATCGGCCGCCTGATAATCCAATACCTGACCATAGGTAAGACGCATGGTTTGATTGGCATCGGGATAGAACGGATTACCAGCTCCCATTTGCTGAATGCCTTCCATATATAGCCGTTTGCTTCTTTTTAATTGATCTTTAGCCTGAATGTTCATTGCTTCGATTTTCCTGCTGATTTCTCTAAAAGCCAGGGCAAGCTGATAGACAGGATCATCCTTAAGGGATGAAGCTGAGGGATTTAACAGAAATTTCGAAAAAGCTTCCATACTCGAAAACATCGATTTTTCATACACTTCATCTGCATATTTGTCCCACTGGCCTTTATATTTTTTATTGGCATTCGAAAGAATGTTCGGAATGAAACCAGGGTCTATGTCATTATAATACATATTCATCATAGCAGCAAAAAGTTTCTTATCCGTTGCAAGGTCGAAGTTTTTGAAGAAAGAATCACCCATTCCCTTGGCGTTAGTATGAAGATTGGCTGCGTTAATGTCTTTACTATCTTTCATCTCAGTAGAAGCAAGGGATGCGAATCGAGAAGCAAAGGCAATGATTTCAGGGCCAAAGGCAGCCTCTCTGATGTAAACGCTAGGTTTTGCCGTTTGGTTGAGTAGTCTGTAGGCCTGTTCAAAGCTATCGAGAACTTCACCATATCTGTTAAATCGGTAAGTATCGGCCGCTATCCACTCGGCAAATTCCTTTTCCTGTTGTTTTTTCTTTTCATAGATTTTTAATCGTTTCAGACCCTTGTTTTGGCCGATGTAATATTTCCAATAATTAGAAATGCTAGCGTATTTGGCAGCATATTTTATTCTGATTTCATCGCTCGTTGCCATGCTGTTTCGAATGATTTCGAGTTTCTTGTCGCGTATTTTTACTATGGAAGGATTTGTGATATTCAAAGCCTGATCCACTCCCCAAGAAGTAATGTATCGGTCGGTACGACCTGGATAGCCCATAATCATGGTAAAATCTCCTTCTTTAATCCCTCCGGCATTAATAGTAAGGAATCGATTGGTTTTCAGAGGAATATTATTTACCTGATAGGTAGTAGGTTTTCCGCTTGGGCTAGTATAAATTCTAAAGACGGAAAAATCGCCCGTATGCCGAGGCCACATCCAGTTATCGGTATCTCCTCCAAATTTTCCTATTGCAGTAGGAGGAGCTCCCACCAGGCGAATATCTTTATAAGATTGATATACAAAAAGATAAAACTGATTCCCGGCATAAAACTCTTTCACAACTCCACCCAACCCGTCCTGAGCCGGAATAGCCTCGAGAATATGTTTCTCATTGATTTTCAAAACGGAATCACGCTGAGTTTCGGGCATTTCTTCATCAACTCCTTCGAGCATATCATGTGTAACATCCTGAACAAACATAAGAAATTGGACCGTGAGACCAGATATTGGGATTTCTTCCTTGTAACTTCTTGCCCAGAAACCTTCCTTCAAATAATCGTTTTCAACGGAACTCGAACTCTGAATCGCCCCAAAGCCACAATGATGATTGGTAAAAACCAAACCATCTGCCGATACGACTTCGCCCGTGCATCCACGGCCAAAAATTACTATGGCATCCTTCAGGCTCGAATGGTTAATGCTGTAAATATCTTCGGCCGAAAGCTTAAGCCCCATGGATTGCATGCGTACAATCTGAAGCTGATCGAGTAAATAAGGAAGCCACATTCCTTCATCAGCATAAAGGCCAGTACAAAAAACACAACAAGCTATCAGGGTTAAATACAGTTTTTTAATAAAAATCATATTCAAGATCTTTGATTACCGTTTAAGATTAATATATTTTCTCGATTTTAAATCATTCACTATGCTACGGATCTGCTGTTCATCATTCTTATTGCAAATCAGCAACATTCCTTCGTCTTCCACCACAATACAATTGTTCAATCCCTGTATTACTACAAGCTTTTCATCTGGTACATGAATGATGCAATTATGTGTATCGTAGCTCATAACTTGATTTCCAACGATGGAGTTTCCATCTGAATCTTTCTGACGTACTTCATACAATGAAGCCCAGGTTCCCAAATCAGACCAGCCGAAATCCGACATCAGCGTATAAACGTTATCGGCTTTTTCCATTACGCCATAATCAATGGAGATGCTTTTGCAATGGGTATAAACATGTTCGATGAATGCTTTTTCTTCGGGGGTATTGAAAATCTCTTTCCCCTCGTTGAATAGGGAGGCAACTTCGGGCAGATAAGCTTCGAGGGCTTGGAGAATCGTCTGCAGGTTCCAGATAAAGATGCCTGCATTCCACAGAAAATCACCGCTGGCAAGGAAAGCTCTTGCAAGTTCAAGATTGGGTTTTTCGGTAAAGGTTTTAACTTTCTTGATACGAGAATCTACTCCGGGAATAATTTCATCAACAAATTGAATATAACCATAGCCCGTATCGGGCCTGCTTGGCTGAATACCCAGCGTAAGAAGCCAGTTGTGTTCTCTTACAGTCCTTAATGCAGTTCCAATGACTTCGTGAAACCTTTGCATATCTTGAATAATATGATCGGAAGGAGCAACCACAATATTAGCCGAGGGATTGATACTTGCAATATGATAACTGGCAAAAGCAATACATGGAGCGGTATTGCGTCCCGATGGTTCGCACAAAATATTCTCGGGAGGTAGTTCTGGAAGTTGTTCCCTTACCATTGAAAAATATTCTTCGTTCGTGACCACAAAAATATTTTGCGTTAAGCATAAGGGCTTAAACCTTTGGAAAGTTTGCTGGATAAGTGTTTGCCCAGTTCCAAGAATATCTATGAATTGCTTGGGATGATCGGCACGACTTATGGGCCAGAAACGCGTTCCAATGCCACCTGCCATAATTACACAATAATCATTTGGATTCATTTCGCAATAATTTTATTTTTTGGCTGTTTGTGCAAATGTAACCATTTCATTTTTCTACAAATAAGGTTTTACAAAAACGGAAGAACTCATCCTATAAATCGTTCCTGTTTTAAGTTCTTGACAAAGTATAACATTGCCCTGACGGCTTATACATTGAAACGACCTCCCAGAGAGAAAAAATTTGCTTGAAACCGGCAAAGTACCCAGTTCGACCTTATAGCGATTTTGTTCGATTCCATTATACCTTTCAAGAATTTTACTCAATTTTTTATCGGCATAAGCGGAACCATAACGGCTCTTCAAATGTGCACCGAAAGCTGCCTTGACATCTAAGGGGAAAATATCATCACGAAGAAAAGGCATCGAAATTTCGCAGAAAGCAGCATGCCATTCCTTCCCGTGAGGTCTTACCTCTGTTTTGAATCTTTCCTGAACCAGCAAATGGGCAAATTCATGTAAAAGAGTGATTAAAAACTGATAGCGGTTGAGATTGATATTTATGCTGATGCGATGCCTGTTATTCTTTGTATTGTATAAATAATCGCCCAATCTTCCACTGCGGGGATATGTTACCACCAAATCGACCTGAAAACGGAACAATAGATCAACAACCTGATGAAGGGCAGCTTCAGGCAATAAAGGCGCCAGATTTTTCTCGATTGAACTCCGTTCCCTTATCGTCATAAATCATTGGGTTTACAACTCTCACTTGAGTAAACGACGGGCAGTCGCAATCTCCTGATTTCTTTTTTGTCTTTCTGTGCTGGGCCTTGCTCGAAGTCTGGCAAGAAACAACCCATACGAAAAGAAAAATCATACCTAAAAACCTTAGCCCTAATACTATTGTATGTGTTTTCAAATAATTTCGCAACGGTTTCTTCATGAAAAATATTTCCTTTATAGTAAATTTCCATTTAATTAACCACAAACGCCGAAAATTATTATGATCGCAAGAATTAATCGCTGGATGAAATTTCATCTTCTGGCAGGTGGTCAGAAAAATTCTGTTTGGGGTTTCCCATACCTGAGCGCTGGAGATAAGATTTCACCTGCAGGTCATCTTCGGGTACGACAGGCGGCCCAATTGGGGAAATCAGTTTGGCGCCTTCAGCCTTGGGAGATTTAATAACCGGACTTATAGGATAAGCATTCATCAAAGAAGCGCCATAGGGTTCAAGCATGGCAGTCATGTCGGAAAGTGGCAAGCTAAGATCGAGCCATTTCCTTTCTTCAGCAGGGGTTAGAATAACCGGCATGCGACTATGGGGAAGCTTCAATAAAAGTTCGTTAGCTACAGTGGTAATGATGGCAAAAGAACGCACAATTTCTCCAGTTTCCGGATTTTTCCACTCGTCCCAAATACCTGCCATAGCAAAAGGTCGAACTTTATTCCGGAGATATACTACGAATGGCTTATTCAACTTTTCCTGGATAGTTCCTTCGATAAAAGCATCGGCAATCACCAAGCAGCGTTGTGAGCGGATAGGCCTGCGAAAGGCAGGTTTTTCTATAATTCCTTTCGCACCCTTGTAATGTGGTAAATTTTCGCTATTGTGATCTCCTTCGGCTCTGGCATTGATGAAAAATTTATCGGTCTTCGACCAGAACGGCGTTATACCAAAACGCATCAATTGCAAATGATGAGGATCATCGCTGCCGATAATGGGAACCCAAGCACCTGCAGAAATATTGTATTGAGGCTTTAAAAGAGTATCGAATGCAGCGGTTACATTGAACCTTTTTTCGATATTTTCGAGTTTCTGCACCAAAATATACCTTCCACACATTCTTTCCGAAGAATTGAATTTGAAAAAGTAAAATTAAACCAAAAGCCAAAAGTTTATGATTAAATTTGTATTTTTATTCGATAATCATTAAAAATTAAAAACATGATGAGTTTTTTGGATCTTGTAAAGGCGAGACATAGCACTCGGAATTTCGAGAATCGCCCTGTGGAACGTGAAAAGCTCGAATGTTGCCTCGAAGCTGCAAGGCTCGCTCCTTCGGCAAGTAATTCGCAGCCCTGGACCTTTATTGTTGTGGATGATCCTGGTTTGAAGGAAGAGATTGCAAGAGAAACTTATAGCCCTCTGGTATCATTCAATAAATTCGTCTTGAAGGCGGGAGCTATTGTGGTGATTGTAATCGAAAAGCCGAAAATGATAACTCAGATAGGTGAATCTATTAAAAAGAAAGAATTTCCGCTGATCGATATAGGAATTGCAGCCGAACATTTTTGCTTGCAAGCACAGGAAGAAGGATTAGGAACTTGCATTTTAGGATGGTTCAACGAAGCTCCCATAAGAAGTCTTTTACGCATACCTCAATCGAAAACCATTGGACTTCTTGTAGCTGTGGGTTACCCAGGGAATGAAACTCTTAAAGAAAAGAAGAGAAAGCCTATGGAGGAGTTCAGAAAATACAATTCGTACCACTAAATTCTAAAGATCAACGCCATATCCAACCTCTTGCAGTATTTTTCGGGCCAGTATTCTATCTTCCTGCAATTGATCTTTGAGTTGATCAAGAGAATCGAACCTGATTTCATCCCTTAGCCTGTCAATGAAACTAATATTGATCATTTCATCATAGATTTCTTCATTGAAATCAAAAATATGGACTTCGATGGCAAAGGAGTGGTGGGCAATGGTAGGTCGAATTCCGATATTGCTCATACCTCCATAAATTTTACCTTTATATTCGACTCGCGAAACATAAACTCCATTGGCCGCAATCAGAGCCAAGCTATCGTCGGCCAAAATATTGGCCGTAGGAAAACCGAGCCGATGGCCCAGGCGATTTCCACGAATCACTTTTCCTGAAATGGAATATTCATATCCCAAGAGTAAATTAGCCAGCCGAATATTCCCGGCGTGGAGAGCGTTTCGTATTCGTGTAGAGCTCACTACCTGGCCTTCTATAAATAAAGGAGGAACTTCTTCGATATTCAAACCCAGTTCGTGGGCAAAAGCCTGAAGTTTCGAACGATCGCCTTGCCGGTCATGCCCGAAACGGTGATCATAACCAACTACGAGATAGGATGTGTGAATCTGGTTTATAATATATTCGCGTATAAAAACCTCCCAAGGAGTCATCGAAAATTCCACGCTAAAGGGAAGAATAATCAAATGATCTATACCCAAGTCGGATAAAAGCTGGTATTTCCGATAAGTGGAATTGATCAATTTTACCGGGGTTCCATATTGGGCCAATACAAGCCTCGGATGAGGCTCGAAGGTAATTACTATAGTTTCACCCTGTATTTGCCGGGCAATTTCTTTCAAACGATCGATGATCCGACGGTGGCCAAGATGAACTCCATCAAAAGTACCCACAGTAACTACCGGTTTATTGAAAGCGGGTAAATGATCAGAATACCTATATATTTCCAATTCTTATTGAATATATTTTCGATTGACAATGTATTCGGCTATCTGAACTGCATTAGTGGCGGCTCCTTTCAATAAGTTATCGGCTACAATCCATAGATTGAGTGCTTTTCGACAAGATTCATCATGGCGTATGCGCCCTACAAAAACTTCATCTTTTCCTTCAGCGGTCAATGGCATGGGATAAATGTCTTCAGAAGGACTATCTTGAACCACAACGCCTGGCGTATTTCTCAAAATCTCGAGAGCATCATCAATATCGTAATCCTCAACAAATTCGACATTCACGGCTTCGCTGTGCCCTCCCTTTATAGGCACCCTCACCACCGTAGCCGTAACCTGTAGCTGGTTATCGTGTAAGATTTTTCGGGTTTCGTTCACCAGTTTCATTTCCTCGGTAGTATATCCATTGGGCAGAAAATTACCTCCGTGTGGAAAAAGATTGAGATCGATGGTATGAGGATAAGCAGGTTCGGAAACAATCATCCCGGTACGTTCATTCATCAACTGGTTCAAAGCCCTAACACCAGTGCCCGTAACAGACTGATAGGTAGCTACCACAATCCTGCGAATACACCACGCTTTATGAAGCCCTGATAAGACCAAAACCATTTGTATGGTCGAGCAATTGGGATTTGCTATCAAGCGGGTTTTGGAGGTAATGTTTTCGGAATTGATTTCGGGTACAACCAATGGAACGTCATCATGCATCCGCCAATAACTGCTGTTATCAATCACAAATGCACCCTGCCTGACAAATTCTCTGGCATACTTCTCCGATACCCAGTTTCCAGCCGAAAACAAGGCAATATGCGGTTTTTGTTCTAAAACATTTTCTATGCTGCTAACTTTCAAAGTTTTCCCCTGCAGAAAAAATTCTTTCCCGTACGACTTTTCACTCGCGGCTAAAAATACCTCAGCATCACGAGAAATAAATGAAGACCCGAGTTTTTCAACCATTTTCCGGCCTACAAGCCCGGTAGCTCCTATAATTGCTATCTTCATGAGTCCGTTCTGTCTATTGAAAATATATTCCTTCCGAAGAGAGATTATTATTTATTTTGTGAAAGCCAAATGATACAAATGGGCAAAATTACTATATTTACCGATGTAAAGAGAACCCAAGATTTATCAAACTTTTCTCAAGCAATGAAAATAATAAACAGGGCGCATAAGAAAGTAAGCATGCTAAGAAAACTCATGCTGGTAACGTTTTGTCTTGGATCCATCCAAATATTGGAAGCACAATTTACCGATGATTTCTCCGACGGGGACTTTTCAGTAAATCCATCATGGACAGGAACTTCTAATTCTTTTATTGTAAATTCCGCCAAACAGTTGCAGCTGAATGCACCTGTGGAAGGTATTGCCTGGCTCTCGACTGCTTCTTCGAGCGTAGAAGCTACCGAATGGAGATTTTGGATCAAACTGGCATTTAGTCCTTCTGCAAATAACTTCGCCAGAGTTTATCTGATTTCCGATGAGGAAGACCTTACTGGACCCTTGAATGGTTATTATTTGCAGTTTGGAGAAACAGGTTCGAATGATGCTATCGAACTCTTCAAACAACAAGGCACAAATACTACCTCCATTTGTAGGGGAACCAATGGTAGCATAGCATCGGCCTTTGCTATCCGCATAAAAGTAGTTCACAAGCCCGATGGTGAATGGTTAATATATTCTGACCCCGCAGGAAATGAAAACTTTCAGTTACAGGCTATTGGCTCAGATGTTAGTATCACTGCAGGAAACAGGTTTGGAATATTCTCAAAATTTACCTCGAGCAATATCACCAAAATGTATTTCGACGATTTTTATACTGGACCAATCATCATAGATACCATTCCTCCTGTTTTGCAGTTGTTAACAATCACTTCCGACAGCAGCCTTCTGCTCAAGTTTTCTGAACCCTTAGAACCATCATCGGCTCAAAACACGACGAATTATTTGCTTTCTCCCGGCGATATTCATCCGTTCCAGGCAAATTTTCTACCTAACGATGCGAGTTCAGTTCAACTTATATTTTCACATATTTTTCAGTCAGGCGTGAATTATACTCTATCTATCAATAATTTAACAGATTTGTCGGGAAACAATACGGGCATGATTCAACACCATTTTTGCTTGTATTCGGTAAAGCCTTACGACATCGTCATCAACGAAATTATGGCAGACCCCGAACCTTCGGTAGGAATGCCTCTGTGGGAATACATCGAATTATTCAATACCACTTCGGTTGAAATCTCTCTTAAAGATTGGAAATTAAAAATTGGTAATACCTTGAAAATACTTCCCGAGGTTAGTATGGGCCCTCAATCTTATTTGATATTGTGCCGGCCAGAGGCTCAAACTGAACTATCGGCCTATGGTATCACCGCACCCATTACTTCATTTTTACTCAATAATACGGGGCAAGACCTGCAGCTTTTAGACAAAAGCAATGTTTTGGTATCGAAAGTAAGTTATACCGACAAATGGTATCGCGATGTCACCAAAAGCAATGGCGGATGGTCGCTCGAACAGATCGATCCTTTATCCCCGTGTCTGGGAAGTAAAAACTGGATAGCATCAATAAATATTTCAGGAGGAACACCAGGCGGGATCAATTCGGTTTATTCCACCAACCAGTTATTCCCTTTGCCCGAAATGGTTATACCTATCCCTCCCCATCAGCTTAATGTGGTTTTCAACCAGAGCATGGACAGTCTTTCTTTGACGAATCTTGCAAACTATTCCCTTTTGCCCAAATTCGGAAATCCTTCCAGTATAGAATTGGTAGACTCCGACTTTACCACGTTAATCCTCTACTACAGTGAAAGTTTCGATTTATCAGGCTCTTACCGTCTCGTTTTTTCCACCCAATTGTTCAATTGCATAGGCCAGGCCATACCGGAAAATATCTATTGGGATTTTAATATCCCTTCTCCAAGTAAGATTTTCGATGTATTGATTACCGAAGTTATGGCTGACCCCGATCCACCCATTCATCTGCCCAATGCAGAATATGTCGAAATCTACAATTGCTGTGATTATACGGTCGACCTTTCGGGTTGGAGCTTTAGTATAGAGAATACCGATCATGTTTTCGATCGATATTATTTAAAAGCCAACGAATATCTCATACTCGCCCACGAAAAATATGCTTCTGATTTCGCAACTTATGGAAATTTCTATGGGTTTAGTAGCTTTTCGCTACCTAACACCGGGCAATCGTTGGTTTTGAAGAATGGAAAGGGAGAAGCCATTCACTGGGTCGACTATGACCAGAATATGTATGGTAAATCACCTAAAAAAGATGGAGGGTGGTCGCTCGAAATGATAGATACCGAAAACCCCTGTACTATTGAGAGCAATTGGATTCCTTCCATTGACCCACATGGAGGAACTCCCGGACGAAAAAATTCGGTTTCGGCTTCATTGCCCGATACGATTTCTCCTCGTTTTTCACGAATCTATCCTCTCAGTCCGAAAAAAATATGGCTCTATTTTTCAGAACCGGTAAAACAATTCGAAGCCACTAATCCAGAGAATTATGTCTTGAGTGATGGACTTACTTTCTTGAAAATTCAAGCCATAGATCACAGGAATAAGGTTTTCGAAGCCGAACTTTCGAGCGAGCTTAAACCCGCAATTATTTATACGGTTTCTGCTAAGAATGGCATTACCGATTGTGCTGGCAATTGCCTTTCAAATAATAAGGAAATAATATTTGGTCTACCCCTGCGACCAGCCAGAGGGAAGCTTGTCATCAACGAAATTTTGACAAACCCATTAGAGGGTGGAAGCGATTATCTCGAAGTATATAATTCCTCCGATACTTTGAGTGATCTTGGAGAACTAGCCTTAAGTTATATTTCTTCATCAGGAAGCTCAACCACCATATTTCTTCCACCTTTTCTTTTGTTGCCTTCCGAATATTACTGTCTTACACGCAATCCTCTATCAGTAATCAATCAATATCCTCTCCATCAAAAAGATAACTTCGTACAGGTGAAAAATTTTCAAGATCTGTCAAGCTCGGGTGGTACGCTGATTTTATATTTAAAGGAAGATAGTACAAAGGTGATCGATCGATTTTCGTATTCATCGAGCATGCATCTCCCAATTCTTAAAAACTTCGATGGAGTATCCTTGGAACGCATCAATCCCTTACGGCCGACTGACGACCCAACCAACTGGACTTCAGCTTCAGAGGCCTCGGGATTTGGAACACCTGCTCATGAAAACTCGCAATATTCATCTTTACCTGTTGCTAAAGGCAGCTTGACCATAGAACCCGAAATATTCTCACCAGACGGCGATGGAATTGACGATATAGTGAATATTACCATTCAACCTCCTGCTGAAGGTTATATTACGAATGTGACACTTTTCGATTCCAGAGGCAGATTAGTAAAACATCTAGTAAAAAACCTGATTGTAGGCAACAAATGTACAATTTCATGGAACGGCATGCGCTACGATAATTCGAGAGCACCTGTGGGATTTTATATCATTTATTGCGAGTTGTTCGATACTAATGGAAGTACCGAAAAACACAAGGCAACTGTGGTGGTAGGAGCTAAACTCTGAGAAGCTTTATCCAAATCTTACTTCTTACATAAAAATGAAATTTATACATTCGAAGACCAAGGTTAATTTTTATCAGAAATTGTCTGATATTTATAATAAAATGTCCTGCCATGATAAGAATATTTTTTGAAAAACATACTCATGCTTAAATTCAGAACTCTTGATCCCGTAATTGCCTATCGATATTTTACAAAAGTATTATCTTAGAAACGCTAACAAAAATTATTTCAAATCGTTAGTTCACTTTGCGCTTATGCATACAATTCTTTTCCCGCTAACAGGCTAAGAACCTTTTAGATTTTAACGTCGGGAAAAGAAATTCAAAAAAGAATTAGCGCTTGCAGATGATGGGAGTCAACCTCAAGAGGGTGAAAAGAGGGATTATTTAGAGCAGGTAATCCTTTAACGCCATCTTCAAAACCACGACAACCTGAATAAAACTGAATCAGGATTTTTGAAACTGACTTGGTGGTTTACTGTGGTTTGTCCAACGAACCATTTGGTGTCGGGCAAGTCGACATTTAAAAAAATATATTTAGATGCGCTTGTTCGAAGAGAGGCAGAGTAATAGAAAAATATAAGAATTATCGAAAATTCCGACTTCATCTTCTTTTCGGTACAGCCAAAATCAAAGCCTGGCGCAGTTCGGGTTCCTTTCTCAAAACAATAATGAAAAAAAATACGAATAGTATCCCTTTTATTACCAGATCGAGTCCGAGCCAAGGAAGATGAATTTTTGAACCTATCAGAAAAAGGGCAATGGAAAGAGTTAGATACAGGAAGAATTTATCGAGACGATACGGGATGGGGTAATGTTTTTGGCCATAAATAAACGACAAAAGCATCATCAAAAGATAACAGCTGAAGTTTGCCCAGGCGCTGCCCATAAATCCAATTCTGGGTATAAGAAAAATGTTCAGCCCAATGGTTACTGCAGTTCCAATCAGGCTAAACAAAGCCCCATACATCGTTTTACCGGTAATTTTATACCAAACTGACAGATTATAGTAAATTCCCAGAAAGACATGCCCCATGAGTAAAAGGGGAACTATGGGCAGGCCTGCGTAATACATAGGCCCGACGAAATACTTAATGACATCTATAAACAGCATAATGCCTGCGAACATTCCAAAACAGACGATGATAAAGTAATTCATCACCATAGCGTAAGTCTCGGGAGCATCCTTTTCCTTTGCCTGCTTGAAAAAGAAAGGCTCGGCCGCATAACGAAAGGCTTGAATAAAAATTACAATAAACACACTGAATTTGAAACACATGCCATAAACACCAAGATCATGTATAGCAGTCTCGGGAGGAAGAAAATGCTTCAATAGTATCCGGTCGATAGTTTCGTTGACAACCCCGGCCAGATTATAGACAAGGAGCGGAAAAGCATACAGAAACATTTCCTTCCAGAGCCCTAAGTCGATAGTTAAACTTGCCTTGCGGATAGCCGGCCAAAGCAGCAGCAATGTGGCAAAGCTCGCCACCATGTTCGAAATAAAAATCGCACTCACCTCGGGTTTCCCTCCTGTAAATATACCAAGCCAGCTCCATCCATACTTATTGTATAAATATGGTAACAACAGGATAAGAATGAGATTTAGGGCAATATTAATGAAAATATTCGCCAGTTTTATTCCAGCAAAAGTCCATGCCTTTTGCTGGGCTCGTAGCCAAGCAAACGGAATGGCACTCAATGCATCGAATCCAAGAATAAGTAAAAAATAAATGATGTATTCTGTTTTACCCTCGTAACCAAGCCACGAAGCAATGGAATCGCGAAAAGTAAGGGTAAACAACAGGAACAGAATGGTTGTTATGACGATGGAATTGAATGCAGTACTATAAACCATCTTTGGTTTTGAATGGGTTTCGGAATAGCGAAAGAAAGCCGTTTCCATCCCATACGTAAGAATAACAGCCAAAATGGCCATGTAAGCATATAGTTCAACATAAACGGCCGATTCGTGGGGTAGAAATACTCTGGTATATAAGGGAACCAGAAGATAATTCAATATCCTTCCTAATATGCTACTAAGTCCATATACTGCAGTCTGCCCTGCCAATTGCTTTACTTTTCCCATTTATCAGGCTGATATGAATAATCCTTCGATCTCGAATAATCCCAGAACGCAGATAGAAAAATGCAAAAATGGTATTCCATCTGAAATATCTATATTTTTCTCTGATCTGGCCAAGTTTCTCATCAAACTATATAGGTAATATAAATCTTTCATTTCGCGTTATGTTTTTCATGCTATCACAAGGCCGAAATGTAAACCGCCAAGGTAGTGCCCTTATTTTTCTGGCTTTCGACCAAAATCTCAACTTGACGATAACCCACGAATTCTTCAGAAAAATCAAACCCAAACCCATTGGTTCTTCGCCATGAGTGCCGGCGGAAGATCGAGTGAAATCAATCCTTGACAAATTTTCCAAGTTTTCTTCGTATATCCCAATGCCAGAATCGGTAAGTGACGAAAGGATATTTTCCTTGTTTTTCCCGTCTTTTACGACGATTCCTCCTCCTGAATATGAAAAATCCCTAGCACTCGATAAAAAATTATTCATTTCAGTGGGAATAGAAGGTTGATTGTATCCCACAAAAGTAAGGACAATTAAACTTTATTGCCTGGTTTTTTAAAAGAAGAAATGTTTTACAAACTTACATAAAAAAATAATTTTCATACGTCGCACAACAAAAATCAAGGCCATGATTGTTCTATAAGTAATCAACGTACTCAATAAGTAGTACAATTGTTTAATTTAAAACTATTTATATATGAGAACAGTCAGTGGCCTTGACGGGCACAAAGATAGTGTATTTGTATGCTTTTTGGACGAACAAGACAAAAAAATTTTAGAAAAACATTACGGGACGCTCACTCCCGATTTAACGACCTTGCGTGATGCACTGATAGAACACGATTGTGGAAGCATTGCAATGGAGAGTACCAGCATTTACTGGATGCCTGTATGGCATGTTCTTGAATCAGACTTTTCGTTAAAATTGGTCAATCCCTATTTCATCAAACAGTTACCCGGCCGCAAGAGCGACGTAAAGGATGCTCAGTGGATAGCTACAGTTTTACATAAAGGGCTTTTACGCGGCAGTCTGATCCCCTGCAAGGAGATAAAAAAGCTTCTAAAATATAATCCTGTTACCTGGGTCGCTTTGTTTCGGAGCGGAAACACAATGCACCATTTGCTAAATGGCCTGTAAGTTTTATTGCCTGTTTTGCTGTAAGCCCTGCCTTCTGTAATAAACCGACCTATAAACACTGTTTTATTAATGTTTCGTCCTTTGTTTCCTTGTGGTGGAACTGGTCGGAGTTATAGCCGATTTCGAGTTTTTAATAATCCAGCTTGCGGCTTTCAATATACTGTTTTGCTGGCGGGCTGTTATGCACGGCGTTTTTAAAGTAGGTGAACATCTTGGTTAGTATATCAGCCTTGCTTACCGCCTGGGCTGTGGCTGCCGGGACGGCATGGCCGTTCAACATTCCGGCTGCTTTTAAAATTGCATTGTGTTTATCATGGTTCTCCCGCTACATGATAAAATCAATAACATCAAGGCTTTTGCCGTGGGTCTTGCAATTGGAGATAAAACAGTATGCCGTGTGGGTTTTAGTAGTAAACCTACATGCTCGGGGTCTTATCTTCGTGGAAGAGGCAGCAGATACGGTTGTGCTTGTCGGGTTTAAGGTTGTAATACTGCAACACGGTTGCCATTGACAGCCGTTGTTTTATCTCGCTTATTTCCATGGTTTAACTATTATTTGATTTAAAAAGCAATCTTACAAAAATAAATACAGTTGATTATTTAATCAAATACATTCTGACCTGTTTTTGAATATATTGCCTAAAGCAGCATTAATATTTAAATTTGTTACTCAGATAGTAAATTACAAAGCAATGAACATCGGCGACAACATAAAACGGGTTAGGGAAGCTAAGAACTTTACACAAAAAGAGGTAATTATGGCCATTGACATGGGAGCGGCCATGTATTCCCGGATTGAAAGCGGTAAAATCGAACCTTCTTTAACTACATTGGAAAAGGTTGCCAAAGCTCTCGGGGTTTCGCTTGTGGAGCTCATTCAGTCCGATGAGAGCCTGAGCGATGTAAACTCAGTAGATAAATCATTGATGGAAAAAGTCCGGTTAATGGAAGCCCTGAACGATGAAGTACGCAAAACCATTTATACCATGCTGGATGCTTTCATCGGTAAGAAAAACTAAAGGACGCCCTTTCGAACGTTCTTCATGATGTGCATTAGCAAAGCCCGATTGGACCTTGTTTTAATATCACTTTTGTTTTTTCTTGTAATAAGGAATAAATTCTTGTGTATAACAAGCCTTATCTGTTTTAAATATACCTTTCTCAAATGCTTCTTTATGTAATTCTGGTAGCTTCTTAAATCTTTTCATTCGAAGTCTATCTACCTTCTTGAGAGTCATAAAATCATAAGTACTGTTTAACATCATTATAACCTCTAATTCATCACATTTATCTACAAGCTCTATAGTTGTTGGCTCCAGTCCAACATACCTAAATAACATTTTTTTTTCGGAAATAGGCATATCTATTTGAAAAAAACCATTTATATCTGTTTTGCCAACTTCAACTGTGTCATTAATCACAATTGATACATATGGCAAAATTTCCAAATTATCATCAGTTACCCTTCCTTTAATTGTTTTATTCTGAGAATAAAGACTACATGTTGAAACACTGAGTACAATAAAAATAATTAATATTTTCTTCATCTCGTTATCTTTTTATGGTCTATATTCATGAGTATAATCGTATTCCGCCGGTTGTTCTTGACCTGTAGTTCTATACAATATAATAAAACTTGCGTTTGGTATCAATGGCTTATCACTTTGAAGAGCATTAACGTCTTGTGATTGTTCGGGTGCAGACTGAGTTGCACCTAATTCGCCATTAGGATGAGTATGAAATTCTTGTAAAATATTATTAAAAGAAAAATTAGCTCCATATTTTTTAATTAATTCTTGAGGCGAACCATAAGAACTTGTATATGTATTATTTTTATATTTTCCTAATACCATATCAGTAGCATTTCCAGAGCCATTAGATGAATACGAGAAGCCTTTCATTTCTTTTCCAACATACTCTGAAAGCTTTAATGTAAAAGATTTAACTCCTTCAACGGACGGTTGACCTTCTCCTCCTACACTGATTACTTGGTCTTTATTTTTAAAGTTCTGCCCATCCTTAAGAATTCCTTGCTCGATACCACCAACAGCTACTTTGGCTTCCCCTTTCCTATTATACTTAATTTCTCCTTTCCTGTTGGTCTTAAGAATCCTATCAGGGTCATCATTCTTTTCACCTACTTGCTTTACATCTCCTGTCTTCTTATCAAATGTAAAATCGGTTAAACCATTAGGGTCAATACGTAAAATAGGATTGTTTAAGCAATAAGCGTAAGGAGACCATCCAATACGCCTTTCTGCTAATGGGTCAACAATGGTAAATCTTCCAATTTGTGGGTCGTAGAACCTTGCCCCGTAATCGAGCCAACGACCTGGCATTTCCTGCTCTTCCTTGCCATTGTACTTGTATTTATTAATAGTCGTGCTTGTGAAATTCTTACTTATATTCATGCCAAAGGGGTAGTATTCACTGGTCTGATCGATATGTACCGAGTTGGTAGCCGTTGGCGATACTACCGCCCGGATATTGCCCAAATGATCCTTTAAATAATAATAAAACGTAGGCTGAAGGCTGGCGTTTAGTTCTATAACACCATCGGCATGAAGTATGCGCACGGGTTTACCAAAGTTCAATACAAGATTGCCAAAATATTCCTCCTGCAGAACAGTACGACCTTCGGCATTAAAAATACTCTTGGACATTTTTACTCCATCGGCGCGGTAACCATTGGTCATAGCCCAGTTCGAAAAGCTAATATTCGTAGGCAGGTTATCATCGTTGTAAAACAAAAGCATGTTGCGATCCACGTCGAACGTTAAGTTACCGTTCGCATCATAACTGTTCTGAAGATTAGGTGCTGCTGTATTACAAAACTCGCCAGAAAGAAAACTATTGGGATTGGCATCTATTACACGCATCAAGCGATTGCCATTATATTGATAGCTCAACTGGTCGAACAACACGGTGCCGCCACTATGATGACCATAACGATTGAGCGTGAGTATATTTCCATTTTTATCATAAGTAATCTCTTTTTCAGAACCTATGCCCGAGACGATGCCATCAGCATAATAGGTAGGCATTGGCTCAACAACAGCCGAGGCATCAAATCTGGAAAAAAATATGCCTGCTTTCAGACGGTTGAGACCATCATACTTAAAACTATATCCATTCACATAAGTGTTCTGGTTTTGTGTAAACCATTCTATCATGGCTATTTAGTAGTAAACCTGCATGCTCGGGGTCTTATCTTCGTGGAAGGGGCAACAGATACGGTTGTGCTTGTCGGGTTTAAGGTTGTAATACTGCAACACGGTTGCCATTGATAGCCGTTGTTTTATCTCGCTTATTTCCATAGTCAAAAAATTTATTGCCAATTTGTACATCGCAAAACTAAATATAAATTGACTATTCGGCAAATATATTTACGACTATTTGGATATTTTTTGCCGTTTATTGACTTAATGGCTATCTTTAAGGTATTCTAAAAACATTGACTATATGAGTTTAGCCGATAACATAAAGCATCTCAGGGAAAACAAGGGTTACAGCAAAAGCAGGTAGCCATTGAGATTGGTTTGGGGATTTCACATTACAACAAAATTGAGAACGGGCAGCGTGAAGCTTCGATAGAACTGTTGGACAAACTGGCCAAGCTATACGGCGTTTCTAACGATGCCATTGTAAACATGGAAGGCGAAGTACCTAAAGAGATTGTTATCGAGGATAAGACCACAAGCGAACAAATAAGGCTTATCCAGGAACTTGACGAAAAGGATAAAGGCATTATTTTCTCTATGATTGATATAATGCTCACCAAAAAGAAACTTAAGCATTTTTTCCAGAAAAACGTTGCTGCACTACTAACTAAAACGCCCGGACTTGCCGGGCGTTTTTACTATCTCACAAAGGCTATACTGTCGTAGGATAATTTTTTAAATTTCCCGTTTCCTTCAATTTTAAATTTGGTAATTACGGAGTCTGTTTTATATTCGACATCCTGTTTATTATCAAGATAATAGTCATACTTTATCATCTTGATTTTTATTTTAAAGATAGTATCGTTATGAAATTCAACCCAACGTTTATACCCTTCGATAATTTCTTTATCATTCGTTTGTTCTGTTACATAGCCAATATTGCCCTCATTATATATATAATCAATCAAGGATGTATCTTTGTAATTAATAAAATACATTATAGTTCCGTTGTCTGAATCAGTATATATAATGACCGTAAAAATATTAGGCACTCGTTGTTGGATTTCAAACAAATATGCACCAAATGCATTAGTCTGATTTAAAGGACTTAGCTTTGCAATTAATGATTTTTGATGAGTATTAAATTTTAATAATAAAATTTCATGTTGCAATGTATCATAAGGAATATACTTTTCGTCTATAATATTGTGTTGTTGTAAAATAATACTATCATTTTCACTAATTCCAAATAGTGTAAGTATTTCTCTCAAATTGTTTGTATTAGTCTTCTGACGAGAACAACTTAAAAAAAAACAAATCGATATTAAAATAAAAAATCTATATTTCATAGTTCTATTTGTCAGGTTTTTTATCCCATTTATAAACTCCTGTTATACGTTTTCCCCAATATAAAGACTTTCCATCTTTAATTGCATAATCATATCTAGGACCAGACTTCCCACTACCTGCTGTTCCAGATGAATGAGCAATTTTCAATGTTGTAATATTTCCATTATCATCTCTTTCAATTTGAGTAATAATGCCAATATGACTTAAGTCTTTTTTGGGGTCGAGAGGTTCTGAGCGAGTATTGTTAAGTGTTACTGCATTTCCTTCGATTGCTTCTGTCATGTTGTCTTTATCTCCAACTTTATCACTTTGAGCAACAATGTTCTTCACCCCATTATCTTGGCCGTTGTTTATAGAGCTTGGCTCATCCCCTGCCATTAAACAATTGTCAACCATCCCAGAACAATCAACTTTTTCTCCAGGTTTCCCCCTAAATTTCCCATCTGATTTATCTTGAGATGTCGGATATGAATCGCCTGGATTTTTATTTACATACTCATCAGCTTTTTGAACTGCTTGTGCTCTTTGAGCAGAATCAAGCCCCATAAAATCAATGTATTTTATTGGATTGTTAGCTGCATAAACAAATCCTGACTGTGAGTTGTTTTTCTCTGTAAGTGGGTCAACAGTGGTAAATCTTCCCATCTGGGGGTCGTAGAACCTTGCCCCGTAATCGAGCCAATGGCCTGGCATTTCCTGCTCTTCCTTGCCATTGTACTTGTATTTATTAATAGTCGTGCTTGTGAAATTCTTACTTATATTCACGCCAAAGGGGTAGTATTCACTGGTCTGATCGATATGTACCGAGTTGGTAGCCGTTGGCGATACTACCGCCCGGATATTGCCCAAATGATCCTTTAAATAATAATAAAACGTAGGCTGAAGGCTGGCGTTTAGTTCTATAACACCATCGGCATGAAGTATGCGCACGGGTTTACCAAAGTTCAACACAAGATTGCCAAAATATTCCTCCTGCAGAACAGTACGACCTTCGGCATTATAAATACTCTTAGACATTTTTACTCCATCGGCGCGATAACCATTGGTCATAGCCCAGTTCGAAAAGCTAATATTCGTAGGTAGGTTATCATCGTTGTAAAACAAAAGCATGTTGCGATCCACGTCGAACGTTAAGTTACCGTTCGCATCATAACTGTTCTGAAGATTAGGTGCTGCTGTATTACAAAACTCGCCAGAAAGGAAACTATTGGGATTGGCATCTATTACACGCATCAAGCGATTGCCATCATATTGATAGCTCAACTGGTCGAACAACACGGTGCCGCCACTATGATGGCCATAACGATTGAGCGTGAGTATATTTCCATTTTTATCGTAAGTAATCTCCTTTTCAGAACCTATGCCCGAGACGATGCCATCAGCATAATAGGTAGGCATTGGCTCAACAACAGCCGAGGCATCAAATCTGGAAAAAAATCTGCCTGCTTTCAGACGGTTGAGGCCATCATACTTAAAACCATATCCATTCACATACGTGTTCTGGATTTGTGTAAACCATTCTATCATGGCTATATTGCCATTATAACAGCCTGTAGCCAAACTACTGGCATAAGTGGGCACATTGTCGTAGTAAAGTTTCATGGCAAATACATCGTTGGGGCATTCGTAAGGATTATTTATGGAAGTAAGCCAGCCACGAGCATTGTAATGGTATAATTGCCGCTGCAAATAAGCCGTAGCCATACCATTGAAATATTTTGCCTTGAGTTGCGATAACTCATTATATTCCAACGTATTCAAACGTTTCGATATTCCGTTCATGGTAAAAGTTGTACCCGTAAGACGCCAGTCATGATCGTATGAAAAGTCAAAAGTATAATTAATTTCTTGAGTCAAACTATATTTATAAGAATTTTTTGATTTTATGAGAGCCCCGTTGAAATAATACTGGTTACCGGTATATGTATCATTGTTGTAAATCTGCACGGGGCGATTGTAAGCGTCGTAAAAAGTAACTTCGTAAAGTAAAGGAACAAATAATTTGCCAGTGAGTTGGCCTTGAGGATTTTTTATTGCAGAATCACTAAACTGAGGCTCAGCCTTCCAATATTGCAGGTACTCATTCTCGGCGTTACCATCACAGTTAAAGTCGTAATTATCATAGAAATATACAATTTCTACCTTAACAGGATAGGAATCACTGGCTATTATTTTTGCAAACTCAATTGGCCAAGACAGCTTGAATTGTTCAACTGTAGAGTCAAATAAATGGTTCTTCCTTTTTAGTCCAGGATAATCCCAAACGCAAATAAAGCTGTCCCAATCCGTTTTGAATAATCTCGATTCAAGGAATGGGACAGCTATGAAAAAAATTACTCTGTTCGAGGAGTATTTTTAGAAATTCCCTCTGAGGGTTACGGAGAAGTTTCTGCCTGGTGCGCTAATTCCCGAAGCAAATACTCTATAATTCTGGTCGAGTATATTTTCGAGCGCCAGTTGAATCTCAAATCTGGGATCGATTTGCCATGAAGTGCGCAGATTAAGGGTGTACCAGGCTGGCATGCCTTTTTCAGTAGCATAATTGAGGTTGTCTTCACCCTTCACGTTGTAGTCCTCCAAGCGTTTCCATCCGTTGTACATCACATAAAATTCGCCTTTGAACTTATTAAGGTTTAAGCGAAAACTCGTTTTGCCATAAATGGGAGGAATATGGTCGAGAGGATAATCCACGGTATCTGTTTTTATACGGCCATAGGTATAGTGCAGGGTGGAGCTGATGATTAAATTATCGGTCACCTGAGCAATTAGGGTGCCACTCAATCCATAAATATAGCCCTCGTCGGCATTTACGCTGGTAGTAACCCGGCTCAACGCGCCATCATAAAGAATGCTATCCTGTCCATTGAATAGAGAAGGCTCAACAGTAAGGAGGTCTTTCAGCAGGGTGTAATAACCAGTAAGTTCCACATTAACGCAATTCATAAAAAGTTTGGAGATACCCAGTTCGGCATTCCAGATATATTCGGGTTTCAAATCGGGATTGGGCACTATTACCGAGCCTGGTACCGATTCGAATACCTTGGCCAGATCATCCACATTGGGAGCACGAAAGCCCGTAGAACCCAACAACGTAAATCTCCAATCCTTTCCAGGCATATAGGTAAGTCCCAAATTTCCATTAAGTGAGCTGGATTTTTGAGTTACTTCGTTAAAAGGAAAGGGGAAAAAGGTCGTATCGTTGAATTTGGCATTCAAATAAATATTGCTATAACGCAGTCCATCGGAGAGGATGAATTTAGGGTTGATTTCCCATGTATGAGTAACATAGGCAGCCAGTGTTCGGATTTTTGAACCCCCGTCGGGATAGCGAGTATCTAATGGACTGATTTCGCCTGTATTGATGTTTTCGGCAAAGGCTTCAGAGTTCACATCGTTATAGGTTCCTTCGAGCCCGTAACGGATTTCCTGCTTTGCTATCTGTTTGTCGAAGTCGAGGTTTAAAGTAAAAACATCGAGTTTTTCGGTTCTATGGCTCAGCTTGCTTTTCCCAAATGAGCGATTATGACGGCTTTCTTCAATATTCTGGTATCCGGCAATCAATTTGGCCCTGTCCCAAATTTGTGCCTTCCCCAGTTCAAGTTGATAAGCGGCAAGCAGACGTTTTTGAGGCCCATAATACCATTCGGCATATTTTGGTTTGCCACCCGAAACCTCGGTCAAACGGTCATAACGATTGATGTCGGATGATGTAGAAAATTGCAGGTTTAAGGTGTGTGATACCTTTTCGGATTGCTTGAAGAGGAACTTCTGCATGAAATCGTACTGGGTATAAGCAGAACCTTTCTGAATGTTGGGATTTTCGTTGGTCATAATGCTATCTTTCCCGGCAATACGTTCCACGTAAAAAAGACGTTTGCCCCAATCTCCATAAAATGGATTTCTAACGTCGCCCTGTCGCAAGTCGCCAAAATCAGAAACGCTAATCGAACTCAGCGAAGCAAATCTTCTGGTACCGATATTGAAATCGACATGAGCAGTTTTTTCTTCATAAGCGGTGGAATATCGGGTAAATGCATGGGTTTTTGTAAGAGTTTTCCCATTCTCCGCTAAGATGGGTTTTAGAGTATGGAAATGGATGACACCGCCAAGTGCATCACTCCCATAAACTACTGAGCCAGGGCCATAAATCACTTCCACTTTTTCGAGCATAGAATTGTCGATGCTTATGATATTTTGCAAATGGCCTCCACGATAAATAGCATTATTCATGCGGATGCCATCTACTACCAAAAGAACCTTGTTAGCCTCGAAACCCCTCAATATGGGACTACCACCGCCCAACTGGCTCTTTTGCACCAATACTTGTCCAGAACTTTGCAATAATTCGGCCGAAGTGGGCTGAGAAAGAAATTTAATATCCTTTTGCTTGATCATCATCATCTGTTGGGGAACATTGGCTCTTTTTTCCTCGAAACGGCTGGCCGAAACCACAATCTCGTTCAAATCGTAAGGCCTTTCGATCAGCATCACTTTATAATCCGTATGCTCGAGTGCTTCGACGCTTACAGCCTGTTCTTTATAACCTATTGCCGTTATATGTACAGGAAGATTCGATGAAATGATTCCTGAAATATCGGCCATGCCTCTCTGATTGGTAACCACACCGATCTTTTGTCCATCGTGAACAACGAATACCGAGGCTCCTGCAATTGGTTGGAGCGTACTTCTATCGATGACCTGAATCTTCTGTCCCCAAAGCCAGGCAATATTGAAAAAAAACAAGATGATTAAAGATAATTTTTTCATATTCAATAAGTTATTTAATAGTGAAAGTAAATAAATTGTAATATCACTCTTTTTTTGTCCTTAATATGTGATAAGAGCATAAGAGTGATAAGAAAAAAGATAAGATCGAGGTATGAGATTCAAATGATACAACGTGGAGGTGGAGAGGGCACTTCTTCAAAAGTCTTCGAAGGTTTAATATTGGAGAGCAAAAATTCTATTTCTCCTGCTGGAATAAAAATGAAGAAATTTTGATTTTGAATGATAAAAATAGTGCCCGTAAGTAATTTAATTATTTGATAGAATGAATTCGCATCAGAGTTTTGGGTGTTGTTTCGGAGAGTTCGGTATAGGTTATCTTCTTCTTTATCTTCTATAACAGTTATCTGGATGATGCTGTCGTTTTTCTGAATAGTATTGGCCACATCATACATCTTACCTTCTTTGATAAATTCTTTTCCTTTTTCGATCCAGCGGATAGAGTGGAAGGCAGAAGGAGAAAAAGACAAGGTATCGAACTGGTTTGTAGCGAGCATTATCTTTTTTATCTCATGTTTGATTTCAGCACGGCGAAGAAAAAACAGAGGATAGTAAGCAGCCGTGTAAAATAGAAAAATGCTAACAACCAATAGCAACCAGATTTTGCGCATTATAGCGTGAGTTTCTGGACAAAATTACACGATTTATCTTTCGTTCCATTCCCTCAGATGATTTGGTTGGAAAATACGCTCAAGTGTTTCGAATATTGTCGGAACTTTTGAAATATGCTTCTTTGTAAACGAATCAGAAGAGGTGATTTTACATCTGAAAAAAAGGGTATAAAAACTATTTTGCCCCTTATGTCAATGATAGATCGAAATTTTTGCTCCTGCTGCTGGATTCCGAGCAAACTCGGGACGATCCCCTGATTATTCATTTATACAATATCTTCTCTTTTATTTTCTTTGCCATTCTCTTCTGTTGGGGCTTCTTTTGAAAATGTTTCCGCTTCCAGTATGATACCCTTATTTATTCCCTTTGGTATCCATGTCTTTTGGATTATTCCTTCCAACATCTTACGCGATTTCTATCGCTTAAGCCATAACTCACTTTTTATTGCTTCTCCCTTGTTTTGAAAACCTATTACTCTTTTCATCTTCGATAGACGTCCACTTCGAGTACTATATAACCCCACCGAACAGTTATGCTCCCATAATCAACGTCCCGGTTAACTCGTACTTCCTGTGTAATTTCTTCCCGTCTTCTGAGATTGAAGTATATATACGTAGTACATTACTATTAAAAATAATATTAGCCGGCTAATAAACCGGCTATCATCCATGTAATATTTTATTCTCCTTCTTGGCTCCCGAGCAGGCTCGGAAGGACCCTCTGAAAATTCTGCTCCCCCTGCTGGACTTGAACCAGCGACCCTCTGATTAACAGTCAGATGCTCTAACCAGCTGAGCTAAGGAGGAATTCTTATGAAAGAGGGAGCAAAATTAATAAAAATTTCTTACTTTGGCTACATTTGCAAAAATTTTATTTGTAAAGACCACATACTCATGAAGCACATACTTGGCATTGGTAATGCTTTAGTAGATATGATTACCAGTATACCGGGCGATGATGTTCTTCATCATTTGTCCTTGCCCAAAGGTAGTATGACCTTGGTGGATGCTGCATTAGCCCAAAATATTACTAAAACCACTTCTAAATTCTCACCCAAGTTAACCAGTGGAGGTTCAGCGGCAAATACCATTTTTGGTTTGGCTCATCTTGGACTACAAGTGGGTTATCTTGGTAAAACAGGAAAAGATGAGTTAGGCGAAATTTACGAAAACGATCTGAAAGCCTGCGGAATCACGACGCATATTTCAAAAAGTACGACACCCACGGGCAGGGCAGTAGCGCTTATCAGTCCCGATTCTGAACGTACTTTTGCAGTTTATTTGGGGGCTGCTCTTGAGTTGTCGCCTTACGATATTATGGAAAGCATTCTGGCACAATATGCTCATGTTCATATTGAAGGTTATCAGGTACAGAATCACGAAGTATTGTTAAAAATATTGGAAAGGGCGCAGGCTTGCGGTTGCAGTATTAGCTTGGATTTGGCCAGTTACAATGTAGTAGAAGAAAATCGAGAATTTTTGCAGTATATTTTGAATAATTACGTTAATATTGTTTTTGCCAATGAGGAAGAGGCAAGAGCCTTAACGGGAGAAGAACCTATTGGAGCACTTGACAAACTTTCGCAGATATGCCCAATGGCCATTGTAAAAATTGGGAAGAATGGTTCGATGATTAAAACCAATGAAAAAGTTTGGAAAATCGATGCAATAGAAGCCAATGCCATTGACAGTACGGGAGCTGGAGATATGTATGCCTCTGGATTTCTCTATGGGCTTGTGCATCATTATGATATAGGAACCAGCGGAAAGATTGCTTCGTTGGTCGCAGGGAAAGTAACCGAAATCGAAGGTGCCAGGTTGCCCGGTTTAGTCTGGGATGAGATTAGACAGCAAATCCAATGGTTTATTAAAAATTCGGTTAGATAGCGAAAAATTTTTAGTGGGCGCAAACATTTGGCAATCGAAGGCTTTTTTATAATTTTGCCGCTCAATTGCAAATACTTAAATTATAACCATTTAAACAAATGAAGGTTTATCAAACGAAAGAAATCAGAAATATTGCCATTGTAGGTGCGGCGAAAACGGGAAAAACCACACTTGCAGAAGATATGCTATATGAAGGTGGAGTCATCAATCGTAGGGGTTCTATCGAAGATAAGAATACGGTTTCCGATTATCGCGACATAGAGCTGGAGCGTCAAAACTCGATATATTCCACCGTTTTATATGCCGAGCTGAATGACAAGAAAATCAATATGATCGATTGCCCGGGTTTTGATGATTTTGTAGGAGAGGTATTGGCTGCCCTCAAAGTTACCGATACGGCGCTCATGCTCATCAATGCTCAAAATGGCGTTGAAGTTGGAGCCGAGATCAATTTCCGCAATGCTTCCAAAGCCAAGATGCCTTTGATTTTTGTGATTAATCATCTGGAACATGAAAATTCTAACTTCGATGAAACCATTCGTCAAATGCGGCAAAGCTTTGGAGGTGGAGTAATGATTTGTCAATATCCTGTAAACGAAGGACTTGGTTTCGACGCCGTGATCGACCTTTTGCAGATGAAGATGCTGAAATTCAATGCTTCAGGAAATACGGAAATTTTAGAAATACCCGCTTCTGAAAAGGTGAAAGCCGATGAAATGTACTCGGCCATGATAGAAGAACTTGCCGCAAACGAAGAATCACTGATGGAGAAGTTTTTCGAAAATGGCTCTTTAACTGAAGAAGAAATCAGTGAAGGTTTGAAGATAGGTTTGATCAATCGTGGAATCTTCCCGGTTTTTTGTATTCATGCCAAGCAAAATTTGGGGGTTCGTCGTTTGATGGAGTTTATTATAAGTTCTGTGCCTTCTCCGGATGAAGCACCACGAGCCAAAACTATTGATGGGAATGAAGTTACTTACAATCCAGCCGATCCAGCTTGTGCTTTTATATTCAAAACCACCATGGAACCCCATCTGGGCGAAATGAGCTTCTTCAAGGTATATACCGGTGAGATCACCGAAGCCATGGATATGATAAATGCCGAGAATGGTTCGAAGGAGCGGATGTCTCAGCTTTTTGCCGTGGCTGGCCGAAATCGTCAGAAAATCGAAAAAGTGATGCCAGGGGATATTGCCGCTACCATAAAGCTGAAGAATGTACGTACCAACCATACCTTGAATTCGCCCAAAGCTCCCGATGTCAAAATTGAACCCATTGTTTTTCCGGCACCCAAAATCTCGTTTGCGGTAAAGGCTAAAAATAGCACTGATGACGAAAAAGTGATACTGATTCTCAATGATCTGGCAAAAATCGATCCCACGCTCGTTGTCGAGCAATCGAAAGAACTCAGACAGCTTATCGTGAGTGGACAGGGAGAACTCCATCTTAACATTCAAAAGTGGCTCATCGAAAACATTTATAAGATTCCAATAGATTTCTTGCCGCCACGAATACCTTATCGAGAAACCATAACCAAGCCCGCCAAATCCACATATCGTCATAAGAAACAATCGGGAGGTGCAGGTCAGTTTGGTGAAGTACACATGATGATAGAACCCTACTATGACGGCATGTCCAATCAGTCAGAGTTTCCGATACGCACACAAGAAGTGTACGATCTGGATTGGGGTGGGAAATTGGTATTCAACAACTGCATTGTGGGAGGTGCTATCGATGCAAGGTTCATGCCGGCAATTCTCAAGGGAATCATGGAAAAAATGGAACAAGGTCCTCTCACAGGATCATACGCTCGCGACATTGTCGTCAATATTTACGATGGTAAGATGCACCCGGTCGATTCCAATGAAATTTCCTTCAAATTGGCAGGCCGTAACGCTTTCAAGGAAGCATTCAAGAATGCCGGACCCAAAATCTTGGAGCCTATCTATGAAGTAGAAGTCATTCTTCCAGAAGATAAATTTGGTGATGTAATGACCGACCTGCAGGGACGAAGGGCTATTATCCTTGGAATGGACAGCGAAGGAAACTATAAAAAGATTATTGCCCGTGTTCCATTGGCAGAAATGAATCGTTACTCCACTGCCCTCAGTTCACTTACCTCAGGTAGAGCTACATATTCCTTGAAATTTGTCGAATATGCCCAAGTTCCGCCCGACGTGCAGACGGCTCTCCTTAAAACTTACGAAGAACAGGAAACGGAAGAATAAAATCAATCCGAAACCCTTGTTTTCCTGTTTTCCGCATTGGGACACCCTAAAAATTTTTACAAACAATTCGGTACAGTTCAGCTTGCTCCTCATCCATATTGAGAAGTTTCGATTTGGTTTGCTTTGATCCGGGCAATGTATAGGTAAT
>Ga0302251_1000483_pt1 | contig 36683 bp, 24 predicted proteins | sample AAG_RA_Gln_MG_FD_193534 | JGI IMG/M metagenome (GOLD analysis project Ga0302251, IMG submission 193534) | Enriched activated sludge microbial communities from anaerobic digester in WTTP, New Holstein, Wisconsin, United States - AAG_RA_Gln | ecosystem: Engineered > Bioreactor > Anaerobic >... | reverse complement strand
AGATTTGACTCAACGGGAATACACACCTAATTTTTAGTCATAGCCTGTTTCTTGTTTTCACCCCGGCCTACCCATTGCACACCCCCTCCCTTTAGTGTATGATAAAGGACGTTATCAATCATTAAACCACTATCCTGGGAGGACTTCATGACCGGTGAAATTATTGCCGTAGGAAAAGAAAATAAGGGAGCGCTGCCGGCGCTTTTTGCCCCGGATCAAAGGACCGCCGAAAAGGTGCTGGAATTTTTTACGGTCAATATCCGGAATGCCCACACCCGCAGAGCTTATGCCAAGGCTGCCGGTTACTTTGCCGGCTGGTGCCTCAATGAGGGCATTACCTCCCTGCAGAATGTGCGCCCTGTCCATGTGGCCGCTTATATTGAGGATCTGCAAAAAAACTTGGCCGCTCCCTCGGTGAAACAACACCTGGCCGCTGTCCGCATGCTTTACGACTGGCTGGTCGTGGGTCAAGTAGTACCGGCTAATCCGGCCAGCGCTGTCCGGGGGCCGAAATACTCGGTTAAAAAAGGAAAAACGCCTATACTGGCCGTGGAAGAGGCTCAGGATATCCTTAAAGTATTGGATGATGCTTCCCCTGTCGGGTTAAGAGACCGAGCTCTGATGAGTTTGATGGTGTATTCGTTTGCTCGGGTAGGGGCTGCAATCAAAATGCTGGTCGAGGATGTTTATATCCAAGGACGGAGAACCTGGGTAAGATTACATGAAAAAGGCGGTAAGCTCCATGAAATGCCCTGTCACCATAAATTAGAGGAATATTTACATGCCTACATGGAGGCGGCGGGGATCGGCGCGGATAAAAAAGGTTTTCTTTTCCGAACGGCCTGCAGGCGAACCGGAAAGCTGACGGAAAATCCGATGACGCAGGCTGACGTATATAGGATGATCAACCGGCGGGCTATCGACAGCGGTATTCAAACCAAGATAGGATGTCACAGTTTCCGGGCCACGGGGATTACCGAATATTTAAGGAATGGCGGAAAACTGGAGATAGCCCAACAAATGGCTAATCATGAATCGGCCAGGACGACAGGGCTTTATGATCGGCGCAATGACCAGATTTCGCTTGATGAAGTGGAAAGAATTATAATCTAAAATTCAACCCAGCTATCAACACTATTGTTTATAACCCTTCTCTTTTCTGTGGAATTGGCAGTATAAACATTTAGACAAGGAGCATAAATAGCAAATTGCCCGCATTTTAAGCAATGAAGTTTATTGACAAGTTCCTTTAAAAAAGAGACCGTTTTAAATGCCCTATAATGAGACTTTTTTAAAAAAGCATATAAAGAGTCGAGTAAATTTCCGAAATAATTTTTAAAAAAATACAAATTTAGTGCCTTTATTTTTAATCTCGAAATAGTTGTGGAAAGGTGCGGATAGCATCTACAAAGTATTAGAATATAAATATCATAAATAGTCATGTTTACCATTCGAAATCGTTAGTGAAAATAAATGTTTTGCTCAATGTATACTCCCCAAAAGTATTTGTAAGAAATAATAACAAAACCGTCGGAATTCTTTACAAGAGATAAAAAACAACTGTAAATGTTGTATGATATTAGTTTTTCATTACTATTATACTCCTAGTTATTCGTAATAATGTCGGATATCTTTACAATTCAACATCTTATCTCCCTTATGAGTTGGTTTATTTTTTCAAGAAGAAAATATATTTATCTCATGCAAATCATTGTCTATCAAGGCACGGCAAAGAAACTTAAAGAGTTTCAAGTAGATAATACTATTTAAGGAATAATTATTGCTTAAAAAAGAGAACATACAAAGTAATTAATCATTGCAGAATATATATTATAGGGGAGGGAAAGAAATGAAAAAACTGGCTGTTATTCTTTTAATTATCATGATTTTAGGATTTTCAATATCTATGGCATCGGCAGCGGATTATACTTTTACCACTATCGATTATCCCGGTTATGTCCAAACCATACCATGGGGCATTAATGATTCCGGCACGATTATCGGGGATTGCTCATACCCTGGTTATCATGGCTTTACCTTGAACGGTGGGATCTATGCTACCTTTGATGCTCCCGGCTCTGTCCTTACCCAAGCCTTTGGTATTAATGATTCAGGTACGATTGTTGGGGAGTACGCAACCCCCGGTGTATATCATGGCTATTCCCTGAGTGGTGGGATCTTTACTACAGTGGATTATCCCAACGATCCCCTTCGCCTTACAGAACTAATGGGCATTAATGATACTGGTACGATTGTCGGGTGGACTCAACGATATGGTGGATTTTCCCTGAGTGGTGGAATCTTTACTCCCTTGGATCCCGACGCTAACACTACCATCGGCTTTGACATTAATGACTCGGGTACGATTGTCGGGTGGTCTCAACGATATGGTGGATTTTCCCTGAGTGGTGGGATCTTTACTACCTTGAATGTTCCCGGTGCTCTCTCTACTCATGCCCTGGGCATTAATGATTCGGGCGCAATTGTGGGACTCTACGAAACACCAGATGGGAAAGAACATGGCTTTACCTTGAACGGTGGGATCTATACTACAGTGGATTATCCCGATTCTGTCTTTACCCATGCCCATGGCATTAATGATTCGGGTGCAATTGTGGGGAGATACAGGGACACAAGTGGTGTGGATCATGGCTTCCTTGCCACCCCTGTTCCAACCCCTGAACCTGCCACCATGCTGCTTCTTGGCCTTGGTTTAGTGGGATTGGCAGGAGTTAGAAGGAAGATTAAGAAGTAACCAACCACTTAAACCGGTTAAATTGCAGAAAGGCAGGGTCATTCGGCTCTGCCTTTTTCTTATCCTATCATCGATTAACGATTATAATCTTCTATCCATTATAGAAATCCAATGTTAACGCTTTCAGGAAGTACATCTCAGGAAAAGCCTTAGCCGATGTTTTGATTTTCAGCCACTGGAAAATGTCGCACTTTACACCTACAACTATTCAGTAGTGGCCAGTTATCAGAATTCAGTATTGCTGTTCGAAAGAGAGTAACGCATGGATCCCCCAGAGCTCGAGAATTGCAATGGGATGCACCCAATAGTTATGCGGTCTCACGGTAAGCTCTGTTGTGGACCATAACATTTTCCATTCAGCCAGACTTTGACCAGTGGTTCTCGCTCTCTTTGTACTTGTAACTCGTGCCTTGCCCATACTGCCCACAGAGTAAAGGGCGGCAAGAAAAAATAACCCCCTCCGTTTTCCCCGATGGCCGTGTATCGGCCCACGGCCACGCCTGCTGCGGTGAGTAGACAAATAAGGGCTGCCCGTTCTTCATGATCTCGGTTTTCCTCAATTTTAGCAATAGGTAGGCTTCCTTCCCCCACAAGATCAAGAACAGATCTAAACACTTCAGCCTTTTGGCATTGGTCGTAAAGCCAATCGAACTTCTTTCCTCGTTTTAGTTTCGGCATTACTTGGAAAAAAGAGTCGGGTAGGAGGACTCCCAAGAAGGCATTGGGAAAAGCCTCAACTATGTTCTTCTCCTCTATGACGCGCGGAAACGCGCAATCCATGTTCTGGCCATGCGTGAGACTCGCTAGGCGACCTGCCGTTTCCTTAGTGGCAGTTCGGAACATCCGCCCCGTTCCGGGTACATGCGAAAACGCTGGTTTACAGCGACGACCGAAAGACCCGCGTGCAAAAACCGTCTCGCAAAGCCGCTGAGAGTATTTAATGTCCTTTAGGATTGGACCGTCAACTGCTATGACATCTGCGACGCGGCTGCCGAGGATTCTCGCTCGGTTGCTCCATTCAGACGTAGCTCTTTCACATAATAAGACATTCTCTCCAAACCGAGCCACAGCGGACGTATGCCTTGTTTTCGAGAATCCAATATCAAAGCCTATTAAGTCCATTATAATCTCACTTCAACATTACTCTGCTCAGATTCTTTGACGCATACCAGTCGGATTCACGGGAGGCAGCGCTCTTTGCCACTCGTCCCGTGCAAGGCTACTGTTATGCTTTTCTCTTTTTTACAAGATATGTGCTCACCGAAGCGCATATTCCAACTACCAATTCCGCCTCCACATACGATAATTCACGACCTTCGCGTAGATGCCGTGCAAATTCTGAGGCATAACCCCATGCTTTAGACACAGCATCATCAAGTGGTTTTGGAATTATGTCAGGATTACGTTTTAGTATTTCTCCAAGAGTCGCCTTTGAATTCCCAGTAACTTCCCTTGCGACGCATTCTAATGCAGCCATGGAATGCTGAATTGAACCTGAGAGATCAGGCGCCGGGCGCCGTGATAAATCCATAAGAGCTTCATGTAGTTCCTGTTGAGCGTTTTTAAGCCCGCTTGAGTTTAATTCTGATTTAGCTTTTCTAACGGATTCCTGAATAGCCTCTGGCCCCCTAACCTCCATTCTTCCATCAACTATCTGCCAGCCTATACCATTTTCCATAAAAAACATGTTCAACTCAGTTTGAAATTTCTCTGGATTATAAGAAAAAGGAGCTTCAAGCATTTTCTGACAGGTTGTTTCTGCCAAATCGTAGACGCGGTACCAATTACAATTGTCGATCAGTTCCCTAACCTCATAATCAATATTTGGGTATTCGGACCAGTTGTTAGGATCTGGACGTTTTAATAAGATCTGGCAGGCTAAAGATCGAAGTGATTTCGGACCATATCCACAGCTATATGCAAGCTCAACAAGGGCCCCCCGCAATTCAGATGAAGCATCATGACGTACGGTGATTTCATTATTTGATGTCTGTCTAAAGCCATAGCGGCTTGAGAAAAGTTCTTCATTCATGATTTATCCTTGGGTAATTATGGGGACATAACCACTTAAGTCATCATCCTCATGAATCTGTTAAGATGATTTAGTATTACGTTTCCAGGATTTATCTGCAATTAAATTTACACTTCCTAGTCGAATCAGATTTAGTAACCATTAAAATATGCATTTCTTAGTTTTTTATTGATTGATTACAAAAGGGATGGGTTATTTGACAATTGTCACAAGAACCACCACCACCATCTTGCTTTCTTTGGATATGATCATAAGATGCAGATTTAGTTACATCGATAAAACCATTACAAATAGGACATGTTTGTTCTCTTTTTAATGCATTAATTATGAATACTGTACTTTTTACATCATCACTGAAATCAATAGATGTGTCCTTGATAGTACCTAGAATGATTCGCCCGCTGACTCCACCCCAATCAACAATATTTTCTTGTGTTATTGACTCGGGATTTTCTGCGTCAATGATTTCTTTAAAAATATTTTCATAAGCTCTAATTCTGCGTTGTGATCCATTCTTTTGAAGAACCGTTGCAATCAATTCTTTATCTCTTATTAGAATTTCTTCAATTTTTGCTCTCTTATTTGTAAATTTTACAAAAAAATCCTTATTGTTATCTGCTATTGCTTTACTGATCACACGAGACGTTCCTAGAAACATCGGAATTATGTGAGTTCCATTAGGTCCATAAAAATATATTGCTGGATGTAAACCCAAGCTACCCTTCTCATTCCCGGTCATTCGCTGGGCAACTTTTAAGGCAGATGTCAGAACTTTTATTGTACCGTTACCATCGTTATCATCAATATCATATGCTACTTTAAAAGGTTTAGGCGTGTTTATTTCACAAGCTATTGAAAAGAACTCAATGAGTACTGTTAATGCTGCTCGTATGCCTTTTGATCCACCAAGAGGCAGATCTATTGTTTTTATTGGTGACGATAGTTCGGGATCAAACAGTGTTTCATGGAGTATTTTTGATAACTCTTCGATTTTTTTTGCGTTCTCGACTAAAAATTTCGACCAATACTTGTGACCAAAGCCAGCTCTAATTACTGCCCTAGATGCTATTGCTATTGGTTTCCTTCTATTTCTTAATAATGATTCTTCAATATCATCAAGTGGCGTTCCCTGTGTGTTTATTTTAAAAAATGAATTCTCAGCTTTATCTACATCCCCATTTACCCATTGCAATGGTAATCCTCGTGAAACTATGACCGAAGATTTTTCATCGATTTGTCCCTGTTGTATTTTTGTCTCAATATGTTTATATGATCCAATGTTTTCTTGAATAAGAGATCGCGTTCTGTCAGCAGCTTTTTTCTGGTCTTTAGGAATTGTTCCACCAAAATAAACCAATGATTTTGGTCCATCTCCATAATCATCTTCTACCCACGCCTTCAAAGCGCTTAACCTATGGCCACCATCTATTACAAAAATGTAAGAAGGAGATTTCCAAAGAATTACGCCAGGTATTAAATCACCATTTACGAAACACTCAAGTAGAGACACAACTTGTTGAGGTGTCCAATGATTTGTTTCACGTTGGAAATCAGGCTTCCTCAGTGTAGCACCAATTAAACCAGAAAAATCTTTCAGTGCTATTGAATTAATACTTTCATAGGCCATCTTTACATTCTCTTTAATTGTTGCAAAATCAGACCTCTCGATCATTGCATCAAGATTAACAGTAATGTTTTTTGCCATTAAAATTCTCCTTAATTAATTCCACTAGTCTAACACTCAACTCGAACTTGAGAGCAGCGATAGGCTGAATCGATTGGTTGGGGCTCAATTGTCTTGCGCAGGTATCGTTGCTTCGTTTCTCCGAGCGCGATAGGTTTGATCACTGCGAAATCATAATGATTCTTCCGTGAGCGTTTCATAATCGATAAGGAAGGTTTCCTCTTTTATTTTTATGAGGCACGTTGAGTCTATATAAGGCCATGGCTTCTTTTAATACAACCTGAAATAAATGACAACATTTCTTAATGAATGCTGGTTGAAATAGCGCATATTATTGAAAAGACCCTCATGCTTGACTACAGGAAGTACTGGTGCATTCACAAAGACGAAAAATCCTCTTATAAGCCAAGGAACCGGCCAAGCTCCATACCCATTTCTTTAACTTTGTCTTTGATGGGCGATCTGGTCACTATTGCGGATTTAACCAGGTCTTTGCCGTCATAATCGACCCGTTCCAGGAGCAGGTCTTTTTGACTGAGTTTGGCCGTTGACGGAATCAGGAATCTTTCGCCGTCATCGTTTTTCATCCGGTGCCAGGTCTTGCCTTGATATTGCGTCTCACCCTGATAATGGCCGTGGATCGGTTCTTGAAGTTTCCCTTCCGGTACAACAAACCACTGCTTGTTTCGATGAATGGACTTGGGGAAGTCTGGCATATAGTAATTAGCTTCGTATCCCCGACGATCGGCAAAGTCTTTGACCAGTGATTTAATATTTCTCTTTTCAACGGCTTCTTTCAATGCCGTTTGATCCTTAAAGTCATCCCGTCCATAATACATGGTTACATCGTCCCGATGCCGGGAAAGGGACACATAGACAACGTGCTTGTCAAAACGCTTCGTTGCCAGGACAAAGGAGCGGTCAACAGTGGTTCCCTGGGCCTTGTGCACGGTCATGGCATAGCCATGATCGATATTTTTGTACTGTCGCGGGTCGAAAGAAACCTTCTTTCCCTTGTCCAGCCTGACCAGGAAAGACCGATCCGGCCCGATATTCTCTATGGTTCCCAGGGATCCGTTTTTAACGCTCATCCCTTTGTTGTTCTCCAGGAAGATGATTTTATCCCCTTCCGCAAAAGCCCTGATTCCCTTCTCCGTTTTAACGGTTACTTCCCCCTTACCGAGAAGCCCCGCTTCCCGGACCTGTGTTCGGGCCAGCTGATTTAGGCGTTCAACGTCTTTATTGGTATAGGTAAGGATCACCGCCGATTTTTCCGGATTGGTGATAACGTATTTGCTCCAGTCCTCAATAAGGCCATCCTGGGCTTTCTCCCTGGTCGGCAGGGCAATGATGTTTCCACTAGCGGCATACCTTTCCAGGACTTTTCCCATATAATTATTTTTACTGGACATCAGCCGGGTGGCGTTTGCCTGCCATTCTATTTTCTGTCGCCGTACCTGGGATAACTCCATATAACCAACTCGCTCCATTATCGCCCGGGCGCTGCCCCCGGCTTCAATGGCCGGAAGTTGCTCCATATCGCCGCTCAGGATAATTTTCCCCCCCGCCCGGCTGACCTCGTTGATAATCTGGTGCATTTGGCGTGTCCCCACAAAGCCGGCTTCATCCACAACATAAATGTCTTGGGCGGTGGGCAGGTCTTTCCCCTGATCCCAGGCGCTGAGCTGGGAAAAGAGGGTTTGACTCTGAATGCCGCTGGAATTTTCCAGATTCTCCGCCGCGATTCCCGATAATGCCATTCCCTGAACCCTATATCCTTCCGCTTCGTATGCCTCTCTGACGGCGGCCAGGGTATAGCTTTTTCCGGTCCCGGCTGCTCCAAGGACAACGGAAATATCCTTTCCCCCGACTATGTAGCGCATAGCTTCTGCTTGTTCGGCGGTCAGGGAATAGTTGGCCAGTGTCTGGTTATAGATGGGCACCGTGATTAAATGATTTTCCTTTTCCGTCATTCTTCCCGCGGCCAGGATCATTTCTTCTTCCTTGTCAATCATCGTCTGGGTGGTAAAGAGCTGCTCCCCTCTTTCGTCCAGCCCGATCCTGACCAGTTCGGTCGTGTTCATCATTTTGAACTTGGCCCGGTCGAATTGCTCTTTTTCAAAGGTGTTGCCTTCCAGGAAGCGGTCAATGTCTTCTTCCTTGAAGGATACGTTGTAGTGGGTGAGATATGACAATGCGGTTTCGGGGCTGTCGATGATTCTTTGCCCGTTGATGTGTCTCGTAAGGATATAATTGTCGAGATTATCTTTCTGTACTTCCAGCAGTTCCAGATAATTCTTGGGCCGGAATTTGATGTTGTATCCAATATGTTTTTGAGGAATTAAATCAATCCCTCTCTCTTTGTAGCTGCGGTGGTCAATGGTTACATCAAATCCTGCTTCCTTCAGCTTTTGGTTGTGAATCTCCGCCCAATCTTTACGCCAAGTGTTGAGATTTTCCCGGTTGTTCCATGCCCGCACTTTCTTGCCGAAACCATCGTTTTGCATCTCCCGCATCGTCAACATAATATGGGCGTGAGGATTGTTTTCCGGAGAGTGGATGTTTACATCGGCGATCATTCCCTGGCTGGTGAATTCCTTTGCAACGAATTCTTCCACCAGGTTTATCTGTTGCTCCAGGCTTAATTCTTTGGGCAGGGCGACGTTGATTTCACGGGCCAGTTGGGCATCCTTGCGGACTTCCACTCTTTCTACTTCGTTCCACAAGTAGTTGCGATCCCGGAACTTCTCCGGCGCACCTTTCGGCAAACAGACTTCCGAATGAGCCAAGTCTTTTTTCTTCGTGTAATCAAACGTCAATCCTTGTTTTTTATCTGCGATGGACGAGCGGGAGCGGTAAGCCGCCGCCGCTACTGCGCTTCGGCCTGTTCCCCGCGTGATTACCTGTGCTGAAAGATGATAACTCGCCATTTTTTTACCGCACACATTGCTTGCAATGTATAAGTGCGCCCTCACTGAAAAAAAATATTCGGTTATGTCTCGCTTCGCTCACCACTAAAAGACCTCTGTCCTATTCTGTTTTTGGTGTATTGATGTTCAGGTTGAAAAGCTCCCGGTCTGCCGGTCGGGATAGGAATTTGTCCAGCAGGTTCTTTAACTCTTCTGGTTTGTCTTTGTACTTTTCGAGCAGATAGGCTCCGGCCAGAATCTTGCGGCGGGTGTCTCGCTGGCGTTCCTGGCTGTCGAGTTTCATTTTTTGCCTTTTGATTCTTTCTTCCAGCTGATTGCGTTGGTCGATCAGTTTTTGAAGTTTATCTTTGTCGGAACCTGCCATGTATGACCTCCCTAAAAGCTTTAGAAGATATATATCAAATTAGATAAAATATGAAAAGAAAAATACAAATTGGGCGATAGGAAAAAGAATAAAATATGAGGCATTTTTATGGCGAATTTTGAACTATGGGAAGTGAGATTTGTGGTTATTTTGTCGCGAATACTGCTGGTAAGTGTGCGGCAGTGAGCAGTGTAAGAAGGAAGTTTTCGGTAAGCGCCAACATCTACAAATCCTTACTGTGCAAAGTGATACGTGAGCGGACAATGGCCGGCTTAGCGGCAGCACGGGCCCGAGGGAGATCTGGTGGTGCCCCCTACAAAATGACTGTTGCCAAACTTCGACTTGCTATGGCAGCAATGGGGCAACGCGAAACAAAAGTCGCCGACCTTTGCAAAGAGCTGGGGATAACCAGGCAGACCCTCTACCGTCACGTGACGCCTGATGGGAAACTTCGACCTGATGGACCAGCTATCGTAATTCTTAGCGTACGATTTTTTCCGTTTTCTGTGGTAACCCCATATAGAACAAGAATACTGGAATTCGATGAAGGATTTTCCGATTCAATGAAAAATATTCCAGAACTAATTGTAAAAAAAGGAAGTTATATTGCGTTAAAACGCAGCTATGTTACAATTACCCCTTCTCCTGGATGAAATGGCGGCGCTCAACCGCCTGACCATGGTTGAGCAGGCCTACGGTCTCATGGCCGGTTTTGGGATGCAGCTTTGGGGATCGTGCAAGACCTTTCCCAGCTTGAAAAGATTTATGGGGCTGGCTGGCAAACCTTCATCGGCAATTCCGGGGTGCTTCAGTATTTTGGCAGCCGTGACCATAAAACCGCCGAATATTTTTCCAATCTCTGCGGCGTGACAACAATTGTGAAAAAATCCATCACAAACGCCATTGCAAACGCCTTCACCTCTTCAACCGGCCAAGGCGGAGGAAACAGCAGTAGCAGCACGACGCTCGACATTGCTCAAAGAAGCCTGGCTTATCCCGATGAATTGATGGTTCTGAGGGAAAATAAACAGCTTGTCCTGATCGAGAATTTTAACCCGATACCAGGGAAAAAAGTGATCTGGTACCATGACACCCGCTTAAATGCGCTTGGGAAAAGACTGCAATAACGTATGATATGATCTTCCCCCAGAAAAACGGACATCCTGGTTAGGGGACAACCCTGGCGATTTCAAATGCCTGAGGACTTTTGTACTTTAACGCAGAATGCCTGCGTTTACGATTATAAAAGAGCTCTATGTAATCAAATAGACTGGCTCTGGCATCCGATCGTGTTTTGTAATCTTCGAAAACAACCCATTCGGTCTTTAATGAATGGAAAAAGCTCTCCATGGGCGCATTATCCCAACAATTGCCTTTTCGACTCATGCTGCAGATAATGCCCAGGTCACTTAAAAGCTGCTGATAGGACGTCGATGCATATTGCACGCCCTGATCCGAATGTAAAATCACTCCCCGAAAGTTTATTCTATTCGTTATTGCCATCTGTAAAGCATTTTCAACCAGTTCCGAGTTATTGCTCTCGCCCATCGACCAGCCTATGATCATTCTGGAGTAGATGTCCATAATCGCCGATAAATACAACCAGCCTTTCCGCGTCGGGATGTACGTTACATCCGATACCCATTTCCGGTTCGGATGTTCCGAGGTAAAAACGCCATCAAGTATATTGTCAGCCGGCTGCTTTGTCTTTCGGGAATCCGTTGTTACAACAAAGCGCTTATGTACCCTCGACTGGATATTCGCTCTCCGCATCAAAAAAGCGATGGTGTTCCTGCCAACTTTCTCACCCTGATCAACCAGGTCACCATGAATCCGCGGTGAACCATATATCTTCCGGCTTTCAATATAAGCCAGGCGTATTTTCACCATCAATTCCCGATGCCGCTTTGCTCTCATGCTCTCCGGCCGATCCACCCAATCGTAATATCCGCTCTTGGATACTTCCAATACCCGGCACATCGCTGCCACTCGAAATTGCGTCCTTTGCTCCCGGATAAACTGATACTTTACTTCAGTTCCCGCGCAAAGAACGCCGCGGCTTTTTTTAAGATTTCATTCTCCTCTTTGACCCTGGACAACTCTTCCTTCAACCATCGGTTTTCTTCTTCTACTGTTCCTTTTGCTGCTGGCCGCCCAGAACCGGGAAACGCATTACCTCCATGCTTTTCTGTCTTTTCCTTCCACTTATAAAGCTGGTTTCTGCGTATCCCCAACTCTCTGGCTATTTCTGCTGCCGGCTTCTTACCCTCATCCATCAACCGCACAGCTTCCAGCTTGAACTCCCGGCTAAACGACTGTCTTGCCTTTCTCATTGGACACTCCTTTCTTCTTCATTGTATACGAATCTGTATACTTTTTGAAGTGTCCGTTAAACTGGGGTAGGTTCAATATGACCATGTACGATAATGAGCTGCAACGTTTTAAAACGGAAATAAACCTTTCGGAGTTTTCCGCTTCTCTGGGGTACGCCCTGGACAAGCGAGCAAGCTCCCGGAATTCCGCTGTGATGCGCCATGCGAATGGCGACAAGATTATTGTCGCCCGCAGTGAGGGAAGCGGAGACTGGATTTATTTTTCCGTCCGGGACGACCGCGACAACGGCACGATTATCGACTTTCTGCAAAACCGGAGCGCTCTCAACCTCGGCCAGGTGCGCAAGAGGCTACGAGAATGGCTGGGCACGGCCAGGCCGTCTCTTCAGTCCAATCTTTTCATTCAGGAGCTTTTACCCCTGTCCCGCGACCGGAGCATTGTCCTAAAGGCGTGGGAAAAGGCCAAAGACTGCCTTTCCTTGCCCTATCTGACGAGCCGGGGTATCGGGCCGGATGTTCTTGCCCTTGATCGTTTCGCCGGGTGTGTTCGTGTGGATCAGTGCAATAACGCCCTTTTCCCCCATTACGATAATGAAGGGCTCTGCGGCTATGAGATAAAAAACAAGGGGTTTACCGGATTTGCGCCGGGCGGCATGAAAGGGCTTTGGTCAAGCCGGATCAGGGAAAATGATAATCAGCTTATCCTGGTGGAAAGCGCCATTGACGCCTTTTCTTATCATATTCTGCACGGAATCGACCGGACGCGGTATGCTTCGACCGGCGGGAAACTCAATCCTCGGCAGCCGGGGTTAATCCGGGATGCTGTCGGGAAAATGTCCGAAGACGCCCTAATCCTCATAGCGTTTGATCATGATGAAGGCGGCGAAAAGATAGCGGAAGAAGTCCGGGCGATAGTATTCCAAGAACGTAAAACCAAGCGAGTGGTGCCTGATGTTGGAACGGGTAAGGACTGGAATGAGATGCTCAAGTATCGCTTGGGACTGACGTAAGCGGGGCAATAGGAAAAAGAAACGTCGGTATATTTTTTGCAATTTTCTTTCCTATTGCCAAAAGGATGGTTGAGCCGAAGGCGAATTCCTTATCAACAGGCTTTAGGTTTTTGGCTATATGATTTTCTATATGTAAATACTATATGGATTTAGGGGGTACTCGATGTCACATGAAAAGGTGATTAGGGGGTTCTCGTTTTCCTTATAGGTGTTTTTAAATATAGGTAAGAGTATAGGGTAATATAGGGAGAGAATAAAACGCTATAAAAACTAAGGTGTTGACCGTGTTTTGCGGTACCGTTTCAGCGCAAATCCGGTACCGTTTCAGCGCAAATCCGGTACCGTTTCAGCGCAAAAACTGCCTTGGCGCGGTACCGTTTCAGCGCAAGCTTAGAGAGTTATCAACAGGCAGAAAAATAAGGTGATCTGAAGGGATTTGTGCTAAAAAGCAAAGAATAGATTCAAGAAAAACAACCCTCAAGGGGGCTTATGGATCGGGAAATCATCGAGAGAGACAAGGTACTTGGTGAGGCATTGAGAGCCGAGGCCGAGGAAGCCAAAAAAGCCGGGGTGGTTGGTTATATGGCAAGGGCGTTTGTCCATGCCACAATCCCTCACAAAGCGACGCCAGGGAGCGAATTTACGCGAGAGAACGGATTTTATTCGCTTACCATACTTGCCCCTAGCAAGATCGGGCTGCCCTACGGCTCAATTCCACGCCTGCTGCTGTCATGGATGACGACGGAAGCCTTTTATACGCGCTCGCCGGTGCTGGAACTTGGTCCTACCCTATCGGCTTTTCTGGCTGAGCTTGGCCTTGCAAGGCAAGGCGGCAAGCGGGGCGATATTACACGCCTACGCAACCAGATTGTGCGCCTGTTTAGCTCAACCGTATCCTGCCAGTACAGAAACGAAGTTACAGAGCAGGGTTCAGGCTTCAGGATCGCAAAAGAGTACAACTTGTGGTGGACTCCGAAGTCACCGGATCAAGTACCTCTCTGGCAATCGACGGTTACGCTCAGCACGGACTTTTTTAAGGAAATAACGGACAGGCCGGTGCCGGTCGATATGAACGCTCTAAAGGCGCTCAAGCGGTCGCCGCTGGAGCTTGATCTTTACTGCTGGCTTACCTACCGCATGTCTTACCTGAAAAAGGATGCCATGATCCCATGGCCCCTGCTACAACTGCAATTCGGGGCCGACTATGCGCAAGATGAACAGGGTTTGAGAAACTTCAAAAAGAAACTGCTTTTGCGGTTAAAAAGGGTTCTGGAAGTCTATGAAACCGCCAAGGTTGACCCCTTGGAAAAGGGATTGCTACTAAAGCCGAGCCCCCCGCATGTTGCTAAAAAACCCGTTCCCCTGCTTCCTGGAAGCAGAAGAAGACCAGCAAGCTCGGGTGTAATTGAGAAAATGGCCAATGATTTGTTCCACGAAGAAGAACCCGATGATAGGCCAATCCTGCTCAAGACGGAAACCTATAACAAAGCTAAGGAAGCCTTTAGTCCGCTTCGCCTGGATGTCTATGACCTGGAACAGCAATGGCGCGAATGGATCGCCCAAAAGGGCGAAAGACCGAAAAACCCCGATCAGGCGTTTATAGGATTCTGCCGCCAAAAAGCGAAGAAAAATACCTAAAGCCCCCTGCCCTATGCTATGGGCGGCTTTCCATGCTTTACAAAAATATCATTTAAGGCTTCCCGTAAGAGGCCCTGCCGCTGCAAACCTAACTCTGCCGCAAGCGTCGTAAACTGCCGATAAGCAGGCTCCTCGAACAATCCACTTATAAGATGTTTGCCGCGTTTGGGCTTTTTCTGATCCGTTGCCGGTCGTGGTTCAAGCGGTTCTTCCTTTTCTTCCTTGGTTTTAAAAAGGGAACCCGGTTTGAGTTTTGCCATAATGTTATATCCTTATGATTTCATGATTTCATTGTATTATGATTTCATAATCCATTTGTAAAGGGCGCGTATTTCATCGGCGGCCTTGCCTTGAGGATCGTATTCCTCGACACTGTGGCCGCTATTAATGGCATGGGAATAGGCCGCTCGCTGATGCAGGCGGACGGGCACGACAGGGACAATCTCGGCCAGACCCGCCGCCGCCGTGTCGGTTAAAAGGCCCCTCGACGGCGCTGCATTAAGCAGGACAACAGTTTTTTTGAGAGCCTTGGTTACTTTCAGGAGATTAAAAGTCGTGCCGATAGCTGCCACGTCAAAGGCAGAGGGACGGCAAGGTATTAAAATAAGGTCGGCAAGGTTGGCCGCTGCGACGGCGGCCCGGTCGGAATGGGGGGCTGTGTCGATAATAGCCAAGTCCGCACCGTTCGCCTTGGCGCTTTTGAGAAGGACAGGCAACTGCTCCGGCGTTGCTGTGATAACCTCCGGGGTTTCAGCCTCGCGGCGGCTGCGCCATTCAAGTGCCGAAGCCTGGGGATCAAGGTCAATGATTGCTGAGGTTTTCCCGGATCGTTCGGCACAAACGGCCAAGTGAACGGCGACGGTCGTTTTACCGCTTCCGCCTTTCTGACTTACGATGGCGATGGTTTTCATGTCTTAGCCTCATATTGTCATGATGTCATGATATTATGATTTTATTATTTTATGATTTCATTACCACATGATTCTATAAAAAGGAATTAAAATATTTAAAGAAAGAGCGCCCAAGTCGAAGTCTGGGCGCTGGAGCCTGGTCAATATTCACTCGGCAAATGAATGACGTTATTCGTGAAATAGAAGCTGATCTCCTCAAGCGGAAAATCCGTGTAAGGAATCCTCTTCCTGAAAACGGTGTGACCGTTTCCGTCCTCACAAACAAGCTTTGCTGTTTGCTCCTTCAAGTTGACCTTTAACTTCCAGAGCTGGAATTCTTCAGCGGCAACACGCTTGACCATTTGAGAAAAGGCGATTTCGTCCAGCAACCAATAAGCCTCGGCTGTCTCTGGAACGTATTTTGCCCCGTCTGTATATAGAACATTCCGGGCTATGCCGCGACGATACCAATTCTCTGTTCCGTGAAAATGCCGAAGGATTTCCTTGTCGATAGTTTTTGTCATAGTCTCGATCTCCCTTGAGTTTGCGGTTGCATATGCAACCGTTGCTCGCCGGATAGACCGGGGGTAGCGCTGTCAAGGGCGAGAAGAGGGGAGGGGGATCACTCGGCCGGCACAAGCCGAAGGCGCGGAAGATCGGGAAAACCCCGCTTCTCGGGCTTTAGCCTTCACCCTTGATTGCGTGAGGAGCAGCGCCCCTTTAAAGTTTTTTTGGCAATAGGAAAAAGAAGGAAGTGTTTGGCATTGAAGATGCCGAATACTGAACACCGCTTGGAAAGCGGCATCAAGTGTATGCTCGTAGCGTTGCGAGCGCGGGCCTGAACCGCCACGCTGGAGCGAAGGGCATACTCTTGGTGCCGTGCAGTTTTTGCCGCTAAGCTGCGATATAGGGGGAGGCATTGGGGGGAAAATGGTTTTGATGATCACTAGACAACCGATTGAGAATAAACAACTATTTAATAAGCACTTGACTTTATCCTCCTTGTGTGCTACATTGTAGCTCACAAGGAGGTATTAAATATGACTACAAACTCGGTTGTCCGTGCGCGGATTGATGAACACGTTAAATCTCAAGCCGAAGCGGTGCTTGCTTCTATTGGACTTACCGTTTCGGATGCTTTCCGCATGATGATGATTCGCATTGCAAAGGAGAAGGCTTTACCTTTTGAGCCTCTTATTCCCAATGATGAAACCATTGAGGCCATGAAGGCCGCTCGTCGCGGTGAGCTTACTACGGCAGGAACCCCTGACCGCCTGCTTGAGAAACTCAATGCGGGAGATTAGGTACACGGCCCGCTTTAAGCGTGACTATAAGAGGGAAAAATCAGGGCGGCACAGCAAAATCATTGATGCCGCCTTGATGGAAGTCGTGAACTTACTCGCCGCCGACTTGCCTTTGCCCCAAAGCAATGTTGACCATCCGCTTATTGGTGAATGGTCGGATCATCGTGACTGCCATATCAAACCTGATCTAATACTGATTTATCGCAAGCCTGACGATGAACATCTTGATCTAGTGCGCCTCGGTTCACATAGCCAGCTTGGTTTTTGACATTTTCTGATGAACTACCTTTGACTACATGAGGGGCAGCGCCCCTTACCCGTTCCGGCAAAGGCGTCTCGGCAATCATTCCCAACCTGCTCACCTATGAAGGCTCGGTTCACCCGGCCTGCACAAGCCGAAGGCGCGGAAGGCCGGGGAAACCCCTCTTCTCGGGCTTTAGCCTTCACCCTTGATTGTGCGAGGAGCAGCGCCCCTTTAAAGTTTTTTTTGGCTATAGGAAAAAGAAGGAAGTGTTTGGCATTGAAGATGCCGAATACTGAACACCGCTTGGAAAGCGGCATCAAGTGTATGCACGTAGCGTTGCGAGCGCGGGCCTGAACCGCCACACTGGAGCGAAGGGCATACTCTTGATGCCGTGCAGTTTTCCGATTAAGGCATATGCCATTATGAAGAGAAGAAATATTCTTGCATAAACGTACCATATATGATACATACCCTTAATAAGGATTGTTCATGGTCAGCAAGCATCTGAGTGAAATACCTATTGTCTTTTACCAAACTGCGACCGGCGTTGAGCCGGTGAGGGATTGGTTGCGGGGCTTGCCGGACGATGACAGGCGCGAGATTGGATTTGACCTTGCCACCGTACAAGTAGGTTGGCCTGTAGGTATGCCGCTGTGCCGTTCTCTTGGTGATGGAATATGGGAAGTGCGCAGCAGTTTGCCGAGCCGCCGCATCGCGCGAATATTATTTTTCGTGCATGAAGGGCGGATCGGCATTGTGAATGGTTTTATCAAAAAAACAATGAAAACACCGCCCGATGAAATTGAACTGGCGCGGAAAAGAATGAAGGAGATGATATCATGAGCGGAAAAAACCGACATTGGGGATCAACGCTCGACGACTTTTTGCACGAAGAGGGCATTTACGAAGCCGCAAAAGTGGAAGCCGTAACACGTGTAATTTCTTGGCAAATCGCCGAAGAAATGAAAAAGCGAGGAATGACCAAAACGCAAATGGCCGAACAAATGCACACCAGCAGAGCGCAGGTCGACCGAATTCTCAAGGCAAAAGGAAATGTGACAATTGAGACGCTCCAGCGTGCTGCGGCGCTTATTGGACGTGAACTCTGTCTTGAGCTGAGGTAGCATCTCTCCGACTCTTATTCTTAGACAATTACCGACATAGATTTTCCTTTTTAATGGATTAGATTAATTTAATTTGAAAGTGGTGTAGGAACTGTGACGAAACGATATAAGAGCGAAGCGTTAAGGGCGGCACACGAAACGGCGACCGGCCTGCATCGCCTTGGTCTGATAGACGCAAAGACGATGCGCGATTTGGATGTATCTTGCCTGACCAGCAGAAAAGCTCTCGGCAAAGGATATCGTGGCAGTGTTGCGAAGGAAAAGACCACCTAAGATTTGACTCAACGGGAATACACACCTAATTTTTAGTCATAGCCTGTTTCTTGTTTTCACCCCGGCCTACCCATTGCACACCCCCTCCCTTTAGTGTATGATAAAGGACGTTATCATTCATTAAAATAGTATGACTGGAGGACTTCATGACCGGTGAAATTATTGCCGTAGGAAAAGAAAATAGAGGAGGACTGCCGGTGCTTTTTGCCCCGGATCAAAGAACCGCCGAAAAGGTGCTGGAATTTTTTACGGTCAATATTCGGAATGCCCACACTCGCAGAGCCTATGTTAAGGCTGCCGGTTATTTTGCCGGCTGGTGCATCAATGAGGGTCTTTCCTCCCTGCAGGCTGTGCGCCCTGTCCACGTAGCGGCTTACGTCGAGGATCTGCAAAAGAAGTTGGCCGCTCCCTCGGTGAAACAACATCTGGCCGCCGTCCGGATGCTTTATGACTGGCTAGTTGTGGGCCAGGTAGTGCCAGCTAATCCGGCCAGCGCCGTCCGGGGACCAAAATACTCGGTTAAAAAAGGAAAAACACCTATATTGGCCGTGGAAGAAGCCCAGGATATCCTTAAAGTAATAAATGATGTTTCCCCCGTGGGGTTAAGAGACCGGGCTCTGATGGGTCTAATGGTGTATACTTTTGCTCGGGTAGGGGCTGCGATCAAGATGCGGGTCGAGGATGTTTATGTGCAGGGCCGGAGAACCTGGGTAAGGTTGCACGAAAAAGGCGGCAAGCTCCATGAAATGCCCTGTCACCATAAATTAGAGGAATATTTACATGCCTATATGGAGGCTGCGGGAATCGGCGCGGACAAAAAAGGGTTTCTTTTCCGGACGGCCTGCAGGCGTACCGGAAAGCTGACAGAAAACCCGATGGCTCAAGCCGATGTCTATAGAATGATCAACCGTCGGGCTCTCGATGCCGGCATCCAGACTAAAATAGGATGTCACAGTTTCCGAGCTACGGGAATTACCGAATATTTAAGGAATGGTGGAAAACTGGAGATAGCCCAACAGATGGCTAATCATGAGTCGGCCAGGACGACAGGGCTTTATGATCGGCGATACGATCAGGTTTCGCTTGATGAGGTGGAGAGAATATTGATTTAGTTGTCCTGACCTATACTTGACTTTTCAACCCCTGTCAGATCAAATTATGATTTGATAGTTGCTTAGCTTACATCTACAAACAAAGCGTAAGACCATTAATATAAATTCGCTAATAACAGTTAGAAAAGTTGTATAACGCTACTCCTCAGGGCTTTTAGGACGTCGCCTGAAGGAGATTGTTGGTGCTCTTGAATTCTTTCACCGATTTCCTTTTGCACGATTATGAGACTGACATAACATCTGACAATTATTGACATTTGTCTCACCACCCTTGCTCCATGCAGTGACGTGGTCAGCGTCCATTTCAGTAAGCTTCCAGAGCTTGCTTTTGTTGGCATCATGTCCAATGGCACAAAGAGGACAGTTTGATTCACCTTTCGCTTCAGCTTTTTTAGTCTGAGATGAATAAACGGCTTTCTTTGTTACATCATCAAAAACTCGGACTTCCAGTAATTTCGTATCTGTTGAACCTCCAAGAATGTACTCAAAAATACCCTTTTTGCTTTTAACATATGAATCATTGTGGAGCTTTTGCACTTCTGCCGACACCTTCGCGGGATCATACGGCATCGAGTAATACTTTTCGTACAGTCGTCCCCACTCAAGTCCGCACATCTCTTTCTCAACATCAATAAATACATTGGAAACCCAGTCAATCACGCTGTTGAAATAATTTTTTAGTTCGTTGATATTTTTGTCAAAGCGATGACGGCTCATATAATCATGGATATTGCCTTTGCTAACCCAATCCAGCGCACATTCCAAAAATTCCTGCCGGATGGCACTGCCTTTTATATATGCACTCCATTTTTGGATGTTGGCGTTTTGGCTATTACTAAATTCCTCCTTACCAAGCGTAACAAATGGACCAGAATACAGGGCGTTGCGAAATTCCTGCGGTTTGAGTGGGACACCGGGAAGATTGATTGTTTTGAACCAATCTTTTATTTCGGTTTCCGTCCCTTCACATTCATAAATGAGAAGTTTAGTTTCCAAAATCTTGGTTTTTTTGTCTTTTGCCATACCGCTAAAATATTGTTCCATGCCATTTTCGTCTTTGATGGCAAATTTGTCCGTCACAAAACGTCCAACACTGGTTATTCGCTGTTGCCCGTCCAAAACTTCCAGATTGTTTTCATAAACCTTATTGAAATAAATCAACCCTATCGGGTAACCTTTGAGGACTGATTCAATGACGGCCATTTCTTTCTTTCCGCCGTCAGAAGCATAGATATAGTTGCGCTGATACTCAGGTTGAATAGTGAGTTTGCCAGACAAGCCAAACAAACCCTTGCCCTCAAGTTCGTTATAGACAAACCCATTACAAATATCTTTGACAGTGATTTCGGTCTTTAAAGTTGTTTTCATATTATTATCTCTTATGTTTAATTAAAATTCGAGCATAAACTATCATAAGTGGTCCACTCGCATTATCAGCAGTGTAATAAATATCAGCAGGGATATTCTTTAATAAAATTGTCGCACGAGTATTTGCTTTACTTCCATTTGTTTCAAGTCCACTCGGATTATGTTGTTTTGGGTTCAAGTACCTTTTTGAAGGTCTGCTTTCAAATTCGTCTCTTCCTGAAGTTAAGCCAACGATTTCAAACTGATCAGGATTATATTTATCCAAAAAACTAATCGGTACACCCATTACGCCACCATAATCATTTGGAATGGCATCGGTAAACGGCACTTCTATGGCGTCGTAGTTATCGTACTTATCATACGCTTTTTTGCCTTTAATTTGTTTGTGTTTGCTGTATTTCAAATTTTCTCTCATTGTCATAAGCGGTAATGGTTGGTGACGGCGCCCGTGGTCGAGATTGGTGAACCAACACGAGTTTCCCAATCTTGTATAGTCGCCCACGTAGCCAAGTCGAGCCGCCTTTTGTCTATCACTTTCTGCAATCTCCGAGCCGTTTGGTACGGCGAAAACCATGTCACTCCCGTTCCCGGTCGCTCCAAGCCATAGCCTATTTGTTTTTATCAGCGGAAAAATTTCTTTATATGTAATTGCATTCATGTTGGCGATAATGACGAACTTTTTGTTGCAATCAACAAGTTGTTTAACATATTCGCGAAATAGGCTAAACGGCGGATTTGTTATCACGATGTCTGATTGTTTCAGCAGATTTATGCATTCATCGCTACGAAAGTCGCCGTCGCCTTCTAGCGGCGTCCATTCGTTGTGTTTGTTTGCCTTTAACTGCTTGGCAACGTCCTTCAGGTTGAACTCGCCATCACCGTCTATGTCGTGCGCTTCGTTGATAATAAATCTGTTGGCATTTATCTTAGGGCGGTTTTTTGATTTTGGCAGAGTTTTGTCGTCACCAAACAATTCCAGCTGCGTGTTGGCCACGGGTGAGGGCTTGTAGCTGGTGGTGATGAGCTGTTTTAATCCAAGCTTGTTGAAATTGAGCACGAAATAGCGAAAGAAATTGCTCTCGAACGGATCATCGCAGTTGCAATACACCACCTTGCCGCGGAAAACATCAGGGCTGTATTCTAAGTATGCTTCAATCTCTTTCTGGATATCGCCGTACTGAGTATAAAACTCGTCATTTTTTGCCCTTTTTGCGTTTGTCAGATTATTGTTTGCCATGTTGCTCCCTGTTAGATCGTTATCATTTTCTTGCCCCAAAATTGTTTATATGAATCGGTATTAATATTGCCAACGCAGACAGTGCTGCCGGCATAAAACCCTTCATCAGAAAATGTGGTTCGAATCTAATATCCTAATATTAAACAATAATCAATGTATTTAACATTTTCTCGCTTGGATGTTATTTGGATCGGCATATATCCCAACTCATTTACTAGGCATTATCCATTTCGCCCACATCATGGTTACTGTCTGAAATAGAGCATGTTATTAAACTTTATAGAAAACTCTCTTTCAGGAAGGACATCTCAAAAAAAGCCACTACGAGATTAATTTCCGGCAGCAGTCAAATTTTGCATCCTCCACCTACTTATCAAGCATACGATCATCAGTAAATTTTCGAGGATTACGGGTAGAAGAACTATCACAAAGCTTCGGCAGTATGTTATCAAGTGGTTTCGCTGGCTGTGGGGTGGATTGAAAGGTCTGGTATGCATAAAAGTAGGAATGAAACGATACTGGGTTTGGGTGAAGACCCATCTGGCTATAGGCAAACGAACCGTGGGCAGAAAACACCACCAGCAGGTAACTGACCACCCTTCCTTTAAGTGCTATGACAAAAGCATAACCGTGGAAGGTCTATTTTTCCCTTCACAAAAGTAAAGGGCTTTAAATTTATCCATCTGTTTTATCTTGTCTATCAATACACGTTCCTGTTGTGAACTGGCAACATTTCGTACAAGTGCTTTGGCGTCATTTTCCGTTAACCTTAGCACCAAGTAGTTCGCAATTGCAGAGAACAATGACACGTTAAAATCTTTTGCTTCCTGTGAGGCAAGTATCAAAGATATGCCATATTTTCGACATTCCTTGGCCATCGTAGGGATAAGTCGTAACCCTGCTGCGCGATGCGCCTCATCAAATATTACTGCATGGGTAATGCAGTCATGAATTCCTCTTCTAAACATGTCTTTATAAAGACCATAAAAAATAAGCGATGCGAATGCCTTTTGAAGGTTGTCATTTTGTGTGGTGTGTATGCGAATAACAATAGGTTCTTCGCTTTCCCAAAGACTTTTAAAAGATTCTCCGGAATCAAAGAAACCATAATCGCCGAGTTCTTCCAGTCGCGCATTTAAAGTTTGCAGCCCTTTGTCTGGTTTAGGGCTGGCCTTGAGTATTTCAGTGAACCGCTTGAACTCCGGCTCATGCAATTCGATTAAATCAGCATTCGGGTTATCCCATCCTAACTCAATAAAACTATCTTTGATTGCACGACGAAGATACTCTCCTTGTATATCACCAAGCTCGGGGAAAATAGCAACAAAGATATCTCGCAACGCTCCGGCAACATCCAGATAAGCCATCCTCGAATCGCGTTTCATTACCTGCATCGGATTAAATCCTAAACCATGATAATCAATGAAGCGAATGGAGGGCACCATTTTTTGAAGCTGCGCATCAATGTCCTGATGATAGGAGAATACAATCGGTTTTATCCCTTCATCAAACATTTGTTTACAAAGATTAAGAAGACAGGTTGTTTTACCCATGCCCGGCAGCCCAGCAACCAAGAGATGAGGGTTTCCCTTTACTGTGGGCGACCATTGCACTTTTGCTCCAGTGAGCACATCTGTACCAAAACACACTGTTGGGAAAAGATTATTGCATGTGTTTGCGCTGCGCACTCCTGGTTGCTGATCAGCGACACCACCCTCATTGGTCGTGACAGTAATATGTTCATCATGCTTAGTGCTGCCTGGGGACATATTTACGTTAGGCTCTTTCTCTTCGTGGGCAGGTGTTTGAACACATATTATGTCGCTACTTGCAGTTGGTGGACCAGCCATGGGCTCAAGTCGAAAATCTGAATCAGGCAAAAGGCTAGGACCAAACAAAAAAATGTTCGTATTCCATTCAGAGGGCGATATCTTCAGCGGTTTTGTGCCAGCATATTCGGGGCAGAATATCCATCCCCGGTCACTGTTTGCCATCTCCGCAAATGCAAAATCACCACCTTTTTCAATCATACGATCAATTTCCACAACAAGTGCTTCATACGTTTCTGCTGAGAGCCCTTTTGTGTGCTCGCCGTCAGCATGACGCCGTGCCTTTTCAGTGTAAAAGCGCAAAACACGCGCCAATTTGGCCCGGCGAACTGTTCTAAATGGCGAACTAATATCATGTGAATACCACTTTTCCCATCGCTCTCGAAGAGACTCTGTTTGTTGCCGAATGCGCTGGAGTTCTTCTGGATTGCGCGCAGTGCGTAAGTGTCGTCGGTATTTAACTTCAATAAATCTAAAAAGAAGTCCCTTGCGCGGCGCTATCGACACATGGATCAGATCGGGACGTGCCTCTTTTGCATCAACCCCATCTTCGCCCAAGGCGGTCAAGGGTGGCAGAAGATCACGAACATCATCAACGGGGATAAAAAAACCGCTTTCAAGCTGGGTCCAACATTCACTGTATTCCCGTGCCTGTCGACAATTCGCTTGACACATGGCAAGAGCGATCAGCTCCGAGGTCGGAGCCTTCTGTCCAGTGAGGCGTATAGCTAAGCGGCCACTAAGTGCCTTAAGATTCTCCAAGAGGAACTCGGCATTTCGGCGACTACGGCTAAGACCCATCTGGTCGAGAGAACTGTCAAGAAGCCTCCTGACTTCATCCAAATTGCTAGTCGAGGTTATCAACTGAAGACACCCAAGATCTTCGCGTTCGGGTACGCAGTCAATGACATAGGCGTCATAGATTTCTTTATTATCTGCTGGCGAATCGAAATACTCAATGCCGGCATTGCGATCCAACGTAATAACCCAATCACACAGGCTATGCAGTATTCGCAGATTTTGGGTTTTCTCATGACTAATCTCTGTCCGAAGCATTGGCAAATCGCCTTGTGCATTAAGACTCCGAACTACACACTTTTGTACAGCTTGCTGTATGCGTGCTAAACGCTCGGAGTGAGTTCGGTCAGCTGGATGCTTCTCGCCTTCGGTTGATTGCGGAATGATACTCCGCCAGAGCGGGTTTGTAAGGCTCGAATATTCCCGCTCAAAAAAAGACATAAGACCGAAAGCGTAAAGAGGTCTGCATCTATCGGACTGTTCCTTCCCTGCAGGCACGACTAAAGATTCAAAAGTATCAAAAGCTATAGCGAGGTGAGCCGCTGTCCTCGGATTCTGCTCGCTCTTGCGTGCCCATCTTAAACGCGGTAGGTTAACACCACCGGGTAGTGACAAAGACTCAAGCATCCAATGGTCTCCGGCAGGTAATACACCCGCCCCGCTACGGCGTTTTTCTCTCGCTTCCGCGATAAAACGGCCTGCTACTCCCCGCTGTTCCTCTGAAGGATAAAGCTCTAGAACAAATGCTGGCGATCCTAGTTGTGTAGCTTCTCCGGCCTCATCTTCATCTGATGAAATTTTGCGGTAATGCTCATGTACGCAGCCAAGGGATCTGGCTACAGTCAGCCCATCACCTGGCCTAAGAGCATGAACGTGTAATAACCGGGATGTATCGTGACATTCCAGATACTTGATGATTTCCTCCCCCAATACTTGGGCGCTTTGTTTTCCCATGGTCGGGGAGGTATCAGCCGTTTCGCTTTCACCCAATGCCCTTGCAAGAAGAGCAATTGCAGCCTTCGGTTCCTTGTCTGCGTCAAGAACCATCCCAACGGAGTGGAAGCCGAGCGTATCGGCAAAAACAAACGAACTTTCCCCATCAATGCCAGGCAAAAAAGCTGGGAACATGGAACCGTCGAGTATTGCCAATTCCTCTCGGATTTCTTTGGGTGTCAAACCCTGATCGAAGGCTGCATGCAGCACAAGATTGTCATAAGCAACATGCCAAGCAACCCGTTGAGGATGGCTGGGCAATACAATGAGTCCAATTGTTCGGCCAGAGAGTGATTGAATTTCGACAGTATTTGCAAGTGCAAGCATCGGCTCGCCGCCATCTAGAAGTGCTGCCCAAGCAAGAAGGTACTCCTTTACAACAGTCTCAAACGCTCTGGAGTTCTCATCATAAACCTGCCCGACACCCCCTCCGCAGGCAGCAAATCGCTCTGACATACGACGGCTTGCATTTATGGCTCGATCCCATGGTGAGTCTCCAAGAGAACCAGTGGCAAGGTTGGTACGTTCGAAGGGAATGAATTCTGCTTCAGCAGCACGCGCACCGGAAGCACGCACCTTGACGCGCCACCGACCAATTTGCCCAGAACGCTTACTCCATTGTCTTTCTACTTCATAAAGAAGCGACGGTCTGAATACTCTAAAACTTTTGCCACGTTGAGCTGTTCGTAAGAGTACAAAGCCTTTGGAATCCACAGGCAGAATCTCTGTAGAAGATGCGATTGCTGTTACTATTTCACGATCCTCTAGTTCTATCAATCCTTCACTAAATGTACGGACCTTCCTGCCTACACCGCCATGCTCATGTTCTGGGGGTTGCCCAAAACGTATAATGAACTCCTCGCTTTCCTGAGGTTCAATTGCATCAGTACCTATCACAGAAACGACAACTTTTGCCGATATGAGGGCATCCTCGCTTAGAGTCGTGAAATCATCATTGCTAAATCTACACTTTTCCTCATTTCTAGCAGAATGTTGGAGCTCCCTAACGGCAAGTTCTTCGTCCATGTCGGTAAGTATGGCTATATGATAAACAACAGCGCCTTTGTCTAGATTATCAGGCCGCGCTTTCCATTTAACTTCGAGTTTGGAGTAGTCACCAGTCCTCTCGGCATCGGGTTTAATAATCAAAACGGGGGGACTCTCAGGAGGGCCTTCTTCAAAAAGCCCCGACCACTTCACAATATTTCCTGTCCTAGTGCGCCAAGATAGAAGTTCAATATTTTGAATGTCCTCAGCGGATCCTTCGAGTTGCAAGGCATTGACCCATAAATGTTTCTTGTTCGCAAGTTCCATCAATGCAGGGATCAGAGGCTTAGTAGCCGCTTCGCGTAAATAACGCTCCAAGTCGCTTCTTTGCTGCTCAGATGGCTTTTGTAACTTCAAGGTATCAATTCGTTTGGCAATTGTAAGGCCTGCAACGGTCGGTCCCAAAAGGCGGTCTACAAACATTCGCGAAATATCAAGTCCATCGGTCTTGTTTCCTTCGGTTTCCATGACAGGCCAGAGACCGAGAAGGTGCACAAGCTCCCCAGGGTGCTTCCTCTCTTTAGCTATGCGGATTAAGAAATCGAACTCTGTCCATGGTGAAATACTGAAGCGTCGACCATAACCTCTTGCTTTCTTAATCGCTCGATCTGCATAATCTCGGTGTTTGCTGGAGAGTTGTCGAGTAACTTCTCGGCGAGCCAAACGTAGAGCCTCGCCAAAAAGACTTGCCTCATCTACTTCACGCGAAGCACTGTAGATGCCATCCATGCCTGCGCCTGCTCTTGCCGTATCAACAAGAAGCAATAAGGCTGCTGCCTTAGCTTCTCTCATTTCAACAGCCCGATCAGCTGTAATAGTTCGCGTACCGTCATTATCTGCATCGGCAACGCACAAAACCTCCCAGTTCAATGGCGCGAAATCCATGTCCCTGGCAAGTGCCTCCACGATATCAGATGTCAAACAACGAACAAAAGCCAGAGATCCCCGTTCCGCTCGACCTAATACTTTGGCAAACGACTGTCCAAGAATAGTTGCGTGAAGGTTAGTCCATTCCATTATCATCCTCCGTTGTCGGCGCAAAGCGTGGCCGTAGACGCTTCATCGCTTCCGCATCGTTGACTCCTATGAGAAGGCCGAGATCGCGCAAGCGCCTTTCTAAAATTGTGCGATTCGCTTGAAGTAAGTCGTTCGAAATCGTCATCCCCGGTGGTGCGACATCTATACAAAACCCATAGCGGACATACAACTTGCTGATAAATTCCTTGAATGAAAGTGGTCGTATACCATGTCGATGCCCACTTTTCAGTACGTGACGATGCACAAGGTAATCCAAAACAGCATCTGTCAGAACAAGTGAACGGACTTCCCTCTTCTTTCTTGCTATCTTCCCCCCAGTGCTATCTATCGATGATCTCTTGATCGCAAGCCCATTGGGTCTTCCTATTAGCAATGCCGAGTCAAACAGCGAGGTTAACTTTGTTTGAGTGTTTTCGCGTCCTAGTAACGAAGTGAGTGATTCGGCAAGTCGCCAGATAGGATTAGGCTGGATTTCCTCACGATTAAGGATTTGTGAGGCCTCTGGATAGTCTTCTCGTAGTTTTTCTGATAGTTCTTGGGCCTTGCGCTCAAGATCGTAAAGTATAGCCCTAGCCTCATCCCTCCTTTCATGGAGTATGTCGCCTAACATATTGAGCCACTGAGTGGCGTAAGGCTTCGTACCAATGTTAAGTTTTTTTATTTTGGGATCGTACCGTGCTTCAAGATCCAGCAATCGAAGAGTCATCATAACCACTGGAAAACGCTCAATACGACGCATAACATCATCCATGGATTGTTCAGCAAGCGTTCTTAATCGCCGATCAACACCATTGGAACAATCCGCCAATATATATGTGGGCTTCTGATTAGATTTGTTTAGAACTTCACCAGTCTCTGCCCAATTGAACACAATTTCGATCACGCTAGAGAGAATCGTCGTTAAGCCCACCGACATGCATGACTCGAGCAACTCTACAAAGGCCTGACGAGGAATGATATCAGCGTAGGCGCGAACAAACCGGCGCATATCTTCTGAAAATTCTCCATCTGCTTTTTCTGATATAGGGCGCTGATTTGATATCTGATGGCCTCCGCCACCGCGAAGTTTATCAGGAGCTTCACCTAACTGCTGAGCCAAACGAATCATAAGGAGTTGATCAAGTCCTACTGGCCTTTCTTCATCGAAACGATCTGCTGTCCGACTCCCCATCTCTCCTTTCCGAGAGACACCATGATGAAATGCCCTGAGTAGAACATTTTCTTCAAATCCCCTACCTACTGCAAACCACGTCCGATCCCCTTCACGGTTCTGCTGAATGAAGTCACCTTCTTGATTGGCCAGTATCGCAACAATCATTTCGGGCACAAAGCGTAAATTAGCGACTGACTCAGGAAGATCAATCCAACTCGCCATGTAATGTGCTGATGTTACACGTTGAACTTGCTCTTTTCTGCCGAGCGCACGTTTTGCATTTTCCAAACAGAAACAAAGAAGTAAGTCGCTGAGAATTGCATGACCCGCTTCTCCTTTGAACCCATTAAAGCGATCACTTTCTACAAGCTTACTGGCAACTCGTTCAATAGTCGCTGACTGTCTTTGCTCTTTAGAGGTACCTGCGCTCGATCCAAATGTTTTTAAAAACTTTCCCTTGCCTCTTCGTTGCCCAAAACGAAACATATAAAATACTGCTGGCAGGATTGCAGAGAGGTCAAAATCTTGCACAGAAAGAGGTAATGCCTTCTCAAAGTTTCCCGTCCATATTTCGCGAGTCATATCGCGTCCCAGCACATCTTCAACAATTCCTCGTGATGTTATAGCCGGACTCATAGTTGATCTCCTTGACTAGCCCAACTAAGAGCTATGTTCTGTACCATCTCATTCTGAACATTTTCTATTTTCGTTGATAACTTGAATATTGCTTCATCCTGCATAGGATTCCAAGCAAAGAGTTCGCGTTCATCCTCTCGTATAAGACGCTGCACAAAAATTGACAAATGAGCAAATGTGTCATCCGTCGAGATATCACCCAACTGGTATCCATCGCTCAATTCAAGAAGAAGATGAAAAAGCTCAGCACCAAGCATTAGTCTCTCCTTTCGACCATCACGATATCGGTAAATAAGGAAGGCATGCCGATGTAACCTAGCCACTCCTTCCGTTGCAGGCGGTAGATCTGCTTCCAGGCTAAAACTATTAAGAGTCTTTTCTATCCAGAATGCCGTTTCTGTTGGTGTCCGCGGTGTAATGCGCAGAGGTACCACATCCATACGTTCGAGTGCTTGGGGCGGCAGATCTTCAAGGCGCGAGATGCCCCCGCAGAGTCTTGCACATAGACTAGCTTGTTCATGTGCATCCCGCATAAGAGGAAGATTACGGAAAAGCCTTAAATGTTGCCCTCTTGCGAGATCGAGAGCGTTACGGTCGTTGGCCACTTGCTCAATATGTTCTTCCGTCCACTCGAAGTAAGCCCGCCGTCTGGCAGATCCCAAAGATATATGATCATAAAACGGCGCATTCTTGGTACTGTCAAGAGATGGTTTGCTCATCAAGTATCGATCAATCAGCGGGTGGGCTTCAAGTGCAGGATCGAACCGAGCCAACTCACGTAGTACATCGCCTTGACGCCCAGGCGAATCGGGAGAGAAAGCTCGATCCCAAAAGGGCAGTATGGGAATATCCGATTCCTCATGATAATCTTGGCAATTATGAACGCCAAAGAGTATGTAAACAAGGGCGGCCCTCAGTTCTCGGACTGTAATGTGTGTTTCGCCGCGTAGATGAACAGCCTGAAAAGATTCGAAGAGACGTTCGCGGGCACGTGTGCGAAGCTCTTTATTATCTGTCCCAAGGAGACTGTCAGGTCCAAAAAGCCGCATCGCAGGTAAAACTTCACATCGGTTTACTGCTGAACATGACTGACATGGTGCCCAAAAGGTTAAAGCTTGGTCGCCCCCATATAGATGATCTACCAACCTTTCCAGGAAGTCTGTCTCAATTTTATTTTGTTTTGCTGCTAAGCCACCCACAAGCGATCTGCGGTTTAGACTTATAAAACGAATGTGTGATTCCTTGACATCAATCTCCTCTTGAAGAAGGTCGAAGAGTTCATCTGTAAGTGGATTCACGTCTTCTACGCCTTCGATCCACTCCAATAATCGTCCATCATTAATCGCAAGAAGGTGCACAATATCTTCTTTAGGGGGACCCTGCTGAAAGGGTTCAAGAAAGGCATTGAGAAGGTCATCTGCAGAACGTCCCTCCCAGGCTGCCGAGCCATCGAGGTTCATGCGGACAACCAGGCCATCAGATAAATGACCTTCAACAATCCGTTTAGAAGAAGAATGTTTACCCAAACCAAGTTTTACTGCAATGTGTTGAAGCAGCGCGGTCTTCCCATCGCCTGCGTTTCCACATAGAATCACTAGTCGAACTCGCCGCTCTCTAATATCTTTTAACAACGTTTCTTCAAGATTAGTGTCAACATATGTCTGACTGGCAAAATCCGTGTCCAACCCACGAGTTTCTCTATTTCCCCAACGGGAACCTGGATAAGACTGGAGGAGGGAGAAAAGCCATTCCACTTGCGCTTCACATAATTGCGATTGAGGGATTTCTTCTATCTGATCAGTTACTTTAACGCTTTGCAGTGCATTCGTCCCTTCTTTGTTTAACGCCAACTTAGGTTGCTGGGTCTTGAGGGCCGCAAGTGCGTCCGCCACGGAAGCGTATCGTTGTTCTGGCTCAGGATGAGTTGCTTTTTCAAAAAAGGTAGTTAAAGTAGGATACTCATCGCGATTGACTCCCTCCCAATTCAAACCATGCTCCTTTTTCTGGGTAATACCAAACTGGAAAGGCTCTCTATCAAAGATTACGTGAAAAAAACTCGCGGCAAGTGCATAAATGTCATCAGTCGGTGATGCATTACGACTTGTTTGGTAAGACGGAGAGCAATATAGGACTGTCCCAGGGGCAGTAATCGGATCGCCTATCTTACAGACAAAATCATAATCCGTAAGGACAAGATCGCCACCAGACATAATCAAATTACGTGGGCTGACATCACCATGAATAAGACCATTCCCATGAAGAACATTCAGCGCCTCGCATATAGCACAAAGCCAACGTACAGCTAAAGCCTCAATTGATTCTTCCTGTTGCTCTTCAGCTAAGAGAGAAAAAACGCCCGCAAACTCACCAAGGGGAGCTCCCTCTATCCAAGTCATAAGTGCGACAAAATCATTTTCACGTGGCTCTCGGGCAACCTCGTATATTGCTGAAAGGCTGCTGTGCCGTCCAAGATGTGATCGGGCAAGACTGTAAGCTCTTAGGATATGCCGACCTATTTCCTCATTGTGCGCAACCTTCGCGACGTAGGTTCCGAGTTCCTCCTTTGTTACTCGATCTATTTCTATAACCTTGAACGTAATACCGACACCACCTGAACCTAGACGGGAAACTATCCGGTAGTCGCGATCTCGAAATCGGACAACTTGGTCTTCGCTCCAATATCGTGCTGCTGGGAGTAGCGATGGCGCAGGCGATTCACCGAGCAATTTAGACATGGCGATTTCCAAGTTCTCAAGGCTGATGCGAACTTCAGGTTGTTCTGACATACCTTTTTCAAGTTCCTCTACCATGCACTCGCTTGCGTGGTCCGTTTTTCCTGCGAATAAACCACGAAGAGAAGAGCATAGTGCGTATATATCCGAGCGGGTGTCTGCTGCAACTAATCCTTGCGATCGAACTTCGGGAGCTACTGTCCTTTCGAAACCTTCCACAGGTGCGCCTGAAGATGCAACGCTCATATCAGCTGGTATCTTAGCCAAATCAAAACCTGTCAGAATTGGTGTATTGTCATGTCTAACAAGAATGGTATTAGGACTGATATTTCGGTGAATGATTGGATTACCATCAACTTGAGTACCATGTAGTTCGGCGAGTGCACAAACCGTGCTTCTTGCGAAAGCAAGACGAGCCATTGTGTCCCATGAATTATCAGATTTACGTTCATTAATGCAAGGAGCAGCAGAATCGACTACCGTGAAGAAAAACATCTCACCAGAATATCCGGGAGCCTCCTGATACGAGTCAAGGATGCGAGGTGCCCACCCAAATAACTGCAAACGATGAATCGTTTCAAATGCCCGCCTTGCTCTCGTTTCAGCATTTTTTTCATCACTCGCCGTTAGGTCGTAAAGGTGCAGGATTGTACGATCCTGCCTTGCCGAATGGCTACCTTTATAAATACGGTGAAATCTTTCTTCATTTGGTGTTTTAAGCTCCAAATTCACGTAGCCCGCAAGCCGCCTGAGCGAACCATCCATAGATACTGCACTCCTAGGCTCTAAAATCTTTCCCAACATTTTAGTTTGCCATGCGTCTAGTACAGCAGTCTCGTCAACTCTTAGCAAAGCTTTCCAATCATTCAACGTGAAGAAATACACACCGCGTACAGGAGGTTTGGAAGCTAACCGCTTAACTTTGGATGGTTCTTGGGTTAAGAGGATTGTTCCGTCAACGCGGGGGAGATTCGCGATATGGCGCCGTAAGGTTGTTCCTATCTTGCGTGCTTTAGCGGTAATCCGATCAGCTTCCCGCTCAACCAAATCCTTATGATCATCAACCCACTGCGCAGTCCAGTGTTTGACCTCTATAACAACAACTCCCGGTGGGCCTATAACAATAATATCGATTTCATCTGACTGAAGCTGATGTGTTACCGAAAAAGCGAGATTCGTTAAGATAATCCATTCATCACTGCCTTGGATAGATTGTAAGTGACTTTTCAGACACTCGAATGCTTTAATTTCGCTTTCATTTGATGCTGGTCCACAACGAAATAGTGTTACTTTCATAGTTTTCCCCAAATAGGTTTAGAACTAGTCTCCAATCAGTTTCTTTTGACTGTATTAATGACAAAAACTTTTCTTTAATGGATGGCAGTATAAGAAACGCAGTCTTCTATGTCAAGAATATCCTCCCCAAGAGGTGGATTGTGATGCCGATGTTTGTTGTCATGAATGAATTGTGTTTATTACAGATAAAAGCCTTGTATTTTAGTAACTGTTTACGATCTGTTTGTTTCAGGAAGGAGTGGTGCATTCACAAAAACGAAAAATCATCTTATAAGCCAAGAAACCGGCCAAGCTCCATACCAATTTCTTTAACTTTGTCTTTGATGGGCGATCTTGTGACTATTGCGGATTTAACCAGGTCTTTCCCGTCATAATCAACCCGTTCCAGGAGTAGGTCTTTTTGACTGAGTTTGGCCGTTGACGGAAGCAGGAATCTTTCGCCGTCATCGTTTTTGATCCGGTGCCAGGTCTTTCCTTGATATTGCGTCTCACCCTGGTAATGGCCGTGGAGCGGCTCTTGAAGTGTCCCTTCCGGGACAACAAACCATTCCTTGTTTAGGTGAACGGACTTGGGGAAGTCCGGCATATAGTAATTAGCTTCGTATCCCCTATGATCGGCAAAGTCTTTGACCAAGGATTTAATGTTTCTCTTTTCAACGGCTTCTTTTAATGCTGTGAGATCCTTAAAGTCATTCTGACCATAATACATGGTTACATCGTCCCGATGCCGGGAAAGGGACACATAGGCAACGTGCTTGTCAAAACGTTTCGTTGCCAGGACAAAGGAGCGGTCAACAGTGGTTCCCTGGGCCTTGTGCACGGTCATGGCATAGCCATGATCTATGTTTTTGTACTGTCGCGGATCGAAAGAAACCGTCTTTCCCTTGTCCAGCCTGACCAGGAAAGACCGATCAGGTCCGATACTTTCAATCGTTCCCAGAGATCCGTTTTTAACGCTCATTCCCCTGTTGTTTTCCAGGAAGATGATCTTATCCCCTTCCGCAAAAGCCCTGACTCCCTTCTCGGTTTTGACGGTTACTTCCCGATTCCCGAGAAGCCCCGCGTCCCGGATCTGTGTTCGGGCCAGCTGATTTAGTCGTTCCACGTCTTTATTTGTATAGGTAAGGATCACTGCCGATTTTTTCGGGTTGGTGATAACGTATTTGCTCCAGTCATCAATAAGGCAATCTTGGGCTTTTTCCCTTGTCTGAAGTGCAATGATGTTTCCATTATCGGCATACCGATCCAGGACTTTTCCCATATAATTATTTTTACTGGACATCAGCCGGGTGGCTTTCGCCTGCCATTCTATTTTCTGTCGCCGTACCTGGGATAACTCAATATAACCAACTCGATCCATTATCGCCCTGGCGCTACCTCCGGCTTCAATGGCCGGAAGTTGCTCAATATCACCACTCAAGATAATTTTCCCTCCCGCTCGGCTTACCTCGTTTATAATCTGGTGCATTTGGCGCGTCCCCACAAATCCGGCTTCATCCACAACATAAATATCCTGGGCGGTGGGCAGGTCTTTTCCCTGATCCCAAGCGCTGAGTTTGGAAAAGAGCGTTTGACTCTTTATGCCGCTGGAATTTTCCAGATTCTCCGCCGCGATTCCCGATAAGGCCATTCCTTGCACCCGATATCCTTCCGCTTCGTATGCCTCTCTGACGGCGGCCAGGGTATAGCTTTTCCCTGTTCCGGCTGCTCCCAGGACAACGGAAATATCCTTTCCGCCGACTATGTAGCGCATAACTTCTGCTTGTTCGGCGGTCAGGGAATAGTTGGCCAGTGTTTGGTTATAGATGGGCACTGTGATTAAATGATTTTCCTTTTCCTGCATTCTTCCCGCGGCAAGGATCATTTCTTCTTCCTTGTCAATCATCGTCTGGGTGGTAAAGAGTTGCTCTCCTCTCTCGTCAAGCCCGATCCTGACCAGTTCTGTCGTGTTCATCATTTTTGACTTGGCCCGGTCGAATTGCTCTTTTTCAAAGGTGTTGCCTTCCAGGAAGCGGTCAATGTCTTCTTCTTTGAAGGATACGTTGTAGTGGGTGAGATAGGACAATGCGGTTTCGGGGCTGTCGATGATTCTCTCGCCGTTGATGTGTCTCGTCAGGATATAATTGTCGAGATTGTCTTTCTGTACTTCCAGCAGTTCCAGATAATTCTTGGGCCGGAATTTGATGTTGTAGCCGATATGTTTTTGAGGGATTAAATCAATCCCTCTCTCTTTGTAGCTGCGGTGGTCAACCGTTACATCAAATCCTGCTTCCTTCAGCTTTTTGTTGTTGATCTCCGCCCATTCTTTACGCCATGCGTTGAGATTTTCCCGGTTATTCCATGCCCGCACTTTCTTGCCAAATCCGTCATTTTGCATCTCCCGCATTGTCAACATGATATGAGCGTGAGGATTGTTTTCCGGGGAGTGGATGTTTACATCGGCAATCATTCCCTGGCTTGTAAATTCCTTTGCAACGAATTCTTCCACCAGGTTTATTTGTTGTTCCAGGTTTAATTCTTTGGGCAGGGCGACGTTGATTTCCCGGGCCAGTTGGGCGTCCTTGCGGACTTCCACTCTTTCTACTTCGTTCCATAAATAGTTTCGATCCCGGAACTTCTCCGGCGCACCTTTCGGCAAACAGACTTCTGAATGAGCCAAGTCTTTTTTCTTCGTATAATCAAACGTCAATCCCTGTTTTTTATCTGCGATGGACGAACGGGAGCGATAAGCTGCCGCCGCTACTGCGCTTCGGCCTGCTCCCCGCGTGATTACCTGCGCTGAAAGATGATAACTCGCCATTGTTTACCGCACACATTGCTTGCAATGTATAAGTGCGCCCTCATTGAAAAAGACTTGTTCGGT
>Ga0302251_1000482_pt1 | contig 36705 bp, 34 predicted proteins | sample AAG_RA_Gln_MG_FD_193534 | JGI IMG/M metagenome (GOLD analysis project Ga0302251, IMG submission 193534) | Enriched activated sludge microbial communities from anaerobic digester in WTTP, New Holstein, Wisconsin, United States - AAG_RA_Gln | ecosystem: Engineered > Bioreactor > Anaerobic >... | reverse complement strand
AACCCAGTGCTGGCTATGCTAGGTGAACTGCACAGCGGGCGGTGGGACGAAATGTGGGGCCGAATTCGGCCGAAGGCGGCCTAAACTGACCTATCAACTGAAACACACCCCCAACCGTGAACTGACTTGACATCCCCCCCGCGCTGTGCTATACTCGCCGCAACATCGACAACGGCATTGAACGGGAATAGTACGCATCGTAGCGGGGCTCAGAGAGCCGCGGATGGTGTGAAGCCGGCGCCAGCGCCGATGCCGAATGGTCCCGGGAGCCGCGATCCGAACGCAGTTGTTCCTGCCAGTAGGCGTCGCCGGCGGCTGCCACCGTTAGCAGGCAGAGGGCATGGACCGTTTCTCCGTGCTCTACGAGCGAGGCTCGGCGCCCTGTTCACCTGTGGTTGGGGCGCTGGCCTAAGCGGGGTGGCACCGCGGGGTGTTTTCGGACCCTCGTCCCCATTGGGGAGGAGGGCTTTTCTTATGCCGAAAAAGGAGGCAGCCATGACCGTAGAGGGACGTATCCTGACCGGCCACCGGCCCACGGGCCGGCGCCACCTCGGGCACCTGCTGGGGACGCTGCAGACCTGGGCGCGCCTGCAGCAGACCTATCAGTGTTTCTTCTTGATCGCGGACTATCACGTCCTCACGACCGACTTTGACCATCCGGAGGACCTGCAGGACAACGTCCTCCAGGTCCTCCTGGACTGGCTGGCGGCCGGCATCGACCCGCAGCGCAGCACGATCCTGCTGCAGTCGGCACTGCCGGAACACGCCGAGTTGGCGCTGCTGTTGGGCATGCTGATCACTGTGCCCCGTTTGGAGCGCAATCCGACCTACAAGGAGCAGGTGCAGAACCTGGGCCTGGTCGAACGGGCGTCGCTGGGGCTGCTGGCCTACCCGGTCCTCCAGGCGGCCGATATCCTGATCTACCAGGCCGACACGGTGCCGGTCGGCGAGGATCAGCTGCCGCACGTGGAGCTGACGCGCGAGCTGGCGCGGCGCTTCAACGGCCTGTACGGCGATTTTTTCCCCGAGCCCCAGCCGCTCCTGAGCCCGACCCCGCGGGTCCCCGGCGTCGACGGGCGGACGATGCATACCAGCTACGGCAACACGATCGCCCTCTCGTCGTCCCCCGCAGAGATCGACAAAAAGGTGTGGGCCATGGTGACCGACCCGGCCCGCATCCACCCGCGCGATCCCGGCCATCCCGACATCTGCCCGGTTAACGACTACCACCAGGCCTTTGACGCGGAGGCCGCGGAGCAGTACGCTCAGGATTGCCGCCAGGGGGCGGTGTCTTGCGTGGCGCACAAGAAGCTAATCTCGGCGCTGCTGACGGAACGACTGGAGCCCTATCGCCGGATCCGCCAGGAGATGACCGGCCGCGAGGACGAGGTGCTCGATATCCTGCGGCAGGGCAGCGCCCGGGCCGGCGCGCTGGCGCAGGAGACGCTGGCGCAGGTTCGGGCGCGCATGGGCCTCGCCGACCTGGCGGACCTGGCGCGCCGGCGGGTCGGGATCCACAACCTGGAGGGCAAGGTGTTCTGTTAGTCGAGGTACAGGCGATGCGCCTGGACGTATTCGGCCACGGCATCGGGCACGAGGTAGCGGATCGGCAGCCCTTGCCGGACGCGGCGGCGCAGCTCCGTGCCGGAGATATCGAGCCGGGGTCCTTCGAGGACGATCAGCCGTTCGCGTAGGAGGGGCAGCTTCAGGAAAAGGTTCCGGGGGTCCATGTCGCAGCCGGGGCGCTGGAAGGCGACGATGCGGCAGAGCGTGAGCAGCCGCTCGGGCTCTTTCCAGCGGGGCAGCTCGGCCAACGCATCGATCCCCACGATGAAAAAAAACTCGCAGTCCCGCGGGTAACGCTCGCGGAGCAGCGCCATGGTGTCCACCGTGTAGGAGGGCCCGGGGCGCTCGAATTCGATGCGCGAGAGGGCCAGGCCCGGGTTCCCCAGGACCGCCCGCTCGAGCATCGCCGCCCGATACTCGGGGCTGGAGATCTTTTCCTGCTGCCGCAGGGGCTGGACTCGGGCTGGCATCAGCAGCACAACGTCCACTGGGACGCAGACGCGCGCCTCTTCGGCAATCGCCAGGTGCCCAAAGTGGATGGGGTCAAAGGTCCCACCAAGCACGCCAATGCGCTGTGCCATGCCGGTCACTCCCGACGATAGTCGCCCCGCCACGCCCGCCAGCGTACCCGCAAGAGGTCCCGGCCCATGTGCCATGCGTCGCGCAGCGGATGGATCCGGCTGTTTTGGCCATAGGTCCAGTGGACCGGGACCTCGACGATACGATAGCCCAACTGCCGGGCCAGGTAGAGCAGTTCGACGTCGAACCCCCAGCCTTCCATGCCCTGCCGCGAAAAGAGCGGCTGCACCACGTCACGCCGAAAGCCTTTGAAGCCGCACTGCGTATCCTGGATGCCGGGTAGCAGCACCAGGCGCACCAGCCAGTTGTACACGCGGCCCATCAGGTGCCGATAGGCCGGTTCGGCGTAGCGGACGGCGCCCGGGGCCTCGCGGGAAGCGATGGCCACCTCGGCCTCGGCGAGCGCCGGGAGGAAACGCGGCAGGTCGGCGATTGGCACCGACAGGTCGGCGTCGGAGACGAAGCAGAAGCGTCCCGCCGCAGCCTCCATGCCGGCGCGCACCGCATGGCCTTTGCCGCCGTGCGCCAGGCGTAGCAGCCGCAGCCGCGGATCCGCCCGGCTGTGCTCGGCGACGATCGCGGCGGTGCTGTCGGTGCTCCCATCGTCGGCGATGATCACTTCCCAGAGCGTATCCTGTTTCTGGAAAAAGTCCACCACACGGGGCAGCGTCTGTGGCAGACGGCGTTCCTCGTTATAGGCGGGGATCACCAGGGAGATGATGGGCGTGGGCACAGGCACTCCTGTAACGTCGAAATTGGCTGCCGCCATTATACTTGACCACCGCGGCCATGTCAAAAGCGGCCCCCGCCGGGGCACGGCTCAGGGGCAGCGCGAACGGCTGGGTCGGCCTGCCCTTTCGCGGCAGGAGGCGGGCTTCCCATACCCGTGGGCTCCCCCCGCACCTCACCTTGGGCGGTTTCGGACCTTGCTCTTTGCCCGCGGGGCATCCTCCGCGGCGGGAGGTGGGCTGTTCTGCGCCGTCAGGCGCTCCTGCAGCCGCCGGGCCCGGGCTTGGGCTGCCGGCGTCAGCCGCTGGGCCAGGGCTGCAGCCAGGTCGGCCAGGGCGCTTTTCGCTTCACCGGGCAGCCTCTCCTCCCGGCTCCGGAGCAGCGCCAGCAGCGCGACCCCCTGCCCCACGGTCAGCGGCAGGGCCAGGCGTTCGCCGCGGGCCAGCGTTCCCTCGGTCACCGCGGGGAGGTACCCCAGGTGGTCCAGCTGCTCCTCCAGCTCGGCGGCCTTGTCCTGTATGACCTCGACGGTGGTGGACGAGAGTCGCTCCCCGCAAGCCGATCGCACGAGCGGATCGGCCAGTACCTGCTCCAACAGCGTCGCCTCGGCCGCTGTCAGCAGGATGGGCTGGTGAATCCGCAACTGTCCATAGGCCGCGGCCCACTCCTGCACCGTGTAGGCCACGTTCTGGGGCAGCGGGCCGCGGCCGTAGCGGGCGAGCGCATCGAGCACGCTCTCCAGCCGCTCCCCGCGCTGCAGGGCGCGGTGCAGTGCCGGCCGCGTCAGGCGGTAGCGGCTGACATGGTCGTGCTGCACTCGCTCGGCGCAGTTCTCCAGGAGAAAGACGATGTAGGGGGATGCCTCGCGGGGCACCCACACCTCCAGCGTGCCCTCCACAATCGCCGGCTCTTCGGCCAGCGGCGGCAGGCCGGCCCCGGCATGCAGGAGCGCCTGCCCCAACGGCGTCAGGCGAAAGGCCGTCCCTTGCAGCGGGGACTCGCCGACGTCGACCACGCCCAGCCAGTGCAGGGGGCCTTGCAGCAAGAAGCGCAAGTAGCGGCCTTCCACCTCGCTCCACGAGGTGACGCCCTCCAGCAGCGTCCCGGCTTCACGCTGGCGCACGCGCGGGCGCCGGCCTGTTCCCGTCGGGCGCAGGAACTCGGGGTCGGTGGCCTCGATGAGCTGCGCCCAGCTTGCCTGGGCGAGCCAGGTGTCGGGAGCGCAGGCTGAAAGGTGGCGCAGGGCCCGCTCCCGGGGGAGCGAGAGGTCGGCCGGCCAGGGGCGTTCCACGGCCAGTTCGGGGATGGCGGCGAGGTCATCCCAGGAAGGATGCTCGCGCCAGGATTGGAAGATGACCTGCGCGCGCAGGCCCGGCCCGGCCCGCAGCCACTGCTGTCCCTCGGCGGTGGGCCGCAGGGCCCCGGCGAGGTCGGGGGCCAGCAAGTGGCCCTGCCGCGCGACGGCGAGCAGGAAGGCGACGTACGCCGGGAATGGCGGCAGGGACTCTTCCAGCGCGCGGAGCGCGGTTGGGCACTGTCCTTCCTCGGTCAGCAGGTGAGCCTCGCGGCGAAAGAGGGCTAACAGGACCGCGATGTCGCGATGGGGAGACAGGTCGCCGGGGATGACCTGGATCTCGCCGGGCACCAGGGGCTGTAAGAGGTCCTCCGGTGTGGTGCGGGGCACGCGCGGAAGCATCTTCCACAGCTCGGCCGGGACAAAAAAGGCCGGCCCGCGATAGCCCTCCCACGTCGCATAGGCCCGAAAGAGGAGCCCCCGGCGGTGCAGGCGCTCCAATGCGTTGAGCGCCTCCCATTCCGCCGGCGCCAGGTTGGGCGAGCGCAGCTGGCCATAGGTGTGAATCAGCGGCGCGGCCGGCAGTCGCCCCCCGGCCGCCAGGAGTTGGCGTAACAGATCGCGCTCCTGGCGGTCGAGTCGGCGCAGGATGCCCTGGACGGCCTCTTCCTCGGCCATGCGCGCCAGCAGGCCGGCCGTGAGCCCAGGCCGGCCGGCCTTGTCCGCGTCGTCGACTTCCCAGGCCGCGGCCATCTCCCGCAGCAGGGCGGTCGGCGTGTTCTCCAGCACTTCACGTAGTGTCTGCATGGCTCCATTATACGCGTTCGCGGGTGGGTTGGCAAGGGGTGGGCGCTGCCCATTTCCAAAAATGTGGTATAATACGATCCGTATACCCGCGCTGCTGAGGTGGGAAGATGATCGAGGCCATCCACCTGGACAAGTACTTTGGTGACTTTGCGGCCGTCAGCGACGTCACCTTTACCGTCGGTGAAGGCGAGGTGCTCGTCCTGCTGGGTCCCAATGGGGCCGGCAAGACGACGACGGTGCGCATGTTGGCCGGCATCCTCCGCCCCACGCGCGGCCGGGCGGTGATCGCCGGCCGCGACGTAGCCGAAGATCCCATCGCCGTCCGCGAGATGGTCGGTTTGCTCACCGAGCTCCCCGGGCTGTACGACCGGATGACGGCCCTCGACTACCTGCGCTTTTTCGGCGCGCTGCAGGGGCTCTCCCCGGCCCGCCAGCAGGAGCGCTCCGAGCAGCTGTTGCGGCGCCTCGATATCTGGGAGGCCCGCCGGCTGCGCCTGGGCGAGTATTCCAAGGGGATGCGCCAAAAGATCGCCCTGGCCCGCGCGCTCCTGCACGAGCCGCCGGTGCTGCTGCTCGACGAGCCGACCTCGGCGATGGACCCGGGCAGCGCCCGGCTGGTGCGGGAGGAAATCGGCGCGCTCAAGCAGGCCGGCCGCACCCTCTTCATCTGTACCCACAACCTGAGCGAGGCCGAGTTCCTGGCGGACCGCATCGCCATCATCCGCGGCGGCAAGGTCATTGTGCTCGACACGGCCCAGCGGCTGCGCCGTCAGCTTCTGGGAGCGCCGCTGATGGAGCTGCGCCTGCGCGGCTCCCTGGATGGCATCCTGCCGGCGCTGCAAGAGATGGTGCAGGTGACGGAGCACGGGCCGACCTGGCTGCGCTACCTGGCCCCTGAGCCCGAGACCCTCAACCCGCGCCTGCTGCAGCGCCTCGGGGCGCTGGGCGCGGAGGTGGTCACCCTGAGCGAGGTGACGCAGGGGCTGGAGGAGGTATACTTGCGGATCGTATCGGCCGGCACGGAGGCGTTGAGCGAAACCGCGTCTTTGCTGCAGCGCCGGGGGGAGACACTGCCATGAGCCAGGTCCAGCGCGCACTGCTTGTCGCCCGCCGTGAGCTGCGGGACAGCCTGTCGGACTGGCGGATCATAGCGCCCGTCGCGTTGCTGACCTTTCTGTTCCCCTGGGTGGTCATGTACTCCACCCAGTTCGGCATCGGTTATGCCGAACGCTACGACTCCGATCTGGTCCTGTCCCGCCTGATCCCCTTTGCCACGATGGTGGTCGGCTTCTTTCCGGTCTCTTTCTCGCTCGTCATCGCCCTGGAGTCGTTCGTCGGCGAAAAGGAGCGCAACACGCTCGAATCGCTCCTTTCGACGCCCATCACCGACGGCGCCCTGTACGTGGGCAAGCTGCTGGCGGCCCTGACGCTGCCACTGCTGGGCAGCCTGCTGGCCATTGCCATCTTTTGCCTCGGCCTGCCGCGGGTCACCGGCCAGCATGTGCCGCTCGACCTGCTCGGGCAGATGGTGGTGCTGACCCTGACCCTGACACTGGGCATGGTGGCGGGGGCCGTCGTCGTCTCCAGCACCACGACCAGCGTGCGGGCGGCCAACCTCCTCTCGAGCTTTATCGTCATGCCGGCGATGCTGATGGTCTCGTTTCAGACCTTTGTGATCCTTATGGAAGGGCGCGCTGCCCTATGGTGCATCGCCGCGGCGCAGGCACTGGCCGATCTGGGCCTGATCCGCATGGGCGTGCGCCTCTTTAACCGTGAGGAGCTGCTCTCCCGGACGATCGACCGCATCGATCTGCGCCGTACCTGGCGCACCTTCTGGGCCTATATCCGGGAGGAGCCCGAGGCGGTCCTGACCCGCCGGCCCTCGGCGCGGCTGACGATTGGCCGGCTCTATCGCCGAGACATTCCCCAGGTCCTACGCCGCACCGGTGGGGCGATGGTGCTGGTCGTCATCGTGCTGCTGGGGGCGTTTTTGCTGGGCGTCGTCTACGGTCAGGCCCTGCCGCTGCCTGCCAGCGCGCGCGAGGCGATGGTGACGAGCCCCGCGCAACTGCGGGAGGCCGCCGGCCAGGTCCCCAGCCTCCTGTGGGGCATGCACGTACGCCCGTGGACGATCTTTGTCAGCAACACCCGCAACCTGGCGCTTTTTGTGCTGGGCGGCCTGATCTCGTTCGGCGCCGCGGCCGTGATCCCGCTCTTTGCCACGGTGGGTGTCATTGGCTTTGTTGTGGGCGGCGGCTTTTTGCAGGGGATGGACGCCGGTGTGCTGGCGGCCCTGCTGTGGCCGCACGGGATCCTCGAACTGCCGGCCGCGCTGATCGCCACGGCGGCCGGCCTGCGAGTGGGCGCCAGCATCCTCGCCCCACCGCGGGGCTTTTCGCTGGGCGATACCCTTCTCCACGGTCTGGCCCAGTTCTGCAAGGTCTTTATCTTGCTCGTGGTGCCGCTCCTTTTGGTCGCCGCCTTTGTCGAGTTCTACCTGACCCCGCAGGTGCTCCTGTGGGTCGTGGGAGGTTGAGCGTGGCCGTCGCCCTGGCTCCTTCCATCCTTTCCGCCGACTTTGCCCGCCTGGGCGAAGCGGTCCACGAGGTCGAGGCCGCCGGGGCCGATCGCCTGCACCTGGACGTGATGGACGGCCACTTTGTCCCGAACCTGACCTTTGGGCCGTTGGTGGTGCGCGCCCTGCGGCCGCGGACTCGCCTGCCCCTGTACGCCCATCTGATGGTCGAGTTTCCCGAGCGCCTGCTCCCCGCCTTTGCCGAGGCGGGGGCGGACGCTATCCTTGTCCACGTGGAGGCATGCCCGCACCTGCAGCGGGTTGTGGCGCAGGCCCGGGAGCTGGGCTGTCGGGCGGGCGTCGTCTTGAACCCCGCAACGCCCCTGCTGTTGGTGGAAGAGATCCTGCCGGAAGTGGACGAGGTGCTGCTTATGACGGTCAATCCGGGCTGGGGTGGGCAGTCTTTTCTTCCCGGCAGCATGGACAAGATCACGCGCCTGCGGGGGCTACTGGACGCGCGCGGCCTGGCACGGGTGGACCTGGCCGTGGACGGCGGGATTGACGAGCGGACGGCCCCGCAGGTCGTCCGCGCCGGGGCGACGGTCCTGGTGGCCGGCGCGGCGGTCTTTGCGGCCGCCGATGGGCCGGCCGCCGCCCTCTGCCGCCTGCGCCTGGCCGCAGGGCGCTGATCCCGGCAAAGCGGCCGCTAGCGACGTTCGCATGACACAAGTGACGGCTCCACAGACATTCGTGCGTGACGCAGTTGCTTGAGCAATATCGATGTCACCAGTTCCTCCTGCGGACTTGACAGCGCGCGCGAATTCTGGTATGAATGACGTATCACACTCACCAGGAGGTTGCGATGAAGCGTCCTGACGGCGTTACCATCCTAAGCATCTATCACTACTTTGTCGCTGCGCTCTTTGTCCTCGGCACCTGCTGCATGATCGCGATTCCCTTTATGGTGGCCGCTATCCCGGAGCCAGACGCCGCTGCCACAGTGCCCGTTGTGGCCATCGTCGTCGCAGTAATCGCCTTCATCCTGCTCGCCTTTGCGGCGCTCTACGGCGTCATCGGCTGGGGGCTGTGGGCCTTAAAGCCCTGGGCCCGGTTGGGCGCGATTGTCCTGGCCGGTTTGAGCCTCGTGGCCATCCCCGTGGGTACCATCGTCGGCGGGCTGACCCTGTACTATCTCTTCCAGCCCGAAGCGCGCACGGCCTTCGGCGAACTGAGATAGCGCCCGCACCGATCCGATCCCCCACCCAGGAGCGAGGTGATGGCATCCTGGTTCCAGGCGCTGTGGACGGCGCGCGCGGCGGATCCCCGGGTCCGCCGCCGTGAGGCACTGCTCTACATCCTGACCCTCAGCGCTCTGGCGGCCTCGGTGGCGTGGCTTGCCGCCGGTGTCGTCGCCACGCTCGTGTGGGGCCGGCACTATCGGCTCGACGGGGACATCTATGTCGGGCTGGAGGGCATCGCGCTGTCCGGAACGGCCTACCTGCTGGCGCGCCGCGGGTGGATCGTCCCTGCCTCCTACCTCTGCCTTGTCGGGCTGTTGGCCATGCAGGTCAGCTCGATGCTGCTGATCTGGCAGAGCCCCCTGGATCCCACGATGGTCTTTTATGCCGTGGTGATTGCGATGGGGGGGCTGCTTCTGGGGCGGCGCGGGGCGATCGGTTTCTACGTGGCCTCCCTCCTCTGTTACGGTCTTACCGCGGGCTGGCTCTTTCTTCACGGCCACGGGACGGCCGAAATCACCCAGCTGTTTACCCTCGTCCTGATCGAGATGTCGTTGGCCCTGGTCCTCGCCATCCTTGTGCTGGTGGTGCACTTTTACCTCCACTCGCTGGAGGGGGCCCTGGATCAGGCGGAGGAGCAGGTGCGCGAGCGGACGGCGCAGCTGGAGGCGGCCTACCGCGAGCTCGCCGTGGAGCATACCCGCCTCGATGTCATCCTGCACAACGTGGCCGACGGCCTTGTCGTCACCGACCTGGAGGAGCGCCTCGTGCTAGTGAACCCGGCCTTTGGCTCGATCGTGGCCCGCTCCGCCGGGGAGCTGCCGGGGTGCCGGCTTGAGGAAGTGCTGGAGGCGGCCGATCTGGCGCGCATTGTGCGCCAGGCGCGGCAAGAGCCGGGAGACATCTTTGTGGCCAACCTGACGATCGCCAGGCGCGTGTACCAGGCGGCCGCGTGCGCTCTGGGTGGCCAGGGTACCCCCCTCGGCGGCGTGGTCACCGTCTTGCACGACATCACCCACGAGATGGAGGCGATCGAGGCGCGGACGCAGTTCGTCTCCACCGTCGCGCACGAGCTGCGCGTGCCGCTCACCAGCATCCGCGGCTACACCGATCTGCTGGCCGGCGATATGGGGGAGCCGCTCCAGGGCGAGCAGCGCGCCTTTCTGGCGACGATCCAGCAGAACGTCGAGCGCATGGCCACGCTGGTATACGACCTGCTGGACCTGTGCCGTTTGGAGAGCGGCCGGTTGCAGGTGGAAATTGGGCCGGCCAGCTTGCGCAACGCGGTCGAGGAGGTAATGGTGGCGATGCGGCCGCAGTTGGCGGCCCGCAAGATGGGACTGGATATCCACCTGCCTGCGGACCTCCCCTTTGTGCTGGCCGACACGCGCCGGCTGAACCAGATCCTGGCGAACCTGCTCTCCAACGCCTGTCGTTACACGCCGGAGGGCGGCCGCATCTTGGTTCAGGCCGCCTTCGTACCGCCGCCGCAGACTAACGCCAGGCGCTATCCCCGGCCGGACCAAGGATACGTCCAGGTCGCAGTCCAGGACAATGGCGTCGGGATTGCGCCTGCCGATCAGGAGCGCATCTTTGAGCGCTTTGTGCGGCTGGACAATCCGTTCGTGGAGTCGGCGGGCGGCACCGGACTGGGCCTGACGATCGTGCAGCAACTGCTGCTCGTGCAGGGAGGGCAGATCTGGGTGGAGAGCACCCTGGGCCAGGGCAGCACCTTTACCTTTACCCTGCCCGCGGCGGACATGGCCTGACCGGGGGACCGCTCTGCTGAACTCTGTCTGGGCCGCAAGGAAGGCAATTGTGCCGCGCAGCATACCACGCATCGTGATCGTCGGCGTCTGTGGCTCGGGCAAGACGGTCTTGGCCGACGCCCTGACGCGCCGCGGGTACAACGCCCGGGCGATGGCCCAGGAGCATTCGTTCGTCCCCGGGATGTGGCGCGCGCACGGCCAGCCCAACGTCCTGATCTACCTGGATGCCACGGCGGACACGGTCAATCGGCGGCTGGGAAGGCAGGACTGGACGCCGGCCGTCTTGGCGGAGCAGCGCCGGCGGCTGGCCGATGCCCACGCGTACTGCGATCTGTACCTGGCCACCGACGATCTGGACGAAGCGGCGGTCCTGACGCGGGTGGTGGCGTTTCTGGCCGCGGGGTGGCCCGATGTAGACACCACTTCTGCCCCGGTGGAACCGTCTGCTGGATCATCGCGAGATTTTTGGCGGCAGCGGTGCAGGGGCAAGCGTGGCAAGCAAGCAGGACGTGGGGCCTAGCCGTCTGCCGACGGGGGGGAGCTGTTCCGGGCTGGGGGGCTGGCGCAGCGTTGTGCTCCAGAGGGGGCTCGCCGGACCCAGAGAGTCGATATGAGGAGGAGACAATGGACGTGCACAAGGCATTCCGGTTTCTGCCCGGGTTCTTGATCATGGTGGTCCTGGTGCTGTTGGGGGGCTGTGGTGGCAAGGTGGAGCCGACGGTCGAGCCCGGCCTCTATCCCACGGTCGTGGTTCCTACGACGGCATCGCCGGCGGTCACGCCGCTGCCGCCGGGCCCCACGGTGACACCGGTTCCACCCGTTACCGCTGTGCCGACGGCGCTGCCGCCGTCAGCGCTGCCGGCGTGCACCAACCAGGCGGCTTTTGTCGCCGACGTGACAGTCCCCGATGGAACGTGGATGACGCCGGGGCAGCTGTTTGTCAAGACGTGGCGCCTGCAGAACACCGGCACCTGTGCCTGGACGCCCAACTATGCCGTCATCTTCGCCGACGGGAACCCGATGGGCGGGCCGGCTGCCGTTCCGCTGCCGGGCACTGTCGCGCCGGGCAGCAGTGTGGACCTCAGCGTGGCACTAACGGCGCCGGCCGGCCTGGGCTCGTACACCGGCCGCTGGCGGCTGCGCAGCGACGCGGGGGCGCCCTTTGGCCTGGGGCCGCAGGGGGACCCCTTCATCGTGGTCATCACCGTGGGCGTGCCGACCGTTCAGCCGACCGCCGCCCCGCCCACCCCCACGCCGTCGGTCTACCCCCACTGGCGCGGCGAGTACTTTGGCCGGCCGGACCTGGACGGCGCACCGCTCCTGATCCGCGACGACGAGGAACTCGACTTTTCCTGGGGCGACGCTGCGCCGGCCCCGCAGGTCCCGGCGGACGGCTTCTCCGTGCGCTGGACACGGACCCTCACCTTTACGGAGGGGCTCTACCACTTTGAGGCGACGGTGGACGACGGCATGCGCCTCTATGTGGACAATGTGCGCGTGGTGGACGCCTGGGTCGACGGGCCGCCCCGCGTAGTGTCGGGTACCTACTACCTGGAGGCGGGGGCGCACCCTGTGCGGGTCGAGTATTATGAGCGGGCCGGCCAGGCGACCTTCCAGCTCTCCTGGAACCGCCTCACCGTGTTGGGCTGGGTGGGCGAGTACTGGGCCAATGTCAACCTGTCTGGCGCCCCGGTGCTGGTGCGGGCCGACCCCACGATTCTCTTCGAGTGGGGCGAGGAAGCCCCGGCGCCGGTCGTGCCGGCGGACAACTTTTCCGCGCGTTGGACGCGCGCGGTGGTTCTGGACGGTGGGACCTATCGTTTCCACCTGCGGGTGACGGGTGGAGCGCGGATGTGGTTGGACGAGCAGCTGATCCAGGACGGGTGGCTGGCCGGCCCGCCGCGCGAGCTGATCACCGACCGTGAGGTGGCGGCCGGCGATCACAGCCTGCGGGTCGAGTACTTTGCCACGAGCGGGCCGGCGGCGATCCAGGTATGGTGGGAGCCGGCTTCGCCGAGCGGGTTGGACTGAGGATGTGCGGCGGACCGGGCGAGGCGACTGCGCCCGGTCGCCCGATTGCCCGATCCTGCTTGTTTGACAGATTGTCCCGTTGGCCTTATACTACGCGCGTATCGTGGTGCCCGTAGTTCAATTGGCGGAGCGTCTGACTGTGGATCAGAAGGTTGTGGGTTCGAGCCCCACCGGGCACCCTTGACAGCATTTTGCGGCTGTGATATGATACGCGCGTGTCCGGCGACGTAGCCAAGTGGCAAGGCAGGGGTCTGCAAAATCCCGACCACGGGTTCGAATCCCGTCGTCGCCTCAAAAGAATCGGCCGGCCTCGTGAGGGGCCGGCTTTGTCATTGCGGTTGTACCTGGCTGCGTCAACCTGTTAGCGAAGCAGGGGCGCTGCCCCGGAGCATCCTCTGCTTCAGTTGCACTGGGATAGTCTTTGCCCAGGGCCGCTTATGCGCCGGCATCTGCAGTTCTCCGTGAGTTCTTGTCCGGCTGCACTTCCAGATGCGCGGCCATCTGGGCTTCCCGGGCGATCTCCTGGGCGGTGACCAGAAGTCTAGGCCCGATCTCGACCATTCGCTCCAGAGTCAGCCGATACGCGGGGCCGGCGATTGATACCGTTGCGATCGGGTGTTCGTTCAGGTCGAGGATCGGCGCTGCCACGGCGTTGATCCCCTCCTCCAATTCCTCCTTGTCGAGCGCATAGCCGCACTGCCGGACCTGTTGCAGCTCCGCCATAAAGGATTCGGGGGACTGCAGCGTATTCCGGGTGTGCCGGGGCATGCCGCGCTTGAGCACATGCTGCACATTTTGCTCCGGCATGAATGCGAGAATGGATTTGCCGGCGGCCGTAGCAAAGCCGGGAAGCCGCTGCCCCACCGCCGCCGCCAGCTTCACACGCTGGGGGCTTTCAATCACGTCCAGAAAGACAACGTCGGCATCATCCAATACGGCAAGATGGACTGTCTCGCGATATTCGTCGTTCAGATGGCGCAGGAATGGGGCCGCGATTGGGCGCAGGTCGTTGTGTTCCAGCGTCAGGTAGGCCATCTGGAGGACGCGAAGGCCCAGGGAGTACATGCCTGTCACCGGGTCTCGCTGTACAAAACGCTTCCCCTCCAACGTGGCGAGCAGTCGATGGACTGTGCTCTTGTTCATCCCAATCTGCTCGGCGATCTGGGTCATTGTCAGCTCGGGGGTGTTCCGAGAGAAACACAAGAGAACATCCAGAGCTCGCTCTACAGCGCGGATTGACTGGCTCAACGTAAGGCTCCTCTTGTCGACGTTGTCTGCGTCGATGGATCGGACAAGTATTTGACAGACAGAAAAATAGCACAGAACCAGGATACTGTCAAGTGCCTTCCGGCAAGAAAGGGTCTGGGGAGACCCGACATCGCGAGACCAAGGCGAATGTGGCGGGCCCTCATCACACCCCGGGCCGAACTATCATACAGCGGAACACGAAATCACTTGATGGAACTGGTTATTGACAAAGGATGCGATGTGTGGTATATTGACTGTGTACTACTCTGCGATACAGGGTTTCATCAGACGATACGCAGGATGAATCACGAACGGCGTTTCCCAGGGTCATAGCCATGATGCGGTTGCTCTATGCGGCACGCAGTGGCGCTGCAGTTCGGTCGGTACGTTTCTGTGATCGCAAGTGTTCTGGATAAAGAATCCAGGGAGGAGGCTGCAGGATGCCAGAGATGTACAACCTGGTCGATGCTGCGATCAAGGTCATCCAGGACCGCCGCAGTGTTCGGGAATATACAACCGACCCCGTATCGGACCAGGATCTCGACACGATCCTTGAGGCGGCACGTCAAGCGCCCTCGGGCGAGAATGCGCAGCCGTGGCGATTCATCGTCGTGAAGGATGCGGAGACTCGCCAGCGGCTGGGCGCACTGGCTGGGGGCGGAAGCGGTCGCCGGTTTACAGCCGAGTTCGTCACCAAGAAAATGCAGGAACGCTTCTCGGGCCTGCAAGATGAGGCCAAGAAGCGTGCGGCCTTTGAGAAGCTGACCTCGGGCCAGGTCTCGGCCTTTTTGGCAGATGCTCCAGTCAGTATCGTCGTGTGCGGCAAGAAGGATGTCTGGGACCTGCCATACGATACATCCGCGGCGATCGAGAACATGCTGCTGATGGTAACGGCGCTGGGGCTTGGTGCGTGCTGGGTCATCGCGCCCTGTATTGACATTCGCGATGAAGAGCGCATCAAGGCCCTGCTGGACATTCCCGAGGGGTTCAAGGCGATCAGCATCATCTCGATCGGTCACCCCACGCGGCCGCATCGGCCTCGTCCCCGTCTCCCCATTCGCGACCTGGTATTTCTGGAGAAATGGGGGGAGCCCTACTATGAGGAGCAGCAATGAAGGAAAATTCCATCCCCCTCGATTACGCCAATGGTCTCCTCTACGAACTGCAAAAGGCCTTCTGGGACGAGCGGGGCCGGGGCGCACGCTTTCGCACGACGACCGTAGGACATGAGTACTTTGTGAACAAGTGTCTCCCACTCCTCCAGTCTTCCGAACGGGACGAGATACTGCGCGCGCTGGGCGATTTCCTGCAGCGCGAAGGAATCGCTGGCCGTGTGGTCTATGAGTTGGAGGAGCGGTTGCTCAGAGTCCGTGTAGAAGGGTGCGTGCACCGCCCGGTCGAGGTCAAGTTGGTGGAGCGGGGCGTCGAACCCTTCACCTGCGTGCCCGCCAACCTGATCGTACTGGCGATTGAGGAAAAGCTGAATCGCCCCGTCGAGTTGGCCGAAATCAAGACGGAAGAAGGACTTTGCCAGCTTCTTCTGGTCCTGTTCGACAAGCGGCCCACACTGGAATAGGAGCTCCCCATGACCAAGCTTACAACGCTGGCCGAAGCCGTGGCTTCCATTCCCTCCGGTTCGCACGTGGCGCTGTCCGGGTTCGCGATCACGCGCTGTACGATGGCCTTCGCCCGAGAGGTCATCCGGCAGGGCATCGGTGGGTTGACAATCTCGCAATGCGTTGGTGCGATGGATGCGGACCTGCTCGTGGGCGCTGGCACCGTCACCCGCCTCATCTATGGCGGAGGCTCCCTGGATCGCTTCGGACGGCTCGCCTGTGTGAACCGCGGCATCGAAGCCGGCACGCTGATTGCCGAGGAATACAGCAGCCTGTCCATCGCTTTTCGCTATCTGGCGGGGTCTTTGGGCCTTCCCTTTATCCCGATCCGTTCCCTGCGGGGATCCGACCTGATGCATCAGCTCGAGGAGCACTCGGGCGCCGATATCTCCACAGTCCAGGATCCTTTTACCCAAGACTGCTGGCTGGTGCTCAAACCGTTGTTGCCCGACGTGGCCGTGATTCACGTCCAGGTTGCCGATGAGGAAGGCAATAGCTGCATCCTGGGCCCACGCTGGGACAACGTCGAGCAGGCCAAGGCGAGCAAGCGAACGATCATCATTACCGAACGTATTGTTTCGACTGAGATGATCCGCCGCAATCCCGAACAGACGGCCATCCCAGGCTTCCTGGTCTCCCATGTCGTGGAACTGCCGTTCGCTGCACACCCAACCTCGGCCTATCGGGTCTATGACTATGATGCTGAACAAGTCGAACACTATGTGGAAGCGACGAGAACGCCAGAAGCCTTCCAGTCCTATCTCGAGCAATACGTCTATGGACCGCAGGACCACTGGGAATACCTTGAACGAATGGGCGGGATGCGGCGCCTGAACAGGCTTCTTGCCGATCCAATCCTGGGCTATTGAGGAGAGGAAAGAACGATGAATCTCAACTATACGCCCTCTGAACTGATGGCGGCGGCCGGGGCCCGGGAACTGCAGGATGGCCAGATTGTGGCTGTAGGATTGGGCCTGCCTGTCGTCGCCTCCTTTCTCGCCAAGCTGACCCATGCTCCCCATATGACGATCCTGTTCGAGTTGGGCATCATTGATCCGGAGCCAATCGACAGCGGCGTGGGTTTGGCAGACCCCAGAGTCTGGTATCGAGCCAAAGTGCAGAGCAGCTTTGTGGACATCCTGGGCACGGTTCTACACAAGGGGCTCGTGGATGTAGGGTTCCTGGGTGGTCTTGAAACAGACCCGTATGGGAATTTGAACACAACGCTGGTCGGGGACCCGCGGGCCAGGTTCCGCCACATGGTGGGCAGCGGCGGCGCCAACGACATCGCCTCGTGCGCCCGGCGCACCGTCATCATCATGCGCCAGGAACCCCGCAAGCTCAGGCAAGCCGTATCGTTCATCACCAGCCCCGGCTATCTCCAAGGTGGCAATAGCCGGGTTGAGGCCGGATTGCAGGGGGGGCCCAGCCGCGTGATTACCGACAAGGCCATCTTTGGGTTCGACCCGGACACGAAGCGGATGATGCTGCAATCCATCCATCCCGGCATCACCCTTGAAGAAGTGCTGGAGACCATGGGATTTCCCCCGGTGATCTCGGCACACGTGCCATCCACCGAGCCGCCGACGGCGGAGCAGGTCCGGCTGATTCGTGAGCGCATCGACCCCCAGGGGGCGTACCTGGGGTGAGCAAGGGCGCTAGGCTGATCCCAGCCGCGGAGGAAAAGCGAGAATGCCGTACGTCGTAACGAGTGACTGCATTCTGTGTGGCGCCTGCGTGTCAGGCTGTGAGGTTGGTGCGATTCAGGAAGGGGAGACCCTATCCCACATCGATGTCGATATATGTATCGAGTGCGGGACCTGTGAGCGCAATTGCCCTGTAGAGGCAATCATTTTTGTGAGCGATGTCGACACGGCAGCAACAGGAGGAGTAGACATGGGCAAATGAGCATGCAGATGACGGGATCTCGTGGCGATACAGGATGATCTGAGAAAGACCCAGAGGAGAAATCGCATGCGCAAATCCACGAATTTTCTGACAGTCGTTGTCATCGTAGCTGTGCTATTGCTGGCCGCGTGTGGTGGTACCGCAACACCGGCACCGGCAACGCAAGTGCCGGCAACGTCGGCGCCGGCAACGCAAGTGCCGGCAACGGCAGAACCCAAAGGGATCATCGCCGTCTGTTTGCCGGCCCTGGACAATCCCCTGATGCTCGAAATCAGGGACACCTTTGTTAGCGCGTTCGGGGACAAATACGACGTGCAGGTGGCGAGTGCCGACGGCAACCCCAACACGCAGGCGACGCAGGTGGAAAACTATACGGCCATGAAGGTCAAGTTCATGTTTGTGATGGCCGTGGAATCGACCAGCCTGCTGCCGAAACTGGAAGCCGCCCGGGAGGCCGGGGTCTTGGTCATGGTGGCCGGCGGGGAGCCTGGCGAATCCGGTCGGGACGCCGTCATGAAGATCGACCAGTTCCTGGCGGGCGAATATGCCGCCCTGATGGCCAAGCGATGGGTTGAGCAGACGTATCCGGATGCGGCCCCCGGCTCGATCGAAACGGCCGTGTTCCTCTCCACCCTGAATCCAGAAGCCCTTGCCCGGTCCAATGGGCTCCTGATGATCAGTGAACCCTTTCTGAAGAATGACCAGGGGGCCTACATCGACGCGGCCGGGACTCCCATCTCGGATGAGAATGGCGTGTACCTGGCCGGGAAATCCGACAGTGACCGCGTCGCGAACCCCGTCTACTGCCCGGCAGTGAAAATCGTCGAAACCCCAACGGCAGAGATGTTCCAGGCCGGCCAGACGGCGATGCAAAACATCCTGACGACTGACCCCAATGTCAAGCTCGTGATTGCCTATGCTTCCGACGGCGGTGTCGGCGCCTCCAAGGCCATCATGGACGAGTACGCCAAGGGAGCCACGAGCGTCATCCAGGATCTGGACAAGGTTGCCGTCTTTGGCGTGGGCATGTTTGGTCCTGAAGGGGATGCCATCGTTGAATCATCCCAGGGCCAGGGTGTCTTCAGGGGTGCGGTGGCCTTTGGCGGCGGAGACTTGCCTGGAACCACCGTGGGCATCGCCACCAAGATGATCAATGGTGAAGAGTATCCCGAGGTCACTTGGGATCCGCTGGCGCTGGCAACCGCAGTAGATGGCAAGCTTTCTATCGTGCCGGTCGCCAATTCTGGCGTCATCAGCGGTACGCCCTAGGTGGTCATGGATCAGGTGGTATAATACTCTGGCAGCGGAGTGGCAGGGCTGGGTCCTTGAACCCAAACGGTTCTCCCCAGCCCTGCTTTTCCCTTCTGGAGACAGCTCTCTCGATGCAGCACAGGATGCTGTCCAGGAGACACTGCCGGTCGTCTGGGATCCGGGCGCAGAGCAGCCTGTCGATGGGGTTCGAGTATGAATGCGGAACACGTCGTTGAGATGAGGGGCATCTGCAAGCGCTTCGGTGGTATCCACGCCTTGCGGGGGGTGGATCTGGAACTGCGGCGCGGCGAAATCATGGGGATTGTCGGCGACAACGGCGCGGGCAAGTCAACGCTGATGAAGATCCTCTCGGGTGCCTATCGGGCAGACGAGGGCGAGATCTATATCGACGGGGAGAGAGCGCACATTCGGAATCCTCAAGATGCCTCCAGATTGGGGATTGGCATGATCTACCAGGACCTCGCTCTGTTCAACAACCTGGATGTTGCCAAGAACATCTTTGTGGGTAGAGAGTGGTGCCATGGACCGCTTGGTTTGCTTCTGGACAAGAAGAGGATGTACCGGCGGGCGGAGGAGTTGATCCGCGAGCTGCGCGTGGATATCCGATCACCCAGGCTAAGCGTCGCCCTGATGTCTGGTGGTCAGCGCCAGATGGTTGCCTGCGCTCGCGCCATCGCGTTTCAATCCAAGATCCTGATTATGGATGAGCCCACGGCTGCGCTGGGTGTAACAGAGGCCAACAAGCTGCTCAGCCTGATCAGGAACCTGCGAGACAGGGGGCTTTCGATCTTGCTCATCACCCAGCGCATCCCGGACATCCTGGCGATCGCCGATCGTGTATTTGTCCTGAAGGGTGGCCAGCGGCAAGATGTCCTGGAGGTCAGCAAGGTCAGCCTCGACGATGTCGTGACGATGATTGTCAGAGGCAAGGACCGCGCCGGGGATCCCACCGCGGATATCGCGTACAAGTCATTCGGATAGGGCCCGCAAAGGCCTGTTCAATCACAGGTAGGACACGATGCCAAGAATCGACCTGGCCGGCCTGAAGAAATACACCATCATGTTTGTCCTCTTGGTATTGATGGCTCTCTTTTCCATTGCGAGCCCATACTTCTTGACGTGGAGAAACATAAGCAATATCATCATCCAGAATACCTACTTTATCATTGTCGCCATAGGCCTGTCGTTTGTGATGATCGGGGGCGGCATCGACCTGTCTGTCGGGTACCAGATGTCTCTGGTCGGCGTGGTCACTGCGATGATAATGGTCGTATATCACTGGCCGGTATGGCTTGCAGTCGCCCTCGGCCTGTTGCTTGGCACGGCCCTCGGCTTGATCAACGGCCTGATCGTAACGCGGATCAAGATTTTTCCCTTGATTGCCACTCTGGCAACCAGCGTGATCTTCCAGGGGGTTTCGTACTTGATCTCTCAGGCGAAATCTTTCCGCAACTATCCGGAGGAGTTTCTCTTTGTCACCAAGGGGATCGTTCTGGGGATGCCTTTCGATGTTTTTTTGACCCTGCTGATCGTCATCCTGGCGAGTTTCGTCTACTACGAAACGGTATTTGGGTTGAGGGTGGTGGCGTTAGGAGGGAATGAGGAGGCCCTCAGATTGGCAGGCATCAATACACGAAGGCTGCGCGTTGCTCTCTACGCGCTTTGCGGGTTTCTCGTGGGCATCGCCACGATGGTCATGATCGCCAAAGCCAATACGATGAACTCGTCGTTTGGGCCAGGGACAGAGTTTATCGCACTGACGGCGGCCATTGTCGGCGGTGTGAGTTTCATGGGGGGGGAGGGCAACGTGCCGGCCCTTGTCGCAGGCGTGTTTGTCCTGGCGGTTCTGGGAAACGGGATGCAGCTTGCCGGCTGGGGCACCTATGCCCAGTTCATTGTTCGGGGGCTCATCCTGCTGGGAGCGGTGGCCTTTGATGAGTACCAAAAACATGCCAGACGCACCAGACAGAAAGGCTCGTGTTGAGCCAGCGCAAGGACTCTTTCCTTGGCGGGATAAGCAAGCAGGAGGAAAACCGAAGATGGCCGCTCCAATGCACCCCTTGGGCACCAGGCCCCCGGCGCACTCTGCAATCCACGATGTGCCGCCGCCGGCCAATGCCGACCACATCAAGAGAAAATTCCTGGACATCCCCTATGCGCATGTGTCTCCGGCGCAAAGGCTCGACATCTACCTGCCGGACGAAGGCAAGGGCCCGTTTCCGGTGATCCTGTCGATCCACGGTGGGGCTTTCATGATGGGGGATAAGGCTGACGCTCAACTTCTCCCCTTTCTGGAGGGGCTGAAACGGGGCTACGCCGTAGTGGCTGTGAACTATCGTCTAAGTTGGGAGGCCAGATTCCCGGCCCTGATCCACGACGTCAAGGCGGCGGTGCGCTGGATAGGCGCCAACGCGGGGCGTTATTACCTGGACCTGGCGCGGATCGCGGCATGGGGAGGCTCCGCGGGGGGCTACCTGGCCTCGATGCTGGGAGTATCCGCCGGTATTCGCGAGCTCGAGGATCTGAACCTGGGCCATCCAGAACAGCCGTGCAGCGTCCAGGCCGTCGTCGCATGGTTCGGACCGACTGACTTTGGCAAGATGGACGAGCAGCTGGCTGAATGGGGTCTGGCGAGCCCCGAGCTGCAGCCCCACAATGCCCCAGATTCCCCGGAATCGCTGCTGCTGGGGGCTCCGCTCACCGAGATTCCCGAGCGTGTCCAGGCGGCCAACCCCGAGACGTACGTCCGGCCCGGCGCCCCACCTTTTCTGCTGCAGCATGGGACGCGGGATGTCCTCGTACCGGCCCTGCAGTCCGTCAACCTGGCGGCCAGGTTGAGGCAAGTGCTCGAAAGCGACAGGGTAATGCTGGAGCTTCTCGAGGGAGCGGGGCACGCGGACCCGCGGTTTGAGAGCCAGGAGAACGTGACCAGGGTGTTGGACTTTATCGATCGACATCTCGGGTAGAGCTGTTCCTTTGAACAATCCTCACGAGCAAGGGCGCATCATCGGTACTTTGATGCGCCCTTACTCGTGAGGTCTTGCCTCGTAGGCCTATTTCAAGTACGTATTCAGAAAGTCCGTCACCCGCTGCAGATTGGCCAGGTCGGTGAACTGGGAACCACCATGCCCTGCGCCCTCCAGAAAGGTCAAGCTCACCTTGTCCGCCCCAATTGCCGCCTGGAGCGCATCGTACAGGATCTGGCTCTGTTGCGGCGGCACGTTGCAGTCCGCCGTGCCGTGCTGGATGAAAAAGGGCGGAGCCTGGGGGGTCACATACGTGATCGGGTTGGCCGCTTTTGCCAGGTCGGGTTTCGACTGGATCGGCGCGCCGATGAGCTGCGATTCGGGCGAGCTAGCATCGTCGTGGTCGGCCGGGCAGGAAGTCCCGCTGAACTGCTGGTCCATCTGCAGGAAGTCGGTCGGGCCGTACCAATCGACGACCGCCTGGACGCAGCTCGACTGCTCGGCGTTGCCCAGCCCGGCCCCTTCCAACGCGGGGTCGCCGCATGATGTGCCAAGCAGGGCTGCCAGGTTGCCGCCAGCCGAGGCACCCCATGCGCCGAACTTTTGCGGGTCCAGGTGATACTCCTCCGCATGGGCGCGCAGCCAGCGCACGGCCGTCTTGACGTCCTGGATCTGGGCCGGGAACTTGGCCTCCCCGCTCAGCCGATAGTTGATACTGGCCACCGCGTACCCCTGGGCCAGGAGCGCGTCAACGCCGTCAACGCCACTTTTGTCGCCCATCATAAAGCCGCCCCCATGGATGACGACGACGAGCGGGAAAGGACCAGCCCCTGCGGGCAGGTAGAGGTCGAGTCCCTGCGCTGCCGAAGTCGTGGCGTAGGCCAGGTTGGCATACTGGGGCAGGGCGGTGATGGACGACATGCCGCCAAGCCCACCGGGGCCAGGCCGTACCGCGGTCTGGGACGTCGTCGTTGGTACCACGGCTTGGGGAGCCGCCTTCGGCGTCGCGCCGCAGCTCACAATGACCGCCATGACGAACAGAAGCAGCGCGAGATTCCGTACTCGCCAGGTCACTCCCGATTCACAAACATGATGGGTCCGAGAACGAGTTTTCAAGTACTTTCTCCTTCGTGTCCTTCGTGTTCTTTGTGGTTCCCGCTAGAAGCCTAACTCATTCCCAAGTCCGAGTTCCTGTTGCAGCGTCTGCAGGGCTTTTCGTACGCCTGGTGTGATCTCGACGCCCTCCGCCAGCACACGCTGGGTGTGCTCATACTCTTTTTCGCCCGCGGTATAGATGCGCGCCTGGCCTGGAGCCCGCGACGAACTGCGCAGCTCGCGCATCATGTTGCCCGTGATCTGTCTGAACGCAGCCAGCGGGATAAAGTGCTCGACGTCGATGGCCTGGAAGAAGTGGCCGATGCGTAGAAACTGCGGGTTGCCTTGCGCATCCGTGTCGTGCAGTTCCGACAGGTACGCGCCATCCTGGAACGCAGCCGAAAAGATCTCGACCATGGTGGCCAGCCCGTAGCCCTTGTGCCCACCCATGACCTCGCCCATCCCGCCGAGCGGTAGCAGAGCAGCGGCGCCCTTGTTCATCTCTTTGATCAGGGTGCTGCTATCGGTTGCCGGCGTTCCGTCTTCACCAATTACCCACCCTTCGGGAATGGGCCGGTTGGCGCGGGCCGCGACCTCGATGCGGCCGCGTGGGACTATGGATGTCGCGGCGTCGAACAGGTAGGGAAAGGGCTCATCCGTCGGTACCCCTACCGCGATTGGGTTGGTGCCCAGCACGGGCGCTACCCCATGAGTCGGCGCGATAGAAGGGTGCGCATTTGTGAAGCTTAGGCCTACCATGCCTTCCTTGACCGCCATCAGCGGGTAATAGCCGGCGATCCCATAGTGGCTAGAGTTGCGGACGGCAACGGCACCCATCCCGTACCGCCGGGCTTTCTGGATCGCCAGGCGCATCGCGTGGTGCCCCACGACCATGCCCATGCCGTTGCCCCCGTCGACGACGGCCGTCGCCTGGTTGTCCTTGACGACAGCCCAGTTCGTCACCGGGAGCTGCAGGCCGGCCTTGATACGCTCGTGGTACATCGTCAGATGGGCCACACCGTGCGACCGGACCCCCCATAGGTCGGAGGCAATCAGGACATCGGCGATGATTCCGGCATCCTCGTCGGGGACGCCCATCTTGATCAGGGCCTTGTTCATGATAGCTACCAACTCGCCTACAGGGACATATACGGGTTGCTCAGACATTGGCTTCTTGCTCCTCAAAACGTCGCTCTCGCTGCGATTCGCCTACCAGCTGGTGGTATCCAGCAGCGCCTTGATCATCCCATCCTCACGCCGCTCGTACAGGGTAAAGGCCTTTTCTGCATCCTGGACCGGGAACCGGTGGGAGATGAGCACGGCCAAATCCTCCTGGTATGCAAGAAACAGATCGCGTGCCTCGCGCAGGTATCTGCTCCACGCTGGCGTGACGACGGCGGTCAACCGCGCATTCTTGCGGAAAAAGGTCTCGTACTCGATCGCGTAGACGGGCTGGTCGGGGACTCCAAAGGCGACGACCGTCCCTTCCTTCCGTACGAGCTCCAGGCAGTCATTGATCGTATCCATCTGGTGCCCGACGACCTCGATACAGATGTCCGGCGGTTCCCACTCGCTGGCCTGCTGGCGAATAGCATGGAGGATCTCGATGCTGCGCCTGGAAAAGGTCCGGGTAGCGCCCAACTTTTCTGCCGCCTGGCACCGGTGTGCGCAGGGGTCAATGCCCATAATCTTGCCTGCCCCACGTTTCTTCAGCAGCCAGCAGAAAAGCAGCCCAAGGCAGCCCAATCCGACGACAGCGACCGATTGTCCCCCGACATCGCCAAGCCGGTCCACCGCGTTCACAACTGTCGAGAGCGGTTGGATCAGGCAGCTCGCATCCTGGCCGGACAATTCCGGGGGCAGGCGAACTGCTTTGCTCTCCTGGGCCACAAAAAACTCGGCCAGACCCTGGTCGCCCTCTGGGATCGCGAGCACCTGATCGCCCGGCTGGAACAAGCCCGATGTGCTCTCCACGACCTCCCCCGTGCATTCGTGGATCGGAGCGCCGGGAGCTAGCGGGTAGGTTCGCAAACGCTTGCCGCCCGTGAAAAATGGGATGTCGCTGCCACACATCGACACGCAGCTTGTGCGGACCAATATGCGGTTCACCTTTCCGGATTCAAGATGTGGAACGGGCAGGTGTACCAACTGGAAGGATCGTGGATTTGTTACTTGTAGTGCCCTCATGGGTAACATACTCTCTCTAGGGGCTGACCCGACAAGTTCCATTGAATGAAAACGTGTTTCATCATACAGGATACCACAACTGGCGTGCAAAGTCAAGTACCCGGACGGACCCGGGGACTTGCACGGTTCCACACAATGCAACTGCTTGACATCAGGTGGAACATGTGCTATACTGCTTAATGAAATCAAGTTCTACTGTACGAAACATCTGCGGTTCCTTGCCTTGTGGAGCGACAAACGTGTCTGAGCGAGTGCGCGCGGTTGACAGAGCCCTGGATGTCCTCCTGTGCTTCAGCCACGATGAGCCGGTGCTGTCCTTGACCAGGATTGCCCAAGAGGTGGGCATACCCAAGAGCACCGTCCACCGGCTCATGACTACCCTCGAGGGTAGCCGTTTCGTCAGTCGAGACAAGGCCACGGGGATGTACTCCCTGGGGTTTCGGTTCATCGAGATGGCCTCTGTCGTGCTTCAGCACATGGACATCCAGCGATGGGTGCAGCCCTACTTGCAGCGCTTGGCCGACGAATGCGGCGAGACCGTGGACCTGGCAATCCTGGACGGCGCGCATGTCGTCTACCTTCAGGTGATCGAGTGCCTCCACCGGGTCAAGCTCGCCGCGGCGGTGGGGCAGCGGCTGCCGGCCTTCTGCACCGCGTCTGGCAAAGCGTTCCTGGCCTATCTGCCCGCCGAACAGGTGCGCCAGATCCTCGACCAGGAACTGCCCAGATATACAGCCTACACGACGGTTGCGCTCCCCGAGGTGTATCAGGATCTGCGCGCAATACGTGAGCGCGGGTTTGCGCTGTCGGAGCAAGAGTACGAGGCCGATGTCCATGCCGTCGCCGCACCAATCATCGCTGGGAGCGGTATCCCGGTGGCAGTCATCGCCATCGTCGGCCCTTCTTTCCGCCTCCCGCGCGAACGCATGCTGGTGTTGGGACAGTCAATCGGGGCCGCAACTGAGGCCATCGTCCGTGAGATCGGACCCGTCGCCCTGTCCACGATCGTTTCCCGAACGGCGCCCGTCCGGATCGCGGAGCAGACTGAGCAGAGAGGTGCATAGATGGAAAAGTTACCCTTTGTCAAAGCCGCCGACGTCGAGGGGGAATTTCGCACCCCGCCCCGGGTCTCCAAGCTCCTGCTTGCTCCCAAGTACGGTGGGGTTCAGAATCTCTCGATGGGGATGAACATCACCGCGGTCGGCAGCATGATCCCCGATCACATCCACGAGGAATCCGAAGAGGTCTTGTTCCTGATCAGCGGGCGGGCCAGGATCGTGATCGAAGGCGAAGGAGAGTGGGAGATTGGGCCCGAGACTGCTTTCTACTCCCCCATCGGCAAGAAACACCGCGTGGAGAATATCGGTGATGAACCACTGAGGTTGGTTTGGGTCTACTGCCCGCCGCTGCCGGCGCATCGCAGTTGAGAGCGGAACGCGATTGAAGACAAAGGAGAACATGATCATGTTTGAAGAGACTCGCGAGTACGTCAAGAAACTCGGACTGCCGTCGGGAGACCTGTTCGATATGCCGACCTCCACCGCACGATTCGCGGATGGTGCGGCGTACCGGATTGAGGTTCCCACGGTGAACTCAGCCGAGGCGGTGGCGGCACTGCTGGAGACGGCCACCAAGAATGGCATCACCATCAACCGGGTGACCGAGACCTATGGCATGTTCCGCCACACCCGTGAGGAGCTCAAGGAGTACTGCCGTCTCTGCAGCCAATATGGTGCGGAACTGCTGCTGTCGGTCGGGCCGCGGGCTACCTACGATACCGGCGCCACGGTCCTGTCCCCCCAGGGGGTGCGCATCAGCTATCGTCTCCGCGGCATGGAGCAGGTGCTGCGCGGGATTGAGGATATCAAGCGCGGCTATGACCTGGGATGCCGTGGATTCCTTATCTACGACGAAGGGATGCTGTGGCTGGCGAATGAAATGCGCAAAGATGGTGCGCTGCCGAGCAACATCATTTTCAAGACGTCGGCGCACATGGGGCAGTGTAACCCCTGTTCCTTCCGCGTGCTGGAGAGCCTGGGGGCCGACAGCATCAACCCGGTTCGTGACCTGCAAATCCCGATGATTGCCGCGTTGCGCGCCGCAGTGCAGGTCCCCCTCGATGTCCATACGGATAACCCTCCCGGGTCCGGCGGCTTTATTCGGGTCTACGAAGCCCCCGAGATCGTGCGTGTCGCGGCGCCCGTGCACCTGAAAACTGGAAACTCGGTGGTGAGTGGACACGGCCAGATCACCTCGGCTAGCGATGGGAAGAAGATGGCCGATCAGGCTGCTATCGTGGTGGAAATGGTCAGTCAATACTATCCGGAAGCGACACAATCGCCGAGAGGGTCCAGCGATCTATACCTCCCTGTCGCGTGACCGGTTGCTTCGGAGGCGCGAAGCTCAGCAGGAGTTGGTGCACAGGGCCCACGCGAGCAAGCGCCACAGCGGTCCGGCAAGGTCGCCGGCCGGCATAGAGGAGATTCCCATGGGCGGATGGCAGTTGCCTCCAGAGAGTGGTCACATGGAACGCCCCGATGGCGTGTACTACCAGACCATGAACATGACCGAGATCGATGCACGGCTCAAGCGGAACGACCTGATCATTATCCCGGTGGGCAGCACCGAGTGCCACGGCGCCGGGCAACCGCTCGGCGAAGACACCTTTCTCGTGACCCGCATGGCCGAGCAGGTGGCGCTCAGGACCGGTTGTACCGTGGCGGAACCGGTGTGGTATGGGTCGCATCCCTACAACCACCTGGGGATGCCCGGCACCATCGTCATCCCGGAAGATGCTTTCCTGGCGAATCTCCGGGGCATTATTGCCGGGTTCTGGAACACCGGTTTTCGCAAGCAGATCTTGCTCAACGGCCACGGCCAGGAAGAGGTCATCCCCCTGGCGCTGCATCAGTTCGCCAAGAAGTACCAGGTGCCGTGCCTCTTGATCTCCCTGCACTGGCCCACCGTAATCCACGACTATCTGAAGGACAAGGCCCACGGTGGCCCGTTCGAGACACCGTTCCAGCACGCCTGCGAAGTCGAGGCCTCCTACTCCCTGGCGCTCTTTCCCGAGTTTGTACAGATGGAGCATGTCGTCGACACCAAGCCGGAGGGCTTTCTGCCCCCTGGCCACGTGGATAAGGGTGGCGAGGTGTACCACGCGCCGATTAAGGGACACGAGCACGTCGGGCTGGGCGGGATCGAGGTGCTGGCCTATCCTGAAGGCGTGATCGGGCGACCGACGCTCGCCGATCCCGAGAAAGCCAGGGCCGGCCTGGAGGTCCTGCTGGACTATATGTGCAAGCTTATCGGTGACATCATGACCCGCTTTCCAGCCGGCCAGCTGCCTCCAGTGGACCGCACCACGATGCGCGACCCGGAGGAGGTTGCGGCGCTCCTCAAGGGGCCCCTGCACGGCGGCAAGCACTTGTACACCGTGGCCTATCCGCCGTAAAGAACGGATCGCGTGGCGCAGATGGCGCTCGTTGACGGATTGCCTCGTCTCCGCCATTCCCTACTTGGAACCACATCCGAGGAGCCACCATGAAGTTGCTTCGTGTGGATATCAATCAGACCCAGGTGCGGTGGGAGCCCGTGCCCGCGATTTACGAGCGGCTGGGCGGCCGGGCCCTCATCGCCAGATTGCTTCTCGAGGAAGTCCCTCCGCTCTGCGATGCGCTGGGTCCACACAACAAGCTGATCGTTGCCCCTGGCCTGCTCGGGGGAAGCGGAGTCACCACGGCTGGCCGCCTGTCCATCGGCGCCAAGAGCCCTCTCACCGGTGGCGTCAAGGAGGCGAATGCCGGCGGCATGGCCGGAGACACCCTGGGGAAGCTCGGCATCAAGGCGATCGTGGTCGAGGCACGGCCCATTGAAGGAGCTTCGTACATCCTGCACGTCGCCAGCGACTCGGCAGAACTCGTGCCGGCCGGCCACCTGGGCGGACTCGGCACCTATGCCACCGCGGGCCGGCTGCAGGAGCAGTTCGGGCCGGCGTCAACGGTGATCTCGATCGGCCAGGCCGGCGAATTTCTGTTGACAGGGGCTGGCATCGCCTGCACGGGCGATGCCGACCAGCGCAGCAACATCGCCGCCCGCGGTGGGCTGGGCGCGGTCATGGGGAGCAAAGGCCTCAAGGCTGTGGTAATCCACAGCCCGGCCGGCCAGCGGGCCGAGCTTGCCGACCCGGAGCTCTTCCGCGCCGCTGCTAGACGGTTCGCCCAGGAGCTCATCAACGACCCCAAGCTCGGCCCGCAGGGCGGAACCCACCTCTACGGGACAGCGTCGATCACGGCCGCCGTCAACGAGATGGGCGCGCTGCCCACCCGCAACTTCTCCACCGGCAGCTTTGCCGGTGCGGCAACCCTCCGCGGCGAAACCATGCGCGAGACTGTCCTGGCCCGCGGCGGTCAGATAGGGACGCGCTGCATGCCGGGCTGTGTGATCGCCTGCCGCAACGTCTACGTGGACGAGGTCGGCCAACCCATCGTCGGCACGCTGCAGTACGAGACGATTGCCTTGCTCGGCGCCAACCTCGGCCTGGGCAGCCTGGATGATGTCGCCCGGCTCAACTACCTGTGCAACGATCTCGGCCTCGACACCATCGAGGCCGGGGCCGCGCTGGGCGTAGCATGCGAGGCGGGCCTGGCCCGGTTCGGTGACTTCGCGAGCATTGCCGCCCTGCTCCGGCAGGTGGGCGAAGGGACGGTGCTCGGCCGGCTCATCGGCTGCGGTGTCGTGGCCACCGGCCGTGTCTTGGGCATCCGGCGAGTCCCCGCCGCCATGGGACAGGCTATGCCCGGCTACGATCCCCGCAGCCTCAAGGGCAACGGCGTGACGTACGCCACCTCGCCCCAGGGGGCCGATCACACGGCCGGCAATGCGTTCGGTGCTCGCAAAGAGGTGAATCCTTTGGTTGCCGCGGGCCAGCGCCAGCTCTCGCTCAAGCTCCAGGTCATCAGTGCCATGCTCGACAGCACCGGGCTATGCCTGTTCGCCCGCCCGCCGGTCATCGCAGATCCACAGCTGATGGTGGACATGATCAACGGTATCTACGGGTGGGGCTGGACCAAGGAGGATCTGGATCGCGCGAACCGTGATGTGCTCCGCAGCGAACTCGAGTTCAACCGCCGCGCGGGCATCACAGCGGCGGACTACCGTATCCCCGAGTACATGCGGGAAGAGCCGCTGGCCCCGCACCAGGTGACCTTTGACGTGCCGGATGCCGAGCTGGACGCTGTCTTCAGTGCGCTGTAGGTGCTGCGGTGACGATTGACGTCGAGCTGTTTGGACAACTATTGCCGGGCTTGGCGCGGTGCCAGACCCTGACACTGGACCGGACGGCAACCGTCGCCGAGGTGGCCAGCCGGCTGGGGTTGGACCCAGTGGAGGTCGGTCTGATCCTCGTCGACGGTGTCCAGCACGAGATGGAGGATGTAGTGCTACCCGACTGCCGGCTCTGTTTCTTCCCCCTGCTGGCGGGGGGATAGCTCGCCTGGCTCAACCGTACGGGGATGCCAGGCTGACGGTGGAGAAAGAAGATGCACCTACTCGAGATTGAAGGGCTCCACAAATCCTTCGGCGGCCTGATGGCCATCCGTAATCTCGGGTTCGTGGTCGACGAGGGCGAGATTGTCGGCCTCATCGGCCCGAATGGCTCCGGCAAGACCACCACGATGAACCTGCTCACCGGCTTTCTCCGGCCGGACTCCGGCCGCATCATCTTCAGGGGCCAGAACGTGACGGGTGCGGCGCGGTGCCGGATCTGCCGTAAGGGTATCGCGAGGACTTTTCAGTTGGTCAAACCCTTTCTCGATTTTACCGCCCGGCAGAATGTGATGGCCGGCCGCGCCTATGGCCAGGAATCGGCCCGGAACCTCCGGACGGCCGCCGAGGAAGCGGACGAACTCCTCGCAAGGGTGGGCCTGTGGGAAAAGGCCGAGGCCCTGGCTAAGGACCTTACCCTGATGCAGCGCAAGCGGTTGGAGCTGGCGCGGGCGCTGGCGACGAGGCCGCAGCTACTCCTCCTGGACGAGCTGATGGCCGGCCTGAACCCGGGAGAAGCCGAGGACGCCATGCGGCTCGTCCGCAGCATCAGAGATTCCGGGATCACGATTGTCATTGTGGAACACATCGTCAAGGCGATTCTGGGGCTCTCGGATCGCATCGTGGTTCTCAACATGGGGGAAAAGATTGCCGAAGGATGCCCCCATGAGATTGTCCACAACCCTCAAGTGATCGAAGTCTATCTGGGGCAGGCCCATGCTTGAGATTCGCGAACTCGATGCTGGCTACAGCGACCTCCAGGCCCTGTGGGGCGTCTCGCTGCAGGTCCAAGAGGGTGAACTCGTGGCCCTCGTCGGCCCTAACGGCGCGGGAAAGACAACCACACTGCGGGTGATCAGCGGCCTGCTCAAGGCCACCTCGGGTAGCGTCCGCTTCCAGGGGTGCGACCTGGGCCGGGAACCGCCCCACCGGATCGTGGAACTGGGGATATCCCAGGTGCTCGAAGGGGGCCGGGTGTTTACCGGCATGAGCGTCCACGAGAACCTGGAGCTGGGCGCCTTCCCGGCCAAGGCCCGGCGAGTGCGGGCACAGAGCCTGAAATGGGTGTACGAGATGTTCCCTCGGCTGGAGGAAAGGAAGCACCAGCGGGCCGGGACGCTGAGCGGCGGAGAGCGGCAGATGCTGGCAATCGGCCGGGCCCTGATGGCCAGGCCCATGCTGCTGATGCTGGACGAGCCATCCTTCGGGCTGGCACCCCTGATGGTACAACAGATCCTGGACATGATCGTTGAGATCAACCGGCAGGGAGTTACGATCCTGCTCGTGGAGCAGAATGTGCGGGCCGCGTTGGAGTTGGCGCGGAGGGGCTATGTAATCGAGAATGGCCGAACGGCAGGAGAAGGGACCTGCGACAATCTCATGGACTTTGAGTGCGTGCGCAGCGCGTACTTGGGCTGATGAGTTAGAAAGTGAGGTCTGCATGCTGGGGCCGATCGCTCAGAACCTGGTCTTTGGCATCCTGGTAGGGGCGCTGTACGGATTGGCGGCCGTGGGCCTGTCCATGGTCTTTGGCGTGACCAAGTTCCTCAATGTGGCCCATGGGGAGCTCCTGATGCTGGGTGGGTATGCGAGCTTCTGGGCCTTTACCCTGCTCGGCGTAGACCCCTTCCTGTCCTTTCCGTCGACCATCCTCTTCCTCGTCATCATCGGGGTGGTCCTGTACAAGGTGCTCTTTTCCCGCATGGTCAAGCTCCCCGAGGAGCTCAAGATCAGGAACACGCTGTTGATCGGTTTTGGCCTCTCCCTCATCCTGCAGAATCTGGCTCTCCGCCTCTGGACTGCCGACGACCGGGGCGTTACGACCGCTTACTCCGGATGGGCCATCACGCTCCTGGGGGTGCGTCTTCCTATCGTGCGACTGGCCAGCCTCGGCATCGCGCTCGTCTGCCTCCTCGCGCTGCACCTGTTCCTCCGCCGGACCTACACGGGCAAGGCCATTCGGGCTACCGTGCAGGACTGGGAGGCCGCTGCTGTGATGGGGATTGATATTCACAAGGTCTATCTCCTCTCTTTTGTGCTGGGCGTTGCCCTGGCTGGGATCGCCGGTACCCTGGTCAGTGTAGGGTACTCGATCGAGCCCTCGATGGGCCTACACTGGACACTCAAAGCCCTCATCGTCATGGTCCTGGGGGGACTGGGGAGCATCATGGGAACCTTTGTGGGCGGTATCGTGTTGGGCGTCACCGAGTCGGCCGCGTCGTACCTCATCCCGGGTGGCGGGACCTACCGCGAGGTCGTCGGGTTGGTTCTCTTTGTTCTCGTGTTGATCCTCCGCCCTCAGGGGCTATTTGGCGCCAAAGAGAGGTAGACCCGTGAGCCGGAAACTCATCGTCCGCGTTGCCCTTCTTATCATGCTCCTGGCATTCCTGGCGTTGCTGCCCGTGGTGCTCAAGAATGACAGCATTATCAACCTGGCCATCCTGGTCCTCCTCTATGTGATGCTCTCCTCGAGCTGGAATATCCTCGGGGGCTATACGGGGCAGACGAACCTGGGCCATGCGGCGTTTTTCGGCCTGGGGAGCCTGGCTACTCGCCTCCTGTGGATATCCGGATGGCCTCTTGCGCTCAGCCTCCTGGCTGGCGGCTTCGTGGCGGTGGTTCTTGCCCTCCTCATCGGCTTCCCCGCATTTCGGCTCCGGGGCGTCTACTTTGCCATCGGCACGCTGGCGCTGGGGCAGATCCTCTTCGTTACCGTGGGAAATGTGCTCCCCCAAATATCGGCCCTTCCTGCCAAATACCTGGCCTCCTATGAGCTGCTGCCGCGCTACTACCTCTTCCTGGGGCTCGCCGTCCTGATCGTCGGCGTGGCCTCTGTGCTGGTCCATTCCCGGCTGGGATTGGGGATGATGGCCGTCAGGGAGGAGGAGGATGCAGCGGAATCGCTGGGGATCAGCGCCCTGCGGCACAAACTGCTGGCGCTGTGCGCCAGTGCTTTTCTCGCCGGCTTGACCGGCGGCGCCTTTGCCTTTTACCACGTTGGCTATTACCCGCAGTTCCCTTTTGCCCCGGTGTGGACCTTTGACGCGATGATGATGGCCTACATCGGCGGCACCGGCACCATCGAAGGCCCCATCATCGGGGCGCTGTTCTACGTCGTCGTCAAGGAGCTTCTGGCCCTCAAACTGGTCGAGTTCCACCTGATTATCTTTGGGATCCTATTCATCCTCGTAGTCCTCTTCCTACCCGGCGGGTTCGTCGAGGCCTGGAAGAGGGTGCGTAAGGCGCTTGCCCGTCAGCTCAAGTCGTTTCAATCCAGGCCCTCTCCCTGAACCGAACCGGGGTACCAGCCTACTGGGATATAGCAGACCGCGAGAGGAGGTTGCCTATGGTTCCTGCATGCCGGGCGAGCCCGGTGCTGACAAAAGGACGAAACAGAAGAACAAGGAGGATAGGCCGTGAAAAGTAGAGCTATGTTCATCACTCTGGTTGTGTTCCTGGTCGGCGTGCTCATCGCCGGCTGTGGTGCCACCCCGGCCGCAAAGCCCGCTGCGCCGGCCGCTATCGAGATCGGCGCCTCGATCCCGCTCACGGGCAAGTACGGCTCCCTCGGCAGCCAGGTCAAGGCGGGATACGAATACGCGATCGCGGACATCAATGCTGCTGGCGGGGTGTACGTCAAAGAGTACGACGCCAAGATCCCGCTGCATCTCACCTTTTACGACGACGAATCGGATCCTACCAAGGCCGTGAGCAAGATGGAGACCCTCTACTCCGACCAGAACGTGGTGGCCTACCTGGGGGGCGCCGCAAGCGACATGCACGCGGCGACTGCGGCCATCGCCGAGAAGAACAAGGTCCCGTACCTGGGCGTCTCGTTTGCCCTGTGGCAGATCCATCAGCAGGGGTACAGGTATCTCTTTTCGCCCTTTGTCAAATCACCGGACCAGGCATCGGGGGTGTTCGAGTTCCTCAACGGCGCGATCGCCGAGGGGCAGCGGCCGACCAAGGTGGCGATCTTCCAGGAGACCACCGACTGGGGCATCGAGCTGGGTGGACTCTGGAAGGAGAACGCTTCCGAATACGGCTACGAGGTGGTGACCTATGAGACGTACGCGCCCAAGACCGCGGACCTTTCCGGCATGATCATCAAGGCCCGGGATGCAGGGGCCGAAGCGCTTCTGGCCATGCCGGGCCCTCCGGACGGCATTGCGCTGATGAAGCAGATGAGCGAGCTCGGATGGACGCCCAAGTTCACCATGTTGGTCCGGGCGCCGGATGGCAACACCTGGGGCGAGACGCTGGGCACGACCGGCGACTATGTCGCCTTCTTCCCCGGCTGGCACTATGGTGAAAACTATCCGGGGGTGGACGAGCTCAACGCCAAGCACCAGGCCGACTTCGGCCGGCCCTCTGACGTGCTGGTGGGACCGGCGTATGCCTGCGTGCAGATCCTGGCCGACTCCATCGAGCGCGCCGGGAAGCTGGACCGGGACGCTATCCGGGACGCCATCGCGGCCACGGACATGACGACCGTGATCGGCTCTGTGACCTTTCGCGCGGATGGCACGGGCGTCGTCCTGAATCCCGTGGTGCAGTGGCTGAATGGGAAGCAGGAGCTGGTATGGCCGCTGGAGCATGCGACGACCACCTTTGTCTACCCGGCCCCACCCTTTGATCAGAGGTCAACTACGCCACTTCCCACCCAGGCTCCGGTTGCTGGCCCCAAGGACATCAATGGCATGAAGGCGTGCTACCTGATTCCGGCCCTGTCGAATACCTTCCTGAACGCCCTGGCCAACTCCGTCAAGGACAAGGCCGCGGCGGATGGCGTGGAGGTGTTCGTCTACGGCGCCGATGATGGTGGCGCAACCCAGCAGTACAGCCAGATCGAGAACTGTATCTCGATGGGTGTCAATGCCATGATCGTGATGGCGCCCGGCTCCATCGAGAACGTGCTGCCGGCAGTCAAGGAAGCCCAGGCCAAAGGCATCAAGGTGATCGGCGTTCCACCGGGCGACCTGGAGCCTTTTGACGCGATCATGCACACCGACCAGCTCGAAGATGGTACCTTGATGGCCGAGATGGCCTGCAACTTTATCAACAAGACCTACCCGGATGCTGCTGACAAGAGCATCGAGGTGGCAATCATCGGCTACGAGAGCGGCGAGCTCCAGATGAAGCTGCGCGCCCAAGGCATGCGCACCATCAGCGACAACTGCCCCAAGGCCAACATGGTGCAGTTCCTCGACCTGGAGAATCAGAGCATCGCCTCTGCCGCCACCGCGGCGGAAAACCTCCTGACCTCTCACCCGAATATCAAAGTCTTTTTGGTGCAAGCCAGCGCTGGCGCGCAGGGCGTGTCCCAGACCATCAAGGCCCTGCCGGGTGTGGATATCTCCCAGTACGGCGTCTTTGCCGGCGATATGGACCCGAGTATGATCGAGACCGTCAAGAGCTGCCAGGACCCCTACAAGGGCCTGGTCGCGATTGGCGGCACGAACCTGGACCAGACCACCTATGATCTCCTCAAAAAGATCCTGCAGGAGGTGGAATACCCCAAGATCACCAACGATGTGTTGGAGCCGATCTTTTGTGAGATTCCGTAGGGGTGGGGCTTGTCCTCGCTCCGCCTGCGGGGCGCAGTCAGCGTTGTCTCATAAGGTGGGGGGGGCATCATGCCCCCCTCACCAAAATTGCCGAGGTAGAACAGAGCATGGATTCCAAGGTGGTCCTACTCCTGGAAAACCTTTCCAAGAGATATCCCGGTGTATTGGCCCTGAATCACGTTTCACTTGACTTCCGCGAAGGGGAAGTCCATGCGTTGGTGGGCGAAAACGGAGCCGGAAAATCCACGTTGATCAAGGCCATTTCCGGAGCCATTGATCTGGATGGCGGGGTCATCCATGTCGACGGGCGGGAATACGCCAAGATGACCCCTCATCTTTCCAGAAGCCTGGGGATCGAGGTCATCTACCAGGAATTCAACCTCGTTCCGACGATGTCCGTCGCTGAAAATATCTCTCTGGGCGACAGAATCGGGAACTCGAAACTGGTTGATTTCCGGGCGATGAAACGTAAGGCAAGGGAGCTATTTGAGCTCTTTAATACAAACCTCGATCCCGATGTTCTTGTGCAGGACCTGTCCCCGGCCCAACAGCAGATCGTCGAGATCGCCAAAGCCGTTTCGAAGAACGTGCGAATCCTGATTATGGACGAGCCCAGCGCCCCGCTTTCGGTTTCCGAAGTGGAACACATGTTTACTATCATCAGGCAGTTGAGGCAAGAAGGCGTCACGGTTATCTATATTTCCCATCGTTTGGCTAGCTACCTGACACTTTTACAACCGCGTAGACCGGACACCAGTTCATCAAGATTGGCAG
>Ga0302251_1000480_pt1 | contig 36857 bp, 42 predicted proteins | sample AAG_RA_Gln_MG_FD_193534 | JGI IMG/M metagenome (GOLD analysis project Ga0302251, IMG submission 193534) | Enriched activated sludge microbial communities from anaerobic digester in WTTP, New Holstein, Wisconsin, United States - AAG_RA_Gln | ecosystem: Engineered > Bioreactor > Anaerobic >... | reverse complement strand
AGCTCTCAACATAGTTATCTGTCGTGGAAATGCTCTTCCCAATCCCCGGCGGTAAGCTTTTTTTGAAGAGATTCGATCAGTTTGATCAACTCATTCTCGACTTTATACTCACCAGCATAATTAACGCCATGAGGCAAGCCTCATGTAATCAAAATAAATCCCGTTTTATGATGGTGTTTATTTTGAGCGTTAATATAAAGTGCAATTCGTCTAACTTTTCATACTGTTCATCAGTGATTTGGCTTGCTTTCCTGAAGCTCTCATAGCAGGAATGAAATTCACCACACGAGCCCAGGGCGATATTCAGGTGATTAAGATACTCTTTGAGGAGAATCTGCAATAACCCTCTGAAATATTTCTTGAGATACTGTGAGAGGCATCGATGCTATTTGAGGCAACTCTTTTCAGCTCATAAGGAAAGTCTTTCAATATGCTGCACGCTATAACATAGAGAGAAACCGCATCCTGCCACACTCTGAGCTTTTTGAATCCTCTGTTGATGTTCTTGTGCTCCATACTCTCTTTATACCACGAAAGCCGAGGGGGTGCAATCCGTCTTTCAACCCATTATTCCAGTATTCCACCATTCCATTATTCCAATTGTGAGCGAAGCGAACTAAGTTCATAAAAAAATTAACATCAAAGCCCTTTACAAGTTACTGTCCGGTAGTGATAAAATAATATAACAGAAAAGGGAGGATATTAACTATGGATAAAGTAGCAGGAATGGCCACACAAGGAATACAGGACAGCGCAAAAGGTCTCGGCGAGCTGATGGCAGCTCCTCTTCAGAAGTTCAACAAAGGCGACAAGCAGGACAACAAGGAAACTCAGCAGAGCGCAGCCCCGATCATCATCAACATAATCAACCAGGCCAAGGGTGACGACCAGAACAAGGTCAGCGCAGCCGGCGGTGCAACAGCATCAGCCTCAGCATCTTGATAAGCTGAACTGAAATTAACTGTTCTAAAGGATATTACAACAAAGGTGATGAATATCCCCATTGCTGGTGACAATGGGGATATTTTTTCATGGACACGGATATCTCCGCACTACTTCCTGCTGAAGGCGAATGAAAGGAGAACGGCTATGACTGAAGAGAAACAAGAAGGCGGTTTCTGGGACAGAATAAGCAATATCAACAAGACTACGGTGTGTGATAATTGCGGCCATGAAAACGAACGGGGGGCTGTTGATTGCGCAGAATGCCATACTCCTCTTCCTGAGGGAGATGAGGATGAAGAGGCGATCAACACATTCATCGGTGAGGGGCCGCTCTCTTCACAGCAGTTCAGGAAAGTTCCGATCAGGGATGCCAAAAACCTGATAAATCTGAGAAAAGCCTGCGAAGGCGTAGAATCAGGAGCTATGTCCGCCGATGAGTATCGCCAGATTGTGAAGAAGCTGAACAACATGACCCAGATGGGTGTAAACCTCTTCAAGTCAGACGTGGTGAAGAAGAAAACTGAAGCTCTGCCGGAAAATGAAATAGCGCTTGTACACGAGACACAGACAGAGATCTTCAGGTATCATGAAGGTGTCTCACGCATGATGAAATATCTTGAAACCGGCAACGTAAGCGATGCAAGAGAAGGATTCAACATAGCAGAAGAAGCGCTCAGGAATATGGACAGGATTCAGGATAAAGCTATTGAAATTGCAGCTGCGCTGTAAACCACAGATGCATCAGGGACTCGCATGGAATACTGACTGCCCCCGGAAGGGTAATAATGGATTCTTATCTGACAGAATGAACGTGCATTCCACCCTTGTTGGTGAAGGCAGACGCGGTTGTTACAACGTTTCATTGGAAGTCATGAGATATTTTTTCATTGTGAGAATATTGGAGCTCCCTTCCCTCTGATAGGAAACTTCGTCCATGAATTTCTTTATCAGGTAGATCCCCAGACCGCCTATCTCTCTTTCTTCCAGAGGTTTGTCCAGATCAGGGGGAGGTGCTTCCAGAGGGTTGAAGGATCTGCCATCGTCACGCACAACAATCTTGAGCTCACTATCATCGAGCTCAAGTGTCACATCTATTAAATGGAGCGCCTTATCTTCAAAACCATATGAAATGGAGTTTGTGACTACCTCTTCCAGAACGAGATGGGCATCGTGGGTAATCTTTTTGCTGAGATTGAATTTTATGCAGAAGAAATCTATTTCTGCCGCAAGACGCTCGATCTCATTAAGATCATTTTTCAGGGACACAGAATGTTTCTTCAATGAAAGCACTTTTCTACCATCACCTGTCTTTCATGATACCTTTGAAAAAGCTGGGAAAAGGAGGCACTGCTCGGATCATCCCATACTCTTTCATTAATCCTGCCAGTCTTCGGTACCGCTCTCCGGATAGTTCTCCGGTTAACTGGCAGATCCCCTCCTCCACGCTCAAAGCTTTAATCCTTTCAAGCATCCATTTCTGGTGCACCCTGCTGGCAGGCAGATGCTCTTTTTCCATATGTTTCATTACAATATCAACTGCCTCATCCGGATGTTCAAATGAGTATTCCCAGCCGCGTATAGAAGCATTTGTGAAGGCACCGCAGAGCTCACTGTCTCTTCTGTAAGTGTTATCCAGCACGTAGATTCCGTCCTGAGGGAAATCCAATCCATAGTCGGAGAACATAAACGTAACGAGCTCGTCTTTGTTGAAGCCTGAGTTGATGATCGTGTGATACTCATTGTAAACTGTAGCCGAAGCCAGATCCAGGCCGTTGAAGAGAAACAGATTTACAGTGAATGACTGGGGGATGACCCGCACTTTCAGCTTATTCATTTTCAGGAAAAGCTCTGCCTCTATCCTGGAATTTCCATCCCAGAGGCCAACAGCTCTATCCATCATATCTGCAGGCTTCCTTATCCCGCTCGATTTCCTGGCGATGAACATGAGACCTGATCTCTGCAGAATCTGACCGATATTGACAAAAGGCTTTCCTTCAGAGCTGTATTTGAGCGCGGTGGAAAGCGGCATCACTGAAAAAGTGGCTTTGCCCTCTTCAAGAAAGCGAGGCGACGATCTGGAGCCTCCCCCACTTAATACAGTCAATGAAATACCGCGTTCACGGTAATAGCCTTTATCCTGAGCAACCAGATAGCCGGCCGATTGTGCCTGTACAGCCCACTGAAGGAGCAGTACTGCTTCTTTATCCCTGTCAGAACTCTGATATGCTTCACATCGCAGACCGCCTGAAAGCAGAAATAACAGTAACGCGAATACACGTATACAAATCATACCTGGTATACAGAAGAGCGTGTCTACAGAAGCAGTGCAGACCGGGAACAGAGATGAATTCGCTATTCCCAGCCTGTTTCTATGGTAAAATGCAATTCGCATTGCCATAAAAGACCTGCACAGTCAGAGAAATATGGAGCATTGGCTTCGGAGCTGAAGATTTCAGATGTTCATCTCAACTATTGCTGCTTTTTCTGCTCTACTATCATGTGTTGACGTGTCAGGAGATAATCATCAAGCTCCTCTATGTTCCGGAATATCTGCTCTTTAGGGAGTGCCTTGACGATATCAAAAACCTCCTGGATCTGTGGCTGCAGGTTTACCATCATGACAGTACCGCCTTTTTCCTTCAGGTTTTTCTTGGCTTTGGCAATGAGACGGAGACCGACACTGCTTATAAAATCCAGCTTCTCAAAGTCGAAGATGAGCACAGCCGGCGATGTGGCAAGAGCCAGTTCAAGCCGCTTATCCAGACTATCGTGAGTCGTTGCATCAAGTGTTCCATCGAGGGCAACATTCAGAATTCCGGGACCTTTCTCCTTCACAGTAAAGTTAAGCGCCATAACTCTCCTCCTCATCTGATTATCTATGACTGAATTGAAGCTTTACTCTGTCTTCACCAAGTCGTACTTGAATTCCTCTTTTCACATTGACGCAACATATGAAAAACGGCAATCTCCACTTAAGTTTTTCCCATGAAGCGTGTCAGTATCGACTTTAAAGCGTGATAGCGGGCCGATCTGTTTGCCTTTCCCAGGAATCGCTTTGTATAGGGTGCTCTGTGAATGGTTATACCGGTCCTCAGCTCTACAATATCTACTGCATTATTCTTAAGCCATTTTGAGCTGTAATTGCCTGGCTCCCACGGTCCATCGCCTCTGCCGCTCTCAAGCTCAAGACTGACAGGGAAAAGCACCTCTATCATCTCTCCCTCATTGAAGCGCTCACTGCACAATACACACGATTTTCTGGCAGTAAACCTGTATTTTTTTGCTACTACCTCCTGTGTCGTATCATCTACAACTTCAAAATGGTTATCAGTAACTTTTCTCTCATATGTCATAGCTCACTCCACCTATTCAGAAAACATGACTCTGTAATCCTGGTTCAGCATCCCCAGAAAACAGAGGTTGTAGCTCTTCAGAAATACCCCTGCAGGAAGCATCGCCGCTGTAGCCAGGGAGATGATGAAGACCACTGCCAGTGAGAACCAGATACCTGCCAATGCTATGATGGCTCCAGATGCTGCTACCGCGGCGCTTTTAATTATTAGATAGACGATAAGAGCTGGAATGCCAAAAAGAACAGCTGTAGCCAGCATGACAATGAATGTAACAAGTAAGGCCACTATACATACGGCCACTGCTATGCCTACCTGTACTGCACAGTACAGCAGGAACTCTCCAATATTTCCTCTTACCAGCTTCAGTACTTCACTCCACGCCGGGAGAATTGAAATGTTCCTGATGAACATCACCGGCACCGCAAGATTGATTGTAAAAGCTGCGATTATGGACAGCAGTATAATCAGTGTGCACGCCACCACTAAGACAATACAGAAAGATCCTACTAATGCACCTGATGAAATTCCTCCGACAGAAGGCGTATTCAGACATAAAGGCAAAAAGCACGCTATCAGGACTGCCAGCATAATGCCAATTACCACAAGCATCCACATCATATAGGAGAAGCCCAGGCCTTTATGTTTTTTCCAGTGCTCAGTAATCGAGATCCTGTTCGACACTATGCTGTCCAGAAAGATAAACTGAAAGACTGAGGACACATAAATCAGGCCAAAAGCCAGTACCACTGCGCCCATAATCAGCACGACAGTTAGAGCCAGGAGGCCTGTGTCATTTGAATGAAAGATTGAATCGAGACGGTTCTTCCAATTGTGCACAAAGGCCAGGAAGTCCTGCAGATAGTCGCCGCTGCCTCTGGTCCTGATGAGTGATTCTGCGCGGGCCAGGCAGTTCTCCGCCGCTGATGTCAAGACGTTTTCCATTCCGGAGTGCTCGTTTTTCTTTGGTATATCAGGTATATAATTGTTATAGCCCCCCCGGGGGCCGCCCTGCATCCCTCCTGATAACAGATATATCAGCGCAAACTTCAGATACTTCCTGGGCTCAAACGGGCGGAACAGAATTCGCCTGGTATGATAATAGGCGCTGGACAGTGCGTCAACACTAGGGTTAGCCATTATGAATACCTCCTCCCCTGTCCTTTCATTGTAGCACAAAATCACGAAGATAGCACACCGTTCTGTCAATATTGTCGATGTGAGCCTTATGATAGAAGGGTGTCAAAACAGGAGGCTCAGAAAGACACTCTGTAACCGGCAGTATCTCTGCATCCGGTGTGATTCCCTGCCTGAGAAGTTTCTCCACCTTCCTGCGCAGATTCTCCAGATAGGATATATTGGCATCAATGAGACCGGAATCCATCCTGTCTCCGTGGCCGGCGATGACTAGTGCAGGCTTCCTCTTTTTCAGTTTGCTGAGATTCCTTACAAACAGATCTATATTTGCCTCCCTGCCTGATTCGGAAAGCAGTGGAAAAGGGTCTTCGAGGCTGTCGGCAGCGAGCATGATTCTTCCAGGCATCAGAAATACTGCTGCAGAATCAGATGAATGGCCCGGCAGATGGAATATCTCGATCTCTGCCAGTCTGTCGTGAAAGAAAAGGCGCTCATCGAATGTAATATCCGGATATATGATTTCAACGTCTCCCCTCACCCACTCCGGGTGCTCTCTGCTGAGTACGTGAAGTTCAGAGACTGCATTCTCCACCATAATCTTTCTGCATCTCTGATGAGAGATGATCGGAGCGCCCGGGAAAGCACAGTTGCCCCAGATATGATCAAAATGACTGTGTGAATTGACTATGAAGAACTCTCTACCTTTGCGGTTTTTTTCCAGAAATGACAGAACGGGAGCCATTGGGAGCGGTCCCATATAAGTATCCAGAAGGATGATATACCGCTCCGTCACCACCAGCGGACAGGTGGCGTTAAAAAGCTCAGGAAACCTCAGCATATAGAGAATATCATCAATTCTTGCAAACTCTCCCAATGCGACACCCACCTCACAATACATTGTTTCAATATTCCTGCTGCCCAATCCTTTCTCTTGAAAGCAGATGAACTATTGCTGTGCGATACATAACACAGCATGAAGGAAGGATTCAGATCCCTCCGATGCAGAACTGCTTTATCTCAAAGGTACAGGGGCGCTGCAGGAAAGCTCCTGAAAAAAAGCCACAGAGAAATGGCACAGAAGGAGTATGAAAACCGTGTCTGAAGAAGACAATCATCCCCCAGAAACAGCTGAAAGCTGCGAGATCAGCAAAGATGAGCTTGAAATCACCTTTTACAGAAGCTCAGGTCCCGGAGGACAGCGTAAGAACAGAAGGGATACCGCAGTCAGAATCCGCCATATTCCCACAGGGATAACAGCCGTATCTACAGAGTCGCGATATCAGTCAATGAACCTGAAACAAGCGATGGAGAGGCTTAGAGAAAAGCTTGAAGCTCAGAGCTACAGTCCGCCGCCGCGTATTGCCACGAAGATACCTCAGGCTGTACACAAACAAAGGCTCCAGATAAAGAGAAAACGCTCATCTGTCAAGAAGATGAGAAAAGCACCAGATACCTCGGAAAATGAATAATTTTCATGAAGGAGTTTTCATACTGACACAGAAGCATATAATGCGGGAATCACGGCTGGAAACAGATCCGTGGTTTCCTTTTTAGAAAATGCAATAAAGATAATCAGACGAAAGGTGGTGAAGAGAAGTGCCCTGGAGAATCGGTGGTAATTAATCTTCCTGCGAAGATATGATATACAAAAAGGGGCTCTCCGGTTGAGAGCCCCTTTGTCTTTAATTCAGGCGATCCGGTTACAGCTCTCTGTTTACCTTCTGTATATCAGCGGCAATGGAAGCTCGCAGCGCCATTTTAATAGGTGGAGGAAGAAATATAGCGTCAACGGCATAAAGAACCATGTTTTCAACATCCTCAAGAGAACAGCCGATATCCTTGATGGCTTTCATATACTCCGTATTGAGATCTGTGTCGCATACACCAGGATCATCAGTGTTGATTGTAGCTCTGCCGCCCATATCATAGAACTTCTTCAGAGGGTGGTTTTTAATGCTGTCTATGGCGCCAGTCTGAACGTTGCTGGTGGGGCACATTTCCAGAGGAATCCCCTTTTCCACAAGTGTCCTTACAAGTGCAGGGTCTTCAAAGGAGCGGATGCCGTGGCCTATTCTCTCCGCATGGCAATCCTCTATCGCCGTACGGACGCTCTCTGCTCCTCTGGCCTCACCTGCATGGAGCGTTCGGTGAATTCCCTCCTGTCTGGATTCATTAAACACCGCAGCATATGGACCTGCAGGAAAGTTGGCCTCATCACAGGCCAGATCGATACTCGTCACCCTGGCAAAGCCTCTGTTCAGAATATCTGCCGAGTCCATTTCAACTTCCCTGTTAGAGATCAGACCCTTCTTGACATACTCTTCGGTAAGATCCTCTATCATCTGACCCTTTTCAAGCCCTCTGTTTCTGGATATCACGGTGGTAAGGCCGACAACCATCCCAGTTTCACTCTCACCTTCGCGGACACCTTCGATAATGGCATCCATGACCTGATTGAGAGAGAGGTTTCCCGCTTTTGCCATGGACTGCGGTGAAAATCGAAGCTCCATAGCCTTTACATTCTCACCGTGCGCATCAAGGACGCACTGTTTACTTATTTCCTTCACAGCATCGGTATTGACAAAGACCTTGTCCAGAACTCTGAACTTCTGAAGAAAATCCCCAAGCGTCTTATCTTTGTCGGTGACACACACAAAAGGCTTCAGCCCCTCGACAGTGTCAGCAGGAAGCTCAATTCCGTATTTCTCTGCGACTCTCAATATGGTCTCAGGCTTTATTGCGCCTTCCAGATGGCGGTGTATATCAACTTTTGGAAGACGGGCAATAGTTGATTTCAGAAGATTCTCATCACTTCTGACCTTCAGGTCCTTGTCCGGTGAGAGCTCTATCCTGTCTCCGGGCTGCACCGGTGACTGCTCACTCTGCTCCCTGACTTCAGATGACCTGGCAGCAGGAATCTCTCTTGGAAGATTGGTTATTCTGTCCACGGCATCACCGCCTGTTCTTTTTGATTTTCACCTATATGGTAACATGGAAATGGCTCTTCCGCAATGAAAAATGGCGTTAACGAATTGTTAACTTTCAGCTTCAACAATCAGATACCTTGACAAATAAATCGTTATATTATAATATACTAATAAGGTGATGATTATGAAAGATAAATATGAACAGTCCGGCACAATATGCAAGGCCCTTGGTCACCCCCTGAGGCTGAAGATTCTGGAGGGCCTGATCAGGAACGGATGCAACGTCATGCATATTGTAGAATGCCTGAAGATACCTCAGGCGACTGTTTCGATGCATCTTGCCGTGCTGAGAACAAGCGGAATCATCGAAGGTGAGCGCAAAGGAACTCAAGTCTGCTACAAGGTGGTGAATGACAAGGTAAAAAGAATATTAGAGCTTCTGCTGCAGTAAAACAATATGCACAAACGACAAGGAGGTACCGTCATGTCAAAAGCATTGGAAGTGACAGATAATACTTTTCAGAAAGAAGTAATAGAGTCAGACAAGCCGGTTCTTGTGGATTTCTGGGCTCCGTGGTGCGGCCCCTGCAGGATGATGGCGCCGGTTATAGACACAATCTCAGCCAGACTGGAAGAAAAGCTGAAGGTGGTAAAGCTCAATACAGATGAGAATCAGAAAACAGCAGAGGCTTACAGCATCCAGGGAATCCCGAGTCTTCTCATCTTTAAAAAAGGAGAAGTGGTAGAGCGCCTTGTAGGGTTTATGCCGGAAAATGTGCTGACAGAAAAGGTAACACCCCATCTCACATGATCAGGCAATGTACAATGATGAAATTTATTGACAGTTGTCAATTCTTTGCAGGAACGCTCTGTCCAGGGGTGAATACTTGAGAATTGAAAAAAGCAGACATACTCTGCAATGAAAGGAGTTCCCCCGATGGAAAAAACAGCAGTGGATACTGACAAAAAGACGCTCAACAACCTCACTGCAGAGATTGTTAAGAGTAAAATGGAGCAGTCCCATCGCAGACTGAAGGAGCTGTATGCAGTGAGGATTGGCGAGCTTGAGAAGATGGAGGAAAAGATTGGGAAGCTGACCGAGAAGCGGCTTAACCTCAAAGAAGAGCTCGAAAACCTGGAAGAGGAGCTTACAGGGCTTCAGGAGTCCTATTATTCATACTGCAGGGAGACAGGTTTGAAATCAGTTTTAGAGCACTCATAGAATGGATTTCAGATCAATTATCCTGCTGTAAACAGGATCTCCCCGAAAAGATGGGGTTTGTGGAAAGCAACCTCTCTGACAGGTACCCATGAAAGGTGCTGTTGAGAAGACAGTTCACCGGAGATTCTGTAAAAATTGCAGTTCCAGGTAAGCTCATGAGAGATATCTGCTCCAAATGCTCTGAAAGGAATGAAAAAAAAGCCGTACCAGATCATTCTGGCAGCGTCGATCTGAGAACAGGCCACAACTGCCGATTTCCACTGGAAATCGGCTTTTCTTTTCTCTTCCCTGGCATCAATGAATATATCAATCCAGCGTGAATCAGGTGCCACCTGGAACTCCCCGTATACTCTGTCGGATCGTGAATCCGGACCGATAAATACTTCATAGACATCAGAAATCTCCCATAGCCGGTGAGTCTTTCCCGACTGTTGATCAAAAGGAGTATCAGTTGGTGCTGTGCGAAGCGATGAATACCTGCCGGAGAAAGCGATGCAGATATGTGTGTCATTCCAGATGGAGCCTACTTCAGTGGCAATATCTACAGGAGGCGCCGCTCCATCAAACCTGGACAGACTGACAGAACCGGCAGATCTGAAGAGCAGAGGCAGCCTTTCATCCATTTCGAATGTTTCGGCTCGGTAGCGGGACACAATTTTGTACGGTATATTCATGGCAGAACAGGTTCTCCAGCGAAATGGAAAAGACCTGCGACAGTTGTCATCGTTACTATTTTACAAGCTCCCAGCGATAGACCACAAGCGCCACCTGCACAGGAACGTCCTCAACGATCAGATTCGCAATAACAGGGTTCTCTTCACGCTTTCTATCCAGAAACTCCTGATAGTATTTTTCCGAGATGGCACGGGGAGAAAATAGAATAAACTCCTCAACAGGCCCTGCAATCAGGGGCAGCACATTTCCGCAGATGATATTCAGAAGCTCGCCCATAGCCTCCATGCTCTGCTCTTTTGTTTCAGCATCATCCAGCTCAGTCGCAAGCATGTTCGAAGTCAGTCTGTCAGGGAGCGCAGCTCCCATCTTCATAAGGATCGCTCCGGCAAAGGCGCCTTCAAAAGGGATATGATAAGCCATGCAGTCACCGCGCAGAGCCTCCTCCGTTTCAGGCAGAGGAGGGTCAACAAAGGCAAAGGCGGTGCTTTCAAAAACCCTCGCCGCAGTATTATAGAGAATTGTCTTTTTATCCTCACTGCACATATGCACCTCCCAGCACAACCTGAAGAGTGTCGCGAACCTTCTCGGGTGTAAAGGGTTTTCTTATGAAAGCCTTTACTCCCTTTCCTCCCAGCTTTTCAAGCTTCGTCTCACTTCCTTCAGTCGATATGACAACCACTGGCAATTTCTTCATCACTTCATCTTCAGACATCTTCTCCAGCATGGTAATTCCATCCATGACCGGCATGTTAATATCTGTGATAACGAGCGATACTTCCTTCTGCTTCATCACTTCAAGAGCCTGACGACCGTGCTCGGCACTCAGCATTTCATTGACAGGCAGGCCGGTCAGCATGATCGTGCGGCTGATGATCTTTCTCATTGTTCCTGAATCATCTACAATCAGAATATTATACCCCATGGCTTTCAACTCCCTTACAGTTCATACTGCCCTTTTGGATTCTTGATGATCAGACGTCCTGTTACGACCTCGAGCTTCATTGTCCTCCACGATTCGCCGCCGACATCTTCTGCAGTGATGAGGATTCCGTTCTTCCAGAATATCTTCTTCAATACCATGTAGTTTCGCTCTCCAATATTGAAGATACTGTGATCGTCCATTATACTGGCACCTCCTGCAACCTTGACCTTGAGGCGCTTCCTGTCTGCGCCAAGTTCACAGGCGGCCTTGAAAAGAGCCGGTATGCCGGTGTCTGCAAACATATATGGACGATCTACTGCTTTCTGGGGATTCGAAGTGGAAAGCGGGAGCTGATAGTGGAGAATTCCACCCACCATTGCAACATCATCGTGAACCGAGACTCCTATGCAGGAGCCCAGAGAATGCGTGATGATCACTGCATCATCTCCGCACGCCACCTTCATATCCCCTATTCCAACCGTGTAATGGCGCCCATTCAATGTATTCATATAATGCATGGTCTTGGCAGTTCCTCTCCTGAACTCTTCAGGCTGTCCGGCTATGCAGAAAGATACAGCCGAATCTCCAAAGACAGATTTCTCCTGATATGCCTTTAGAATGACTGAGCCATCATCTGAAGCTCTTCTTTTGTCAGAACAGCCTTGATATCAAGAATGATGATGACCTTTCCCTTTACCTTTCCAATCCCGAGAATAAAATCAGTAGTAATGGACACGCCAAAAGACGGAGTCTCATCTATCTCCTCAACGGGAATATCGAGAACTTCAGAGACTCTGTCCACCACAATACCCATTAGAACATCGTTTATATCCACTACAATGATACAGGTCTCTTTTGTCTCTTCGACATCCTCCATACCGAATTTCCGCCTGAGATCGATGACAGGAATCACCTTGCCGCGAAGGTTTATAACGCCTCGGACAAAATCAGGCATCCTGGGAACCATGGTTATTTCCATGAGTCCGATGATCTCTCTCACCATGAGGATTTCAAGGGCATACACCTCATGACCGAGAGCGAACGTAAGGTACTTGTTAAGCTTACTCCCTCTGTGACTATGTTTCTCTACTGCCTGTACATTTGTCATACTCTCATCTCCTTTATTGTATCTCTGCATCATTACCTTATATGTATCAGCAATCACTGCTAATTCACAGCCATGGAAAGCCTTGTAATCCTCTGTGCGTCGAGAATGAGTGCCACCCTGCCATCACCCATGATTGCGGCGCCTGATATGCCTTCCAGTGACTTGAAAGTGGAGTCCAGAGATTTGATTACTACCTGCTGCTTACCTACGAGGTCGTCAACAAGCAGTGCACAGTTCCCACCATCTCCTGCGATTATCACAATCAGGCCTTCGGTGGGATCTTCCTTGGCACCGTTCAGACTGAAAAGCCTGTGGAGTCTGAACAGCGGCAGAAGCTCTCCTCTTATTGAGAAGATCTCTCCCCTCCCTACAACAGTCGAGAGCTGTTCATCCCTTGCACGTATCGATTCAACAATTGACAGCGTGGGGATGATATACTTCTGATTGGATACTCTTACCACTACACCATCTATAATGGCCAGTGTGAGCGGCAGACGGATGATAAATGTTGTGCCCTTCCCGACTTCAGACAGTATCTCAATTCTCCCCCTCAGATTATGAATGTTTTTTCTCACCACATCCATGCCTACACCTCTGCCTGAGATGTCGGTAACTTTATCAGCAGTGGAGAAGCCAGGCTCAAATATCAGATTGAAGATATCCCGATCGATCAGCTCGGTATCTGGCTTGATAAGGCCTACATTGACTGCTTTCCTGAGGATCTTTTCCTTGTTGAGACCGCGCCCGTCATCAGTGAGTTTTATGACAACAGAGCCACCTTCCTGATAGCTGCATAGATGGACAGAGCCCTTCTCCGGCTTCCCTGCAGCCCTGCGCTCATTGGGATGCTCTATTCCGTGGTCCACAGCATTTCTTACCATATGCACAAGAGGATTTCCGATCTCCTCCACCACATTTCTGTCCAGCTCAGTGTCTTCACCTGAAAACGTGAAATCGACTGAAACACCGGATCGGAGCGAAAGGTCCCGAATGATTCTGGCCATTTTCTGGAATGTGGACTTCAAAGAGACCATCCTGAGACTCATCGCCATTTCCTGAAGCTCCCTTACAATCTTTCCCATCTGGGATATGTTTCGACCCAGACGGGGATTTGTGGTCTCCTGTATCTCCCTCTCCTGAAAGACCATGGCGGAAGCTATGACAAGCTCACCGACTGCATCAATGAGATTATCCATGCGCTTTGTGCTGACTTTAACCTTCTGATCGCCAACGTTCTTTTCACTAGAGTCCCGATTGTCCTTTTCTTCTTCCGCACCGGATGAAGACTGATTCTGTCGACTCACTTCAGAACGGGGGCTCTCTTCAGAATGAAGACTGGCTTCAGTGTGCCGGTCTGCTTCAGAGTGAGAAGCGGATGTCTGTATCAGCCCTTTTTCCACCTCATAGTTGAACTTCTCGAGGCGCTTGATGAGCGCACTGAATTCATGCGGTGTTTCATAGGAAGAGCCGGCTAAGCTCTTTTTCAGACGCTTCATCATCTCCTTGAGCATGTCAAGCGATTCAAACGCAATGGCGGCGCAGGGTCCGCTGAACACCACCTTCCCAGTGCGGGCACTGTCCAGAAGTGACTCGGATTTGTGCGAAAGCTCATTGATATCTGTGAGACTCAGAAATGATGAGTTTCCTTTAATGGTGTGGAAGCACCTGAAAATCTCGTTGATGAACTCGTCGCTTTCAGGCTCCTCTTCCAGCTTGATCAGAGCCACTTCGGCAGCACTGAGGTTGTCGTTGGACTCTTCCAGGAAATCGTTCAGAAGCTCTTTGTCTTCTACGCTGATCATCGCCCCGGTATCAGCCTCAGCCGCCTTCGCCTCCTGCTGAGCCTGGTGCTCCTGCTCTATCTCAGATGAATCATCACAGTATGCAGGAACACCTGCAAGATCAGGATGGCACGTGACGATGCTGGCCAGGATATCATTCATTTCAGCCTCATCAGGCTCTTTTGTGTCATCCAGAAGCATCTCTTCCACAGATTTCCTGAGAAACTCCTTTCCGCGGAGAAGAGCTTCCTTCATATTATTGCCTGGCGCGTAGTTGATCATCTCGAGAGAGAACTCCAGCTCGTCCAGAAACTTTTCAAGTGAGGTAAGATCGTGAGCATTCATCTCATTTTTCAGGAGCTTCACAGCAGCCAGAATATGAGTGATCGCATCATTTTCCTGTCCTGTAATCATTTGTATCGCATCTTCAAACTGCTTCAGCAACTCATCCTTTTTTTCAGACACTGAATTTTCTTTCATTGAAGTATCACCTGTCACCTTGTTTATTTATTCCCCGGTTACTTTCTTCGCAAGCTTTTGCACTGGGATCTGTGAAGGGAACTGTCTTCAGTAGTTGATATCGGCAGTACAGGAAAATTATTAATAGTCTGAATCCCGGCAGGAACATGGTTCGTTTCGCTCACAATTTGAACGGCAGTGTCAGACGTGAAAACAGGAGGCGAATCTCAGGGGTGTTCGCTGAAGATTCTGGTTATCAATGTAACCAGATCGCGAAGATCGAAAGGTTTCTCAAGTACATCCACAATAGTGCATCTCTGATACTTCTCTGCGATCTCTTCTCTGCCTGTTCTGGAAGCGGTGAGAACAAGCACTGGAATTCTGTTCAGATTGGCGCTGTTATTAAGCCAGTCCAGAAACTTCCAGCCATCCATCCTGGGCATGATGAGATCCAGAATTATCAGATCCTGGGCGTCGGATTCCAGTTTCTTCACGGCATCTTCGCCATTCGGTGATGCCGTGAAGATATAGCCTTCATCCTTCAGATTAAAACGAACAATCTTTTCAAGAAAAATATCATCATCGATAAATAGAATCCGCCTGCCTGCCGGAACGCTCACTTTTTCCGCTCCTCCTCGATAATGATATGCATGCTTCTCCTGATAAGGGTCAACTCCTTCTCATCGAGCGCTCTGGGGTCGATCCACAGCACCAGCAGGAGCTCCAGTTTGGAAATATTATCTATAAGCTCGTTGATCAACCGGAGAACGTGTGGAAATCCGTTGATAAAGATGAGATAGTCGATGCAGTCAATAAAAATGATTGTTTTCTTGAGGTTGGAGATAACCTGTTTCAGATTCCACGATATCTTGGAAATATCATTGACGCTGATCTGAAAATCCCCTTCATCCTTGTGGGTAATCCAGAAAAAGGTAACGTTTCTTCTGAAGGGGTTTCCGGCCCTGAGTATGGCAGGCTCGGTTCTGGAGTATACAATCTCGTGGAAATCCTCTTCAAAGGAATCCTTGATGTACCGATGAGCTTTTTCAGGTGATTCTCCCAGAATAAGGACGCTTCTTCCGAAGACGGGCTTTACTGGTCCGGGTGATTCGGCCGGATTCTTCTCAGCCAGCCCTTCTGAAGACTCCTTCCTGTTCCTCGTAGAGACAGTGAGGCGGAATTCCAGGATAGATGCCATTATCACTGCAGCAATGACAATAAACATCAGCAGCACCAGAAGAATGATGTTGGCAATACCAGGCAGGTTATAATCCATATCAGACTCCGTCGTGTATAACTCTCATATAATAATCTATTCGAAGAGCGGACTCATAATCATCAGCGAGCTGTTCTTGATATCTATCTGGTATTTCTTGAGATCATGATGTGCTCCGCGCATCTTGGTAATCTGGATATAACGACTCAGCTTGTTACTGTCATCCATGATGCCCAGGTTGATTATTCCATCGACAAGGTATGTCTCCTGGACATCGAGATCACTTGACATGCCGTGTTCCCAGTGCTCCTTGATCATGAAAGAGATTAGATTATTATCTCTCAGATATGTAAAAAGGCTGTGGACCTGGACACGCGGATTCTTCATCCTCGACAGAGTATACAATGCGTTCATGGAATCGAGAGCAAAGAAGGCAAGGTTATCAGAGAGGTCCTTCTTCAGCTTCGAGATCATTATCTTTATGGAAGAGATGATATCTATCTCATATTCCTTTTCATCTCTCATATCACGTCTCATATTATTGTAATCAGAGAGAAGAAGATTATTGGACATCTTGAAGCCTATGGACTCCATTGCAGCCAGATGACTCTCCTTCGTCTGCTCAAGTGTTATATATACTCCATATTTATTATACTCATCAATATAGTTCGACTCATAGAAGAAGGTGAAGACAGATTTCAGAGTACCGGCTGCTCCGGTAATCAATACCACCTGGCCTGGCTCCACATTTTTCCTGATTATCTGATCCAATCCAGGAACAAGTTCCTTGTGCATAGAGATGTACTCCTCTCAATTCTCTTAGTAGTATATATTCAATATAAATAGATAATAACCTTCAGAAGGCCTGTGCAAGAGCCGAATATACCAAAGTGAATTAAGAAGCATTACAAAAGGCATTACGGTATACAATCCTAATCTGCCATACTTCTCAAGCCGGCGTATTCTGGCTCCTTCCTGTCAGCCACTGAAGGCACTGTCTCCTGATTGAGAGTGTAATGAAGATAGACGGCGGCAGTTTTAACCAGATATTCATCTGCCATCGCATCAAAGACACCTCTGAACAGAGAGGTTTCATTTCCGGAGAGACATTCGCCGCAAGTCGCTCCTTTCCCATCGGTGACATCCAATTGCAATCTGTTTCTGACCAGGATCTTCACTGTTCTTTCTGTGACATGTGATCTGTATTTCTGCTGTACCTCAACGCAGGAATTCATCTGCCCCTCTCTCTCCTTCGGCAACATACCGGTAGCAAGAGACATGAAGAGTATGTGGGGAACTATTCCGATCTTCTGAGGAAGACTGCCGAGAGATTCAACAATACGTCTCAGAAATCGAATCTCAGATCTGGATATGCCCCCGCTGAATTTCAATGACTGTGCGCCTCCCGGACTTATATATGACAGAGATTCTTCCCCTGTAACACTCCCGGATGATCTGGAAAGCTGATCGACAATCATATAGAGCAGGTGATTGGCGTGATACAGCTTTCCACCCAGACCCTCGAGAGGGCACGACTGTCTGGATGCTATCTGTCCATGAAACAGAGCCTTCATATGCTCCCTGTATTCCGGCAGGAGACTGGCAGCAATAGGGACATCACTTCCCTGAAGGCAGCTTCCAAGATGATGGCCGAGATAGACCAGATGCCTCATACAGCCCTTCGTAATTGCCAGAGAAAACCTGGTGAGGAATCGAAGGTCGTTACTGTCGATCCGGCCGGAAAGAATCAGCGGACCTCTATCCTGAGCACGGACAGACTTCTGATGGCTCATGAGGTCCTGCATTACATCTGCAAAACGGGGGGATGGGCGAGGCACAGTTCTCATCATTCTGTAATAAGGATATCTTTCTTATCTCTGAGAGCTTCCTTGAGCTTCTTAAGAACGCTCTTGTGAATCTGCGATATGCGAGGCATCGATATGCCGAGAATCTGCTGAATCTCCTTCAAAGTCAGCTCTTCATAGTAGTAGAGTGACAGTATCAGCTTTTCTCTGGATTTAAGAGAAGAAATGGCACCTTTCAGAATGCTGATTCGCTCCTTTTTCTCTATTTCGCGCTCGATTCCACCCCTGCCGTCCTGGGAGGCGAATGGAAGGCTGGCTTCGAAGGATCCGGACAATCTGATCATCTCCTCAAGCGATACCACTTCAGTATTTTTCACCTTATTCAGGTAGTAAGAGAGCTTTGTCGGGGAGATCTTGAGATACTCTGCAAGCTCTTCCAGGGTGGGAGTCCTTTTCTTCTCATTTTCCAGGTAGGCTTTTGCCCGCTCGATGTCTTTTGCCAGCTCACGCACATTCCTGGGGACCCAGTCTTTCTGCCGCAGAAAATCTATGATTGAGCCTCTTATACGGGTAGTGGCATAACTGGCGAACTCTGTGCCCTTCTCTTCCCTGAACTTTTCTATGGCATCTATAAGGCCGATGATACCTTCACTCATCAGATCATCAGATTCAATGTGAGGTGGAAGAAACATGGACATTCTTCTCACACAGTAGCTAACCAGATATGAGTATTTCTCTACAAGAGCCTTCCTGTCATCGATGCTTTTCTGCTTTTTATAGCGCCTGATTATGTCATCCTGACAGACACCGTAAGTGGAGTTGACGAACTTCCTGCTCTCCCTGAGTAATTCGAAATAACCTGCACTCTTCGAATCATCACCCTGCGGAGATTTCTCAGACTCCTCAAAGTCCATGGAACTTTTATTCGGTTGCGTACTCTGATATAAAACTTCCAAAGAAACCTCCTATTAATGATGTGATAGTTAACGCAATGACGCATTTGTCAAGCTGCTGAAGAATGTCAACATAGTTGAGAAAGTTCATCACAACCATGAGAAACAGTGCTGTCAGTGCTGTATAAATGCTTGCCTTTACAAAGTAAATCCGTTTCATTTCTGTTTCTCCTGTCTTTTTCTCCATTCACATATACTATTGTAATTTACATTGAAGAATACTTCCGCCCTAAAAAAAAACTTTAAAGCCGGAAGACTTAAAAATATCAATTAAGGTCCGATAGTTACTGTGAAGATGGACGAATCACAGGAGCGTGCAACGATGAAAGTAGAATATATCGGCCCATTCGCGGAAGCAGCATACAACTGTCTTGTCCAGGTACTGGAAGAGCCTGTCACAAGAGGCAAGCTGGCACTGACACACTCACCGATACTGAGTAACGGCGTTGTGGTAATAATCGGCCTCACCGGTGAAATAGAAGGAAGAGTCATGTATGATATGGACAGGCAGACTGCACTGAACATAGCAAATATAATGAACAGCATGGAGTTTGACAGTCTGGACGAGCTGGCCAAATCAACGATTGGTGAGCTCGGAAATATTATCACCGGTCGCGCCGTGACCATGTTGAATGACAGGGGATTCAAATTCAATATAACCCCCCCCACTCTGTTCGTAGGCAACCAGATGGAGATGACCGATCTGGGTCTGGACATTCTGGTGATTCCACTGGAGATGAAGTGTGGAAAGATGGTCATCAACGTGGCTCTGAGGTCAAACAGGAAAATTGAATAAAAGGTGGTGTAAAAATGACAATTCAGGTGGACAATGCTGACACAAAGATACTTAAGAAGGACGGCACGCCATATCGATTTCTTGTCGTCGATGATTCAGAGTTCATCATCAAGAGCATGGGCATAGTGGTGAAGCTGCTGGGCGGTGAAGTTGCCGGCTGCGGTCATGACGGCACAGAGGCAATAAATGAATATAAAAAGCTCAGACCTGATGTAGTGACGCTGGACATCGTCATGCCTAATACTTCAGGGATAGATGTTGTAAAACAGCTGATGGAGATCGATCCATCTGCCGTGGTAGTCATGGTAAGCTCGCTCGGCCATCAGGAAATGGTAAGAGAAGCAATCAAGCTGGGGGCAAAGTACTTTATCGTAAAGCCGTTCAAGCCTCTTGATGCGGCAACTACTCTTAAAAAGGTTATTACCAAGGTTTTCAGCTAGTTCATAAAGTGCAGGGGCAGAAGCACATACTCCACTGATCATCCCTGGGTTCCTCTCTCCTGATGTGCTTCTGTCCTTCTTTCTTCACCTCTCAATATCAGCCTTCATTGAACACATTTCGCTTCGCTGCCAATCGGAATAATGGAATACTGCCTCCCATGGAAGAGGTAATATCGGCTTGAAAGAAGGATTGCAAAACATTGTTCCAGAATCCCATTGACATTAACAGGCAAACACGGTCGTTACAAAGTTTCCACAGAGTTTTCGAGACATTGACATAGTATCTTGGAGAAGTAGAGCAGCAAAGTCATGGATGGCATCAGCAATGAAGGTGATACGAGTCTCTCACAATACATCGAAGGATTCATTGACGCTCTTCCTATATCCACGATAGTGGAAGACATCTCTGGAGTCAGAGCCTGGATTGATAAGCTCAGACAGCAGAACGTAAGGGATTTTTACAGCTATCTGAAATCACACAGGGAAGTGCTGTCAGAGATGGCAGCATCCATAAGGATCGTCGCCGTAAACAGGCAGGCACTGAAGCTTCTGAAAGCTGATTCCATAGAGGATCTGCTTCAAAATGTAAACAGAGCGCCAGACAAAGATGCCATTGATTATTTCATTCGAAAGCTGACCGCCCTTGCAGAAGGTCAGATGGAATTCGAGGGGGAGACAACAAACCGCACCATCACCGGCGAAAAAATACACATATTCCTGAAAGGGGCTGCTCTTCCAGACAGAGATCCATCAAGGCTCTTCATCCATATAATCGATATCACAGATCGAGTGCTCATGGAAGAAAGGCTCAGACATTCGGAGCGGATGCTCGGCTATCTGAACAGAATTGCCCGGATCCTGCTGACTTGTGACAGCAGCGCTTCGCCGCAGCCCCTGCTGGACACCATACTCGAAGCCACCGAGAGCTCTTCAGGGGTATTCGGGCAGATCGACGAGGAAGGGATTTTAACTGTGAAAGCGACCTCCGAAGAGGCGGAAAAGAAAGGCCAGGGCCTGATGAAAAGCAGGGATTTCTATAACTCTCTGAATAAAGGCATCTGGGAAAGAGCCATAGCAGAAGGAAGGAGCTTCTTCGAAAACCGGCCTGTCGCCTTTTCGCGCTCACACCATACAATTTCGAGATTTCTGTCCACACCGCTCATGTACCGTGGAAAAGCCGCAGCAGTAATAACATTAGCCAACAAATCTTCCGACTATGTTGAAGACGACCTGACGCTTCTCGACTCCATTTCTGCCTTCATCGCGCCGGTGCTGAACGCACAGCAGGAGCGCATCAGGCAGGAGAAGGAAAGGCTCAGGATGGAGCAGATATTGAAGGAGAGTGAAGAATTACACAGGATGATGGTAGAAACGTCTCCTGACAGCATAGTAATAGTGGATCTTAAAGGATATGTCACATCTGCGAATGAGGAGACATTCAGGCAGACAGGCTACTCGAGAGACGAAATCGTCGGCATGCACTTCACAAAGCTCAAATCAATGAGGCTTTCAGACATTCCCACATATATCAGGCTATTTAACGAACTCATCAGAGGAGAATCCATCTTTTCATATGAAATGGATTTCAACAAAAAAGACGGAACACATTACTGTTGTGAAGTGCGCGGCACTCTGCTGAGAAAGGAGGGGAAGCCCTGCGGTATTCTCGTCGTATCGAAAGATATCACCGAGAGAAAGAAAGCTGAGCTCGAGCTGAAAGCCTCACTGAAAGAGAAGGAGCTGCTGCTGAAAGAGGTCCACCACAGAGTCAAGAACAACATGCAGATAATCTCAAGTCTTCTGAACCTTCAGTCTGCCCAGGCCCATAACCAGACCCTCAGAGAGCTTCTTCAGGAGAGCAGGAACAGAGTGCGCTCCATGGCTCTGATCCATGAGAAGCTCTATCGATCCCACGATCTGGCCCACATCAACTTCAGCGAATACTTGAAGAGCCTCATCGAATCCCTCTTCAAATCAGTCAAGAAAAGAGGTGTCACTTACTCAATCGATTCAAGAGAAGCATTTCTGGAAATTGATCAGGCCATCCCATGCGGCCTGATAATCAACGAGCTGATCTCCAACACGCTGAAACACGCATTCCCTGAAGGGAAAACCGGAAAGGTCTGTGTTTCGTTCTCCGTGTCAGATGACGGGAAGGCGAACCTTTCCGTAAAGGACAACGGGATTGGCCTTCCTTCAGGCTTCAGCGAAATCTCTTCAGACACTCTCGGCCTGCAGCTTGTGAGCGATCTGGCTTACCAGCTTGGAGGAGCTGTTACGATAAACAAAGACAACGGGAAGAGAGTTGGAACAGTTGTTACAGTGGAATTTCCACTTGCAGGCAATCCCCGGGCCATACCCACTTTAATCTGTGAATAAATCGGTTCAACCAATCACAGGCAGATGGACATGTATTGATTCAATCGAAAGTCAGGTCAATGAAGAAACTTACATTTACTATGGAAAATTACCTTGAAGCGATATATGAGTTGTCAAGTTATGAAACAGGGGCACGTGTTTCAGATATCGCTCTGCGTCTTGGCGTTACGAAGGCAAGCACCAACAGTGCAATGTCAACCCTCGCTGAAAAGGGGCTGATTATCAATGAGAAATACAAGGAAGTGTTTTTAACTCCTGAAGGCCGCAAACTGGCCGAACTCACCGCAGAGAAGCATCATGTCATAAAGGAGTTCCTGTCGGGAATTCTTAAGGTGGGCTCAGCTACAGCCGAAAATGATGCCTGCGCCATTGAGCATGTCATCAGCAATGCTTCTATCACCGCCATGAAGGATTATCTCAGAAAGCACATATGATTAATCAGACGGTGGTCCTGGAGAAAAGGATCTTAGAATCAGTGAAATCCTTGCCGTGCTCTCAGGATTCAGTGCCGATGATCTGGATCTGGTCCACACTCTCGTGAAGGAATACAGAAAGCATAATAGTGCATAACAATGCTTTTATTATGCCACCCGCTCCGTTATATCCCGCTCCGCCGCATTGGAACAGTCTTTTCGGTGAAATCCCCAGACACTCTTGTAACGCATCCTTTTCTCGTCTATAATAGCGCCATCAGAAAACTGATTTTTTAAGTCTGAACTTACTATTCAATTACTGAAAATGCGTTGACACACGGCGTGAACATATGCCTTTCTGGCAGGGATGGAGCACCACCACGAAACCGAAACTGCGCACACTGACTATCGAGAGATTTCGGACATTTCGACACCTGAGAATAGAGGATCTCGGACGGGTCAATCTTAGATAGGAGGCGAGGGACCTCGCAAATCCAGGATTGCGGTAGTGTGTTCACGCACCCTCTCCCGCAGAGTGCCACCGGGATCATATATGGGAGGCAGCACGTAGCCTATCGAATCAAGATATACGTTTCTGTAAATCACGGTTTTTCTCTATCGGCCATTCACGGCGTGAATAAATGTATTGCACCAACCCGAGCTATTCTATATCATCCCGGAAAACCTTTCAAATGACAAAGGGTATCCGGATGAGGCTCAGGATTCCAGATCAAGGCTCAGCTTCAGTGCAATACCGACTTTGTCCAGAATGTCATCACTCACTTTTCCCCTCGGCTTCTTTCCTGCCAGCCGCACTTTACCAATTGTAAGAATCTGCTCGCACTTTATATATGAAATCTCCTTGAGTCCCGATTCGGAAGATGGGAGAATCTGGACGTGGAAAGGGATATCCCGCCCCCTGGTGCTTATAGCCGCCACTATTACATTGGGATATGCCGGTGAATGGTTCCCAATATCATTCTGTATGATCAGAGCAGGCCGCATTCCTGCCTGCTCTGAACCTCGGCCCGGCGTCCAGTCAACGTCCCAGATCTCACCTCTGTCAGGCCTGGGGAATATATGGGGAACTGCCATCGTCCAACACCTCTCTCTGCAGCGCAGAATATCTCTCTGTATCAGCCTCATCATAGTCTTGCGACAGAAGATCATAGGCCTTTATCATGTCATTTCTGAGAGATAAATCTGCCAGGCTTTTCAGGCTCTCTACTGCAAGCTTGTTGACGCTCATCTTTCGAGAATCAGCCAGCTTTTTGACTTTTGTATAGAGGGTTCCATCGATGCGAATACACAACTGCTTTTCGGCATTTTGTCTCAACAGGGATCACCTCTTCACCAAAACTATGCTATAGTAATTTTATATCATAATTTTATATCATAATCTGTAATCAGTCAAATGATTCCGGTAAGACTTACAGGATACTTTTTCCATCTCACCTTGCACTGTCCAAAAAGCATCTTGCCCTTACTTTAATGCTTCTCATCCTGCCTCTATGGATTCTCACATTGCCGCTGAGCTGCATTATAAACGACAGGAGGCTTCAGGATGATCCTGAAGCGGCGACAGAAATCAATCAGAATTAAGCATAGGAAGGGCGGTACAAGTCATGTCATCAACAATAGGCGGAAACAGGCCGGAATTCTTCAGCTTCAGCCAGCTGCAGAATATCACGAAAATCATGGAAACTGCCGACTTCAAAGGCGCAAAGGTGGAGAAGGAAGCAGAAAAGCCAGAGCAGACCGATACAGTGGAGGGCATCGACTGGGTCGTTGCAAACAATGATCGGCTGGGAATAACCGGAATGAACCTTTCACTCGGAGGAGCACCGGATGACTATCCCTGCTACTTCGACCCCATCGACATGGCCGTTGAAAAGGCGTGGGAAAAAGGTATCGTGGTAGTGAGCGCTGCTGGAAACAGCGGCCCCGGCGAGCATATTGCAGGACCGGGAACATCCTTTGCCGCCCCTATAATCAGCGGCATTGCGGCGAACCTTCGTGAAGAGGCTCCAGATGCAAATCCGGACGACATCAAGAATACCATCATGGATACGGCAGACAGCATGGGAGAGATCTACGGCAAGTATGATCAGGGCAGGGGCTTCGTCAATGCGAAAAGAGCAGGTGAAAAGCTGAAAGCGTAACGATAAAAGACAGAAAAAAAAGGGGGTCTCCACAGGAGGCCCTTTTTTTATGGGAATTGACAAAGTCATGCCAGCCATCAGTCCGGTTTTCGCCGCCTTTTACTCTGCAGAGGCTGGCTTCAGCGTGATTGATGTGCCTGGATCGCCATACAGCAGCAGGTAAGCACCTGCCGCAGCATTACTCACAGTGCCGCTGCCTGTGCCTGCATTGACCAGAGTCTTTAAATCGGCGTCGTACATCTTCCACGCTCCTGCGCCTGAGATTGACACAGAGCCGCCTGATTGCAGCTTTCTCCATTCGGCCAGCCCCTCGCTGCCTATCGTCACGGTATTGGCGCCTGATGATATGGCAGGCACTGTAGCCTGAGGCCGGAAAAGGGTGCTGCCGTATCGAACCCACTCCTCGCCGTTTCGGGTTTCAATGACCACATCGTTCAGATCACGACCCAGGTCGACAGGAATCAACATGAACATCTTCGCATCTGCATCGCTCCCGGATGGGTCTACAATCTGCCAGTATGTGGAAATCGACGATGCAAAAAGGTAACCTGAGAAGCCGTCTATCACATTCAACGTGAATACAGGCATTATGCCGGTCACAAGGAGGTATGATTGCGCTTTTTCGTTGACCGCCAGCCATTTTTTCCCTGCACGGCTCTTCCACACATCCGATAACGTCGCTCCTGATTCGATGTACTGCGCATATGGGTCTTCCTCAAGATAATGGCCCATCCACTTGGGCGCCTTCTTCACAAGATAGCGGCGTCCATCCGCGGTAAGAGCCCTGTATGAAACATTGGGCCTGGCGTCGCTTGAAAAGGTTCCGTCAACACGGAGCTTCAGAGCTGTGGCTTTACTTGTCCATACACCGCCGCTGTAACCGCTCGAGATGGTCAATGTGCTGTCTGATGAGGCCTCAACGAGGACAGGTCCGCTTTTATTGGCATAATTGCCGACAATGGCGCTCAGCTCAGATGCAGAAGGCGCTTTTTCCGGCTGCGGAACATCGGCAAGAGGCTCTGGAACGGCAGAGATACGTCCTCGCTCAGCAAGAGCGTGCAGCATGATCCGTTCGGCAGGCATACCGGCCATCATCGTCCTCTGGGAGAACGTTATCATCACAGCAAGCTGCTCTTCCGGGGCAACTATGAAATCGCTTTCATAGACCATGGTGCCGCCCTTCTTGTGCCAGCCCTTCACTCCAACTGCAGCAAGTCCTGAATGCTCCACGTTGTCCCATCCGAGCCCATAGTGCTGCGATGACACCGGGTTGAAAGTCAGCCTCAGAGTCTGGTCAGTTCCCATCTCAGATATGGAGCTCGCCTTCAGGATCTGATTACCGCCGTACCGGCCGCCGTTCATAAGCATCATGGCCACCTTGCCCATGTCCTCAGGCGTTGTATAGAGGCCGCCTGATCCATATGCCTGGCCGAACTCCTGCGAGTCTGGAGTCTGGCTGATGAAGCCCGGCGCGAATGATCCGGCCGGGAACTCTGTCAGCGCATATCGGCTGTTGGACATTCCCAGCGGAGTCAGGAGCTCGTCCTGCACGAACTGGGTATAAGACTTGCCGGATACCGCCGCCACAAGCGGCTCTATCATTGTGCAGCAGTCATTTGAATACACGCTCATGTAACCCGGTGAATGTTTGAGGCGCTGCTTTGCCAGGCCCTGTTTAACCTGTTCCGCATATCCTGAAAAGGGAGCATATGTGAACATGTTTCGATAGTCGGCTCCGCCGAATCCCGCGGCGTGGTAAAGCAGCATGCGCACAGTAATCTGTGAGTATTCCGGTGAGAGCATCGTGAAGTCGTGAAGATAGTTGACGAGAGGCGCATCGAGCTGCAGCACACCCTTCTCCACCAGCTTCATAGTGGCCATGGCTGCGAATATCTTACTTACAGAGCCGATGCAGTACATCGTGTCATTGCTCGGCGCGGTGCGCTTTGCGCTGTCGATGAAGCCGAAAGTCTCACTCCAGACTATCCGGTCTCCTTCGATCAGAGCCACCGATGCTGACGGCGTGTCAGTGTCATATAGGAGCTGCTCGATGGTGGCGCGCCCATCGGCTATGGTTTCCGAGTATGACAGATATTGCTGATTAGTACAGCTTTCGCCGCCGGTGCCTGTGGTGGTGGTGCTGCAGCCTGCCAGCAGGGCGAGGATCAGAGTTCCGGCAGCAGCACATTGCAGCAGGACTCGAAATGAAGATTTGAGCCGGATAAACAGTGCTTTTACCTCATTGAATGGGATACTGGTTGTTCTGTTCATTGTGCAGCCCCCTGTTTCAGCGTGATTACAGCATTCGGCGCACCATAGAGCAGCAGATATGAGCCGGCGGAAGTGGAGGTGGCAGTGCCTCCAGTGCCGGACGCGGTCATCTTCTTGAAGTCTGCGTCATACATCTTCCACGCGGTGCCCCCCGAGATCGACACCGTGCCTGCCGAAGGCATCACGCGCCATTCGGCCAGACCCTCGCTGCCAATAGTCACAGTATTGGCACCTGATGATAGCACAGGAACTGTAGCCTGAGGTCGGAACAGGGCGCTGCCGTATCGGACCCACTCCTCACCGTTTCGGGTCTCAATGACCACGTCGTCCAGATCACGGCCGGCCATTGGAAGAACAAGGCACATCTTCGCCAGAGTGTCACTTCCCGAAGGATCGACGATCTGCGAGTAGCGGATTAATGGAGTGACAAATATATAGCCTGGCAGTGCATCAAGGGCTTCCAGAGTGCAGCGCGGTGTATCATCAACAAGGTGGATTGACGACGCATCCTCGTTGACCACAAGCCAATGTTTACCCATACGCGCCCGCCACGCCGAAGAAACAGGCTGGCCCGCTGCAAAGCGCTGTCCGACCATACTCTCGAGGAGGAACTGACCCATACCTGACGGCTCTTTCCTCGCCAGATAAGTGTATCCGTCCGCGCTCAGCGTCCGGTATGAGACATTGGGATGGGCATCGCTGGAGAACGTTCCATCGACACGCAGTTTCAAAGCGCTTGTGATATCATTCCATGCACCGTTCGAATATTTTGTAACCTTCAGCGTACTGTCCGACTGGGCCTCGACCAGAGTCAGGCCGAAACTGTCGGCGTAGCAGCCTGTGATTGCTGCCAGGTCGGCACTTGTAGCGGGTTTTTCAGGCTGCACGACGTCAGGCAGCGGCTCCGGCATTTTTGAAATTCTACCTTTTTCGACAAGTGCGTGAAGCATAATCCTCTCTGCCATAAGTATTGAGTTGAAACCAAGGGAAACACCTGTTATGCAGACTGCAAGCTTGTCATCCGGCGCCAGCAGGAACTCTGTGGAATATCCAACTGTGCCGCCCGGCTTTGCCCAACCCCTTACACCGACTGCCGACAGACCCGGGTATGATACCCAATCCCATCCCAGTCCGTAGCTTTCGGTAGGAACCGGGTTCACAGGGAGCGTCAAAGTCTGATCGCGTCCCATCTCGGCCACCGAGGCTTCGGATAGTACGCGCACACCGTTGTAAAGACCTCCGTTCATCAGCATCGTGGCCACGTGAGTCATGTCACTCGGTGTGGAATACAGGCCGCCGGCCGGGAATGTATTCGTATACACCTGCGGCTCGACTGTATCACCACTGAACCTGGGTGCGTAAGATCCGGCCGGGAACGGCCCGGTACAGAATCGGCTGTGAGACATGCCAAGCGGGGTGAGTATCTCATCCTGGACAAACTGAGTATAGGACTTACCTGATACGGCCGCCACAAGTGGATCTACCATCGTGAATCCGTCGTTGCTGTAAATCGCCATCCTGCCGGGAGTATATTTCAATCGCTGCGTGACCAGATTGTTGAAGACCTGTGTGGCGAAATCCGGGAAAGGCTCGAATGTGACGTCATTCTGGTAATCACCGCCGGGAAATCCCGCTGTGTGGTTTATAAGCATGCGAACCGTCACCTGTCTATATTCCGGTGAAGCCATGTAGAAGCCCTGCAGATATTCTGTCAGAGGTGCATCGAGCTCTATCATGCCCTGATCCACCAGCTTCATCACTGCCATGCCGGCGAAGACTTTGCTGGTTGAACCTATGGCAAACATCGTGTCTGTGGTTGGCGCTGTCTTTGAAGCCTTGTCGATGTACCCGAAGGCTTCGCTCCACACGATACCATCTCCATCCACAAGAGCAACTGTTGCGGATGGGGCTTTGGAGTCTGCAAGCATTGACTGTATGGCTGAGCGTCCATCAGCTATTGTTTCTGTATATGTGATCCGGTTTTGACTGCTGTCGTTTAAATCGGTGCTGGTAACGGGAGTCCCATTCTGTGACGTGCCGCATCCCGGCATAACCGCCAGTAAGAACAGGATAGAAAGTAATGTCAGAGCTTTGAACGGTTTTTGTCGCTGCACATGTCCCTCCTAAAAAATGATTTTATGATATACGCAAAGCTGAGGCCCCGTATGGAAGACTGCTCATTTAATATCGGACATGGTCTTCATTTTTTAAGGAATACTTCAGCAGCAAACCTCCATCTCAGGATGGCTTCAAGAAAAAGGTCAAAAGCCTCTGCGTACCCTCAAGGAAAGTCAAGTGGTAGTCAGCTTGGTCATAGTGGTAATCATCTGAAATTTGAGGAACACCCCGATGAAGTACAGATCATTACACTGCACACTTGCACAAGATGTCAGCAGTCACTTGATGACCAGAAGCCTTTAGATCAGGAGGCTTATTTTGCCAGAAGAAAATCGGCTTATCAGGAAAATCAGGCTTCAGAACTTTCTTTCATTCGGCCCTGACGCCAAAGAGATAGAACTCAAGTCGCTGAACGTCCTCATCGGCCCGAATGCCTCCGGTAAGTCAAATCTCCTGGATACATTCGAATTTCTGAAGGCCCCCCCAAAAAACATTACTCTTCCCATACGACGAGGCGGGGGTATTTCAGAATGGCTGTGGAAGGGCTCACAGAAACCTGAAGAAGCCCAGATTGACACTACGCTTTACTACCCACCTGGTGACAAAGGGTTACGGCATAAAATTTCATTCACCATGTCAGGGCAGAAATTGGAGTTCTGTGATGAATCAGTCGAGAATGAATATCCCGACAGTCAATCCGATGACCTCCGGTTTTTCTACCGATACCAGAAAGGGCAGCCTGTTCTCAGTGTGTGCCAGGAAGATCAGAGTGAAAACAGAACGAACTGTCTTCGTATTGAACGAAAACTTCGGCGTGAAGATTTAGCAGCGGATCAGTCAATTCTTTCGCAGAGAAAAGATCCCGATCTCTATCCGGAACTCACCTATCTGGGAGATCAATACTCAAAAATAAAGCTGTACCGTGAGTGGAACCTTGGGCGATATTCGCCTCCCCGCATGCCCCAGAAAACAGATCTGCCAGAGGGTTTTCTTTTAGAAGATGCGAGTAATCTCGGCCTCGTCATCAACGATATGGAACATACGCCAGGATTACGAAAGCTCCTCGTTGAAAAGCTCAGGCTTTTCAACGAATCAATTGATGACATCACAACAAAAATCCACGGAGGAACAGCACAGATCTACCTGCACGAAGAAGGGCTGACGCAACCGATTCCCGCCACCCGTCTTTCAGATGGGACACTTCGCTATCTCTGCCTTCTCTCCATACTCTGCCACCCTTCTCCTCCGCCACTTGTCTGCATTGAGGAACCGGAACTGGGGCTTCATCCGGATATATTGCCGATAATCAGTAAAATGCTGCATGAGGCATCAGAACACATGCAACTGATCGTGACACCCATTCAGATGTGCTGGTTGATGCATTGACAGAAACACCGGAGGCCGTTCTTGTCTGCGAAAAATTAAACGGTTCCAAAGAATTAAGGCGCCTCGATAAAGCCAGGCTCTCCATGTGGCTGGAAAATTATTCACTGGGAGAAATCTGGAGGATGGGTGAGCTTGGAGGGAAACGATGATTGAGGGTATAAGGATCTACATTGAGGGCGGGGGCGATCATCGAGACACCAGAGCGGCACTCCGTTTCGGATTCGGTGAGTTTTTTAAAAGCCTTCGTGAGAAAGCACGCCACAAAAATATGCGTTGGAGTATCACAGTATGCGGTACAAGACGCTTCGCTTTTAATGCTTTCTGTGAAGCACTCCGGTCGCGCAGTGAGTCCTTCTGCATCCTTTTGGTGGATTCAGAAAGTTCTGTCTCGCAAACACCATGGGAACATCTACTGAAAAGGGATAGTTGGTTGAATCCTGGAGCCGGTGATGAGCACTGTCACCTGATGGTGCAGACGATGGAGACCCGGTTGATAGCAGACAGGCAGGCTCTGGAAAGATTCTACGGTCAGAACTTTAATACGAACAGGATACCCGCCACAGAGGATGTGGAAACAATAGAGAAAGCCTCGCTGGAACCAGCTCTGAAGGAAGCAACACGCAGGACACAAAAGGGTGAATACCATAAGACCCGTCACGGCCCGAAGATTCTGGAAATGCTTGACTACACAGGAGTATGCGAAAAAGCTCACTATTGCAGAAGGCTGTTTGACACATTGACCAGAGTGCTTGATGGCGAACTGGAGTTAAAAAACCTGAGAGAAATATTGCAACACGCTCTCTGCAGAATATGATTACTTCCCGCAACACTTCTTGAATTTCTTACCGCTGCCGCAGGGGCAAGGCTCGTTTCTTCCAACATTTTTCTCATCTGGTGCGGGAGATGGGATTGTTCTCTCCTTCCCGTTTTTATCCCCTGAAAACACCCGGAGAAACATGAAACTTTGGCATTTCGACGATCCGCTGCCTCCGCAAAGGGTTATGATCGACTCCGGAGAAGTCTCTCCTTATCCCCACAGTATGAGGTGATTCCAATGGCACAGTTCTGTTCCATATGTGGAAAGCCTGCCAGAGAAACGGCGAAGTTCTGCCAGGCCTGCGGCGCGCCTTTTGTGCAGGTTCTTCAGGCAGGCTCGATTCTGGACAGTGGCCGTTACGAGGTGAAGAGCGCTCTCAAATCCGGCGGCATGGGGGCCGTCTATCTTTTATGGGATCGGCGTCTTGAGCGGGACTGCGCGCTGAAGGAGATGCTCTCCCTGTCGCACGATCCGGCAGAGATGAAAGAGTTCAGGGAGCGCTTCAGGAACGAAGCGCTGACCCTCTCAAAGCTGAGCCACCCCAACCTTCCCCCCCATCCACGACCACTTCGAGGAGAATCACCACTGCTACCTTGTGATGGAGTATATTGACGGTGACGATCTGGAGAGCCTTCTTGCAGGTTCACCGTCAAATTGTTTCCACGAGGATAAGGTGAGGCAGTGGGCGCTCACCATTTGCACTATCCTGGAATACCTTCACAGCCGGAATCCCCTGATACTATACCGAGATCTTAAGCCTTCCAACATCATACTCCGGAAAGACGACGAGCGGCTCTTCCTCATCGATTTCGGCATTGCGAAGAGGGTCCAGTCAGCCCTGACTCACAGCACCTCCTGGGGCACCGAAGGCTACGCGCCAATAGAGCATTGCCAGGGAGAGCCTGAAGTGCGGTCAGATCTCTACGCACTGGGCGCCACGATGCATTACCTGCTGTCGGGAAGGCCGCCAGTTCCGTTCAAGTTTCCGGCTATCAGATCGCTGCGCCCTGAAATATCCGCTGAGATGGAGGCGGTGCTGGAAAAAGCTCTGGAACTGCATGCCCATGAGCGGTATCAGTCTGCCCGGGAGATGAGGGAGGCGCTGGAGGGGGTCGGCCAAAGTGCGAAGGCAACTCACCCAGTGGCTGTATCTCTGCCTCAGAGCTCCCCTTCTGTAGTTCTGCCGAACGCGGCGCTATCAATTCCTATATCCCCAGCTTCATAACACTACAAATCCATCTTTGAGGCTGTTGAAAACAACGATCTTCCGGCGGTGAAAGACTTTATATCGTCTGGGACAGATGTGAATATCCAGCAAAGCGATTGGGATAGAACCCCTCTTCATTGCGCGGCACAGAAGGGCTATAGAGACATTGTTGAATATCTCATAGCGAAAGGGGCTGATGTCAATTTCGCAGGTTATCACGATTTTACGCCACTCCATAAGGCTGCAATGGAAGGCCACAGAGACATCGCTGAACTGCTCATCGCAAAAGGGGCAGATGTCAATACTGCTGACCAATATGCCAGTACACCTCTTCATTGGGCTGCAGAAGAAGGCCATAAAGAAGTCGCTGAACTACTCATCACGAACGGCGCTGATGTCAATGCCAAAGATAAAGATGGCAGAACACCACTCCATTCAGCGTCAGAAAACGGTCATTCTTCGTTCGTCGAACTGCTTCTCGACCACGAGGCCGATATCAATGCCGAAGACAAAGAAGGCAAGACACCTCGTGATCACACAAATTACAACAGGATTATCGAGCTTCTCGAGCAGAGCGAGGAAGAATATGAGGATGACGAGGAAGAAGAGGGGGAATAGCAACAGTCACTTCCTTTGAGTTCGGAGGCACAGCGGAATCGGTCCTCAACTATCAGACAGAAATTCATCATTCTGCAAATCAGTGGAGCTTGGTCCCGAATAGAGCGAAGGAGGGTACCTGGATGACAAGGCAGAGCGGTAAAGATCCGATGACGAAAGAGATAGAACAGGCACTGAAGCCGGGCCGGTTTATTGAGTATAGTGGCAGCTGGGACTTCGTGATTTCCCTGGAACACGTCAAGACAAAGATTGATGCACTTATCAAAAATGGCGAGGCACAGCGGGCAGTGCCCCTGTATGAGGTATTCCTGGCCGGCTGCTATGAGAAGGCTGAAGAGCTCGATGACTCAGGCGACAACCTCGGCACTTTTTTTGGAGAGCTTTTCTGTGACTGGATCAAAGCACGACAAAAAGCGGGATGTCAGGCAGAAGAGACTGTGAGCCACATACTCAGATGGATTGAGAACGATGACTATGGATTCTGTTCCCATATTGAAGATGATATAGCTCTTGCTCTGAATAAAGAGGGTCTTGCCATTTTTACGGGACACTTCAATAATCTGTTGACAAAGGCCTATATCCCCTTCGCATCTGAAAAGCCCAAGCATGTTCATGAGTATCCGGGAGAAGTGAGAAGTGCAGTCAATACCCTGAAGAAAATCTACAGCTCCAGAAAAGATATCAAGTCCTATATGGCTCTCTGCGAGAAAATTGCCATCAGTCCCGATGATTGTCAGACCGTAGCAAAGCTTCAGATGGATAAGGGCCATTTTGATAAGGCGCTTGAAATGGTAGAAAAGGGCATTGCACTGAAATCATTGCCCGGATGGGGAATTCAGGATGGTTCTTGTCTTTCCCGGATGAAGCAGGAGATTCTTGGCAGGCTTGGCAGAAAAGATGAAGCATTCACCGCTGCCTGGGAAGCATATGAAAATTTCCCCTCTCTCTCAACATACGATGATATCATGAAATACTCCCCGAAAGATGAGCGTCTGGAATGGCACAGGAAAGCAATGGATATTGCCAGAGCGGGAGTCTTCTATACATTTGTTGAGATCTGTGTAGAGTCAAAAGACTGGGCTGCTATTGCAGAACGAATTCTTTTAGTTGAAGATAAAGAGATTGAAGCCATAAGTCATTATATCACAGAAAAGGCGGCAGAAGGTCTCAAAAAAGACCATGCCCTCGCTGCGGCAAAAACCTTTCGCGCCCTGGGAATGAGAATTCTCGACCAGAAGAAGAGCAAATACTATTCCCAAGCACTGCGCCATTTCCAGAAGGCAAGAGACTTATATATCAGGTCGGGAAGGGACGATCTCTGGCACTCCATCGTCAATGAGATCCGCAGAAAACATTCCCGAAAATACGGCTTCATCGGCGATTTCGAAAGGATCGCCGCAGGGGCGGCACCGGAAAGCCCGCCATCCTTCGAGTCAAAGATGCGAAAACGGTGGGAAAAGCAGACGAAGTGAGACTGCAGAGATAGCTGAAACTGCTGGATTCTCAGATTCATGAGTATCCCGAATGGATGGGTGTTGAATGTTACGAAGGGTGCTCGCTCCTGAAAAGCACGACACGATCTGTCCTGACATGGCAATGGCCCTGTCATCAGAACGATAGATTAAAAGGAAAGTCCTTCATAGAGGTTCTCCTGATGCTGAAGAACAGTCTCACGATGATAAAACTTGATGACAATGAAGTGACAGACTTCCTCACCCATCTTCCTGAGGACACATGCAGGGAGATATATGATTCCCTGTCAGATATTGATTTCGAAAAAGAGGTGAAGAATGTTGATTCTCTCTTCCATGCCGTCAACCATCTCTTTGAAGAGAAGTTCGACAAAGGCAGGTATCCCGGCAGCTGCAAAACTCACCTGGAATCCAACTGGCACTATGGAAGGCCATTGATTGAGGACGCGCTTGCCCGCCAGGATTACAAGGCAGCGGTATCATATCTTGAAAAGACATACGCCGGGTATTCAGGCATTCTGAAGGAGGCCGATGCACTGCCGCTGATGACAGAAGTAATCGCAATAGAGGGATAAGCCATTCTCTCAATGATTGAATGTCAGCTTTCCCAGACCTGGGAAAACCTTAATCACAGTTTACAATTCCTCAACAGCTACATTGATCTGTACTTTCACAGTCTGTTATAATAGTATTGAGGTGATACATATGGCCGACCCCATGAGAAAGCATAAGGTAGTCCTCACCTATGAGGACTATCTCTCCCTTCCCAATGACAGAAATCGCCATGAGATATTGGAAGGAGAGCTTATAATGACTCCATCTCCATCTACAAAGCATCAGGAAATCTCACGAAATCTGACATTCATTCTTTTTTCTCACACAAAAACACATGGACTGGGAAAAGTCTTTAATGCTCCTGTCGATGTGCTGCTTGACAGGTTCACAATTGTAGTGCCTGACATAGTATTCATTTCAAAGGATCGCCTGAATATCATCACACCCAGAGCCATCGAAGGTGCACCTGACCTTCTTGTTGAAATACTGTCGCCTTGTACGGCAAAATATGACAGAATCAGTAAAATGCAACTCTTCAGTCGCTTTGGAGTGCGATGGTACTGGATTGTAGATCCTGAAGGGTGTACACTGGAAGAATATGAGCGGGATGAAGATGCCTACAGGCTCAAAGCCGCATACTCCAACAAGTTCGAACCAGCCCTGTTTCCGGGTCTTACAGTTGATCTTTCAGAGGTATGGGAATTATAACGCTGCGCTTACCCCTGCCACCGGGGCCAGACTGGTGTGATCATTGCACATTCTTACGACCTGCCTCTGCGATGTCACGTATATATCGAGTACATTCCTGTGGTGATAAACCCCTTGTTTTCCTGCCTGATTAGCAGACGTATCAGATGGAGTTCCTGCACTATGCAGGTTGTGCGAACTATTGTGATTCGCCGGCTTTGCGCCGCCCGTTTATGAAGAGGGCAAAGGGCGGTCTGCCGCCTTCAACGCCCATCGCGATTGTGAGATTGTCCGGCGCCTTTCCGGTGACAGTGATGTAATGGTTGTCATGAATGCAGTGCAGGTGGTGCTGGCGGCAAGTCCCGGTATTATTGGACAGTTCATCGCCGCCGCCATGGGAGCGGAATTTTATATGATGGTCAGTCAGTATCATCCGGGACGAACATCCCGGAATTATACATCTGAACCCATCCCGTTCGATGACTTTGTGGCGGAGGAGGCGGCGTTTCTTTCTCTGGTAGATACGTTCGTTCTCGAGGTAGTGGTAAATGAGGCTGAAGAGAAAGCCCTCCAGCGTGAGGCTTCCGTTTTCAGTGTATGATGAGGGGATCGTTGAAACGTCAGCATTGACCTTCCCGGAGGTGCTTTCACGCTCCTCTGTGATCGAAGATGCTGCTTCCTCTGTAATGCCGCTGCCGGTGACAAACTCTAGATAGCGCATGAACGCGTAGTTCCAAAGGGGGATGAGACTGTCAGGGACGAAGAAGCGGATGGTAGCGGTGTCTCTGCCATTGCCGGGGCCGGAGGCGATGCAGGGGGCGGAGGCGATGCAGGGGCCGGAGGCGATGCAGGGGCCGGAATGGACGCAGGAGTTGGGGCTGGATGCATTGCCAGAGTTGAGGCTGGAAGAGGAACAGCCTGTATTATCCGGACCTGGGCTCATCGGTAATTCCTCCTCTGTGATAATCTCCTCTAAGGGATGCCCGGCATGTTCGGTTGCACACATTTTCCCTGAGGAGCCTTCCGTTTCCGGGTC
>Ga0302251_1000478_pt1 | contig 36916 bp, 23 predicted proteins | sample AAG_RA_Gln_MG_FD_193534 | JGI IMG/M metagenome (GOLD analysis project Ga0302251, IMG submission 193534) | Enriched activated sludge microbial communities from anaerobic digester in WTTP, New Holstein, Wisconsin, United States - AAG_RA_Gln | ecosystem: Engineered > Bioreactor > Anaerobic >... | reverse complement strand
ATCCTGAACTAGAGATACGTTACCGGCCCTGGACCGCTATTGCGTTGCGAACAAGAGTATGGTATACTACGGGTAGTTTGGGTGGAATGCGGTCCACTGCTGCAGAGGCGCCAAGCCGGCTGCTACCATCTGCACAGGCACGTTCCGATTGCCCTGGATCGAAAAGGGGTTGTCCGGGTGGAACGCGACGGTCTTGATGGCGCGAGCATCGATTCCATGGTGACCTGGCTCCAGGAAGCGGGATTGGCCGGTCCGGCCTATCTCCTCTTTGCGGGGCTCCGCCCCCTCTCGTTCGTCGGCAGCCAGGGACTGCTCTTCTTACAGCCGCTTTTGCCCCGTGCGCAGTGGCGCTCCCGGGCGGGAAATCTATCGGAAATCCTGGGAGATCACTCCCGGCTGGAGATGCTCCTGGCGGCCTTGGACGCGCGCCTGCGCGCCGGCCAGGGCCGCACGCCGGGCAAGGAGGACGCCTGATGGCCTTTCGCTTCGGCAGTGCTACGATCCTGGCGATCCTGCTGCTGGTCCTCTTTGCCCTCTTCTTCTTTGTCTTCTGGTTCCTGTGGTATCGGCGCGGCCGGCTGGCCGAGATCTCGCCGCGGCCGCTCCTGCCGCTTGAACGGCTGCGCGCCTACTTGAACCGGGCGGCCGAGATGGGGGAAGCGGTGCACCTGTCGCCGGGGGCCGGGGTGCTCCACGAGCGCAAGAGCGTGGCCGAGACGCTGGCCGGCCTCGAGGTCGTGGCCGGGGTGGCCCGCGATGCGCTGGCGCTGGGCGTCCCGGTGCACGCGACGGCGGACGACGCCGTCGTCAGCCTGGTCAACGGGAACGCCGTGGACCGCGCCCACCAGCTGGCCGGCCGCCCCCCCGGGTTGGCCGCCGAATCGACGTGGGTGGCCCAGCAGAACCCCATCGCCTATGCGGCCGGCGTGATGGATGTGTTGAGCGAGCCCGCGGTGCAGGGAAACGTGTTGGTGGGCGCCTGGGATGAAGAGCTGCTCCTGGCGGGCGAGGTGGGGGCAACCGAGTGCAAGTTTCAGCTGGCCGGCGCGGCGCGGCCGGCCGCGGCGGCTCTCTTGCCGCTGATCACCGAGGATTACCTCCTGGGTGAAGAGATCTATGCCGCCGGCGCCTACCTGGACCCGCGCCCGGGCCGCGTCGTGAGCCTGCTGGCCCAGGACGGCATCCGCATGATCGTGCTCCTGCTGATCGTGCTGGGGGTCATCCTGGCGACAGCCGGCGTCCTGGACACCATTCTCTTGCCCCTGTTCCAGATGCCTGTGCGCTGACGGAGGCCGGCCGATGCTCAAACGGATCGTCACCGTATATGTACCCTGGGTCCTGGCTTCCATCGTCGGAGTCCTGGTGCTGGTGCACTTTTTCGTCGCCATCCCGGGCCTGGACCCGCTCTTTAACGGCTTTATCGAATGGGCCACCATCATCGCCGGTTTTGCCGTTCTGCTGGGCCTGATCAACGTCGGGCGCGAGCACGTCGGGCGGGTTGTGCGCCGCCGGCCGGGGTGGGGATACAGCATTGTTCTCGTGTTGTCGGCCCTCGTCGTGATCGTGCTGGGCATGCTGCCCGGATCCTCGGGTCAGGGCGATCCGCTGGTGCAATGGATCTTTCACTATGTGCTCGAGCCGTTGGCCACGACCTTTTTCTCCCTGCTGGCCTTTTTCCTGGCCTCTGCTTTCTTCCGCGCTCTGCGGCTGCGCAACCTGGAAGCGACCCTGGTGACGGTGACCGCCGTGATCGTGCTGGTGGGCCAGATTGCCCCGTCGTGGCCGTTCCTGGGGACGGATATCGTCCGCTTCCAGGAATGGCTGCTGCGGGTTCCGGCGATGGCCGGCGTCCGGGCCATCCTGCTCGGCTCCGCTATTGGGGCGATCTCGACGGCGATGCGCGTCATCTTGGGCCTGGAGCGGCCCTATGTGGAGTAAGTCATGATTCTCTGCCCGAGCTGCCGTGCGCCAAATCCGGACTCGTTCCAGTTCTGCGGGCGTTGTGGAAAACCACTGCAGGAACAGGCGCCCGAACAGAAACCGCCGGAAGGGGAGGCGGTGCCCTCGTGGTTGCGCGAATTGGGCGGCGGCCTGGAGGCCGGCCCTGGGCCGGCCATGCAGCCGGGCCCGCCGCCAGACGCGGGCCTGCTCCCCTGGGGGGCCGAACCGCCTCCCCCGCCCACGTCTTCTGGAGAGGGGCTGCCCCCCTGGATGTCGGGGGAATCACCTCCCGCCGAAGCGCCGGCCGCCTTTCCGTGGATGGACAGTGCGCCGCCGGCAGCCCCTGCGCCCAGGCCCGAGCAAGCGCTGCCGGACTGGCTGGCGGGTGGTCCTCCGGCGGCGGCAGCACCGTCGGACGCGGGGCTGCCCCCCTGGCTGCTGGATGAGGAGCCAACGCCCACGGCCGGCCCCGTGGCGAAGGAAGAGGGCCTGCCGTCCTGGCTGGCGGCCGAGGCGCCGGCCCCCACTCCGGCTAAAGAGATCCTGCCGGCCTGGCCGACAGAGACACCGACCCCCACCCCCGCGCCGGCCCCTACGGCGGAGGAAGAAGGCCTGCCGCCGTGGCTGGCGGCCGAGGCGCCGGCCGCGCCGACTCCCGCGGCCGAGGAAGAGGGCCTGCCGCCGTGGCTGGCGGCCGAGGCGCCGGCCCCCACTCCGACTAAAGAGATCCTGCCGGCCTGGCCGACAGAGACGCCGATCCCCACCCCTACGCCGGCTCCCGCGGCGGAGGAAGAGGGCCTGCCGCCCTGGCTGGCGGCCGAGGCGCCGGCCGCGCCGGCCCCTACGCCGGCTCCCGCGGCGGAGGAAGAGGGCCTGCCGCCCTGGCTGGCGGCCGAGGCGCCGGCCGCGCCGGCCCCTACGCCGGCTCCCGCGGCGGAGGAAGAGGGCCTGCCGCCCTGGCTGGCGGCCGAGGCCCCTACGCCGGCCCCCGCGGCGGAGGAAGAGGGCCTGCCGCCCTGGTTGGCGGCCGAGGCGCCGGCCGCGCCGGCCCCTACGCCGGCTCCCGCGGCGGAGGAGGAGGGCCTGCCGCCCTGGTTGGCGGCCGAGGCGCCGGCCGCGCCGGCCCCTACGCCGGCTCCCGCGGCGGAGGAAGAGGGCCTGCCGCCCTGGTTGGCGGCCGAGGCGCCGGCCGCGCCGGCTCCCGCGGCGGAGGAAGAAGGCCTGCCGCCCTGGTTGGCGGCCGAGGCGCCGGCCCCCGAGCCCCCACCTTCCTGGCAGGTAGAGGTGCCGATCCCCGCGGCGGAGGAAGAGGGCCTGCCGCCCTGGCTGGCGGCCGAGGCGCCGGCCGCGCCGGCCCCCGCGGCGGAGCAAGAAGAAGGACTCCTGCCCTGGTTGGCGACCGAGGCGCCGGCCGCGCCGGCCCCCGCGGGGGAGCAAGAAGAAGGACTCCTGCCCTGGTTGGCGGCCGAGGCGCCGGCTCCCGCCGTCGAGCCGGCCGCGCCAGCGCCGGAGGTGTCCTCCTGGCTCGGCGGGCTGGATGCCGAGATGCCGGCATGGCTGGCGGAAGAGACCCCGACGGCGCCTGCCGAGGCCGCGCCCATGCCGCTGTCGCTGTCCGAGAAGGCTCCCCTGGAGACCGAAGAAGAGATCCCGCCCTGGCTGGAGGCGGCGATGCCCACGGCGGCAGCCCCTCGCCAAGGGACACTGCCGCCTTTGCCGGAGGCCGCTGTTCCGGAAGATGCTGTGGGCGCGTCAGGCATCCCGCCCTGGCTGGAGGCCGAGGCGCTGCCCGCGCCGACCCCCGCGGCGGAGGAAGAAGGACTCCCGGCCTGGCTCGAGGCGGAGGCCCCGCCCGCGCCGACCCCCGCGGCGGCGGAAGAAGGACCCCTGCCCTGGTTGGCGGCCGAGGCGCCGGTCCCCACGGCGGAGGAGGAAGGACTCCCGGCCTGGATGGAGGCCGCTGCCCCTGGGGCGGAGGCAGGCGCGGAGGCGCTGCCCTGGCTGGAGGCCGCGCTCGCTCCCACGGAGCCTCCCGCGATGGAGGAGGAGGTTGCTGCCCCGGTTGCCGAGGTGCCCACGGAACCGGAGGGCGAGGAATTCCGGGCCGCTCCGGTCTCGGTGGAGGAGGTGGAGGCCCTTCCGGAGTGGGTCCGGGCGCTGCAGCCAGATGAGGAAGCGCCGCCCGAACCGCCTGCTGCGGAGAAGCCGGCCCCGGCGCCGTTCTTCGAGGGATTGGAGCTGCCCGAGTGGCTGCGCGTCGAAGAGCAGCAAGCCGCCGTTCCGGCCGAAGCGCCGGCCGGCGACCTGACCTGGCTCGAGCGAATCGCCGGCGAGGAACCGGCAGGCGAGGAATTCGCTGTCGCCGCAGTGCTGGAGGGGCTTCCCCGGCCGGTACTGCCGCCGCTTTCCCCCGCGCGACAGCAGGCCGCACAGCTCCTGGTCGGCCTGCGGGACTCGCTGGAGCCTGCCGTGCAGCCCCGGCTGCAGCGCCTGCCGACGATGCCCCAGCGCCTGCTCCGCTGGTTCGGTAGCCGTTGGCCCATGCTGCTTCTGGCGGCGGTGTTGGGCGTCCTGATCCTGGGCAATGTCTCCTTTCCGGTGGTGCCGCCGGCCGTCTCTGACGGTACCGCGCAGGCGATGGCCGTGATCGAAAGGAGCGTGGCGGATCGGGGCGCCGTCGCCCTGGTGGCCTACGACTGGGATGTGCAGCGGGCCGCGGAGATGCAGCCGCTCGCCCTGGCGGTGACCAGCCACCTGATCCGGCGCGACGCGCGGATCATCGCGGTCAGCACCGTGCCCCAGGGAGGGCAGCTGGCCGAGGACGTCTTCCGGACGGCGATCGAGGAGAACCGCGTCCTGAAGACGAACCAGCAGTACCGTTACGGTGAGGAGTACGTCAACCTGGGCCTGCGGACCGGGGCGGAGAGCGCACTGCGCCTGTTGGTGGCGCAGCCGCTCTGGGCGACCTTTCCGCGCGATTTTCAAGAGGGCCAGGTCAGCGCCAACCTGCCGCTGATCCAGGAGGCCGGCACGCTGGACGATGTGGCGCTGCTGGTCGTCCTCGCCGGCGAGGAAGATCGGGCCATTGCCTGGTTGGAGCAGGTGCGCAGCCGCTACCCGGATAAGCCGTGCCTGCTGATCGTTCCGGCCGCGCTGGTGCCGATGATTAAACCCTACCTGAACGCGCGTCTGATTGCCCCCGATGCGGTTCTGGAGGGCTTTCCCCAGGCTGTGGAGTATGTGGCCTGGCTGGATCGCAACGAGGGGATCAAGCTGTATGCCGAGTCGCCCCTCCAACAGCGGCAGAACATTGTCGTGCTGGGCGAGATCGTACTGGTCGGGGTGATCCTGGTCGGCAATCTGGTCGAGCTGGTCATTTGGCTGCTCCGCCTGCGCAGGGAGCGGCCGCGCGTCCCGTGACCTTGATCCAGAGTACGGCGGGCAAGTCGTCCTTTGTGGTCGTGGAGGGCCTATGGAGCACCTGATTGGCACATGGGTGGCAGCAGTCCTCACCCTGATCGTCTATAGCTTCCTGATCCGCGACAACCCGCTTTTCCGCCTGGCCGAGCACCTGCTTGTCGGGACGGCGTTGGGTTACGCGGCCCTGGTTGTCCTGGAGCGCGTCCTTCTGCCCAGCGCGAACGCCGTGGTCGTGGACCTGTTGGCCGACCCCGTCCCGCCGATGTTTGCCAACCCCGTCTCGCGGATCATGACGGCCCTGGGCATCCTCTGGGGTATGCTCCTGCTGACCTGGCTGATTCGCCCCGTGCGCTGGTTGGCTTCGTGGTCGCTGGGCATCCTCTTTGGGGTGGGCGCGGCGCTGGCCATCGGCGGGTCCCTGGTTGGGACACTGCTGCCGCAGGTGGAGGCGACGTTGCTGCCGCTGCGGGGACCTGCCGTACTGGACAACCTGATTGTGGTGCTTCTGGTCCTGGCCGGCCTGACCTATTTCTTCTTTATCGTGCGGCGCGACCGCCCGCTGGGACGGATCACCCAGGGCGTGGCCAAGGTGGGGCGCTGGGGACTGATGGTTTCCCTGGGCACCTTTCTGGGCGCCCGGGCGGTTTCCTTGCTGACTGCCCTCGTGGAGCGTATCCAGTTTCTGGGCCGTTGGCTGCAGACAGTATTCCGTTGAGGTAGTACCCGAGGAGCGCGATGCATGGCCAGTAACGACTATCGGGCAATTCTGGTCGCCGACTGCGGGGTTGATTCAACGCGGGTAACGTTGGTCGACGTGGTCGAACAGAACGAATACCGGCTTGTGGCGCAGAGCGAGGCGGCGACCACGGTCGAACCCCCTGTCTCCAACGTGACCATCGCGATCCAGAAGGCGGTCGGTGAACTGGAGCGGAGCACCGGGCGGCACCTCCAGGAAGAGGGACGCCTGCGCATCCCGCAGGACCGCGACGGCCAGGGGGTGGATGCCTTTGTCGCCACGTGCAGCGCCGGCGGGGCTCTGCCCATCCTGGTGCTGGCCGTCACGGCGGACATCACCGCCGTAAGTGCAAGGCGCGCGGCCGAGGGAACCTATGCCGTGCCGTTTCGCATCGTGACGATGGAAGAGGTGCTCAAGAATCCCCCGCTGGGCGCGCCGGCCGACGCGGGCGGCGCAGCGCCGTGGTGGCGGGCTGTCGAGACGCTCTACCCCGGCGGTGTCCTGCTCGTCGGGGGCGTGGACGGCAGCAACGTGGCCCCGCTGCGCACATTGGCCCGGGCGCTGGCCGAGGCCCTGCCCCCGCAGGCGGCCCGGCTGGAGCAAGAGGTGGCCCGGCCGGCCCTGCCCGTAATCTATGCCGGCAACCACGAGGCCCAGGAGATTGTCCGCGAGGAGCTCGCGGAGCGCGCCGACCTGCGGCTGGTGGACAACGTCCGCCCGGCGATGCACGAGGAAGCGCTCCTGCCGGCCCGGCAGGAACTGACGCGGCTGTACGAAGATCTGATCCAGCACAATGTGCCCGGCTATGAGGAGCTCTCGACCCTGGCGCACAGCCCGGTCCAGCTTCCCTACATGGGCCTGCAGCTGGCGGCCCGTTTTCTGGCGGCTCACGATCAGCGGGAGGTGCTTGCCGTGGACCTGGGCAGCGGCGCCACGGCGGCGGTCTGGGCCCGCGGGGAGATGTGTCCCCGCGTCGTCTTGGGCCACCTGGGGGTGGGCTACGGCGTGGCCCGCGTCCTTGCCCAGCGGGGTGTGGAGCGCATCCGCCGCTGGCTGCCGTTCCCGGCGGCCGAGGCCGAGGTGCGCGAGTGGATGCTGAACCGGGCCCTGCGGCCGCGCACCGTCTCTACCACGGTGCGCGATTTTCTGCTGCAGCAGGCGGTAGCGCGCGAGGCCCTGTGCGCGGCCGTCGAAAAGCTGCAGGAGCAGGGCAGCGCCGGATATGAGCTGGTCGTCGCGGCCGGCGGAGGCCTGGTCCGGGCGCCGCGCCCGGCGCAGGCCGTGATGATGCTTCTCGACGCCCTGCAGCCGACCGGGGAGACGGCCGCGGGCATCGTCGAGCTTTACGAAGATCGGTATGGGCTCGTGCCCTCGGTGGGGGCATTGGCCACGCTGAACCCCGACGCGGCGGCCTGTGTCCTGCTGCAAGATGCCCTCTCGCTCGTGGGCCCCTGTTTGATCCCCCGGGGGCGGGTCCGGCCCGGCGCGCTCGCCGTCAAGATCGAGTTGCAGTTCCCGAACCAGCTGCGCCAAGAGATCGAGGTTCCCTGGGGGCAATTGGTCATCGTGCCGTTCCAGTGGGGCAACGAGGCGCACCTGGTGGTGCGGCCGGCGCGCGGTGTGCGCCTGGGGCTGGGGCGCGCCGGGGAACTGCTGAGCACCACCGCGGGCGAGATGATCCGCGGCGGCCGCGTCGGCCTGATTGTGGACGCCCGCGGCCGGCCGCTGGAGCTTCCGGCCGACGATGGGGCGCGAGTGGCTTTGCTGCAGGCCTGGCTCGAGCAGGGTGGGGCCTATACGGAAACAGAGCTGGCCGGCGTGCAGCCGCCGCCCCCGCCTCCCGCGGAGGCTCCGGCCGAGCCCGGGGAACCCGATCCGGCACACCCTTGAGCTTTGCCTGGCCGCAAGGCCGGGCTGTACAGTGCCAGAGGAGCGCGCAGTGACCGTCTACTACCCCACATTCGAACCTGTCGTAAACCCCCTGACGATGGTGACTCAGGTGCGGGCGCTGCCGATGGCCGGCGAAGTGCTCAAGCGCGTCGGCAACCGGGTCGAGCCGGACGAGGTCGTCGCCCGGACCCTCGTGCCGGCCCGCGGGCAGCGCTTTGCGGTGGCCCGCCAGCTGGCGCTGGCCGAGAAGGACCTGGCCGCCGCCGTCTTGGTGGAGGACGGGGCCGATGTCGAGGCCGGCGATGTGCTTGTACGCGTGGGGCGGCTGCGGCAGCGCATCTGGCGTGCGCCCATCGCCGGGACCCTCTCCCGGGCCGAAGAGCAGCAGGGCTACCTGGTCATTGTCCCCGATTCCCAAAACTATGAGCTGCGCGTGCACATCAAGGGATTCGTCGCCGCGGTCGAGCCGTACCGCTCGCTCACGATCCAGACGCCGGCCGCCTTGATCCAGGGCGCCTTTGGTTTTGGCGGAGAGCAGCACGGCGTCCTGCGGGCCGCCGTCACCGACCCCGGAGACGAGCTGCTGCCCGAGATGCTCGACGAGCGTTCGGCCCTCTCTATCCTGATTGGCGGTGGCCCGATCGGTGTGGCGGCCCTGGCGCGGGCCGTGGAACTGCGCGTCCGCGGGCTGATCCTGGGCAGCATCACGGAGGAAGCGCTGCGTAGTTTCCTGGGCTACCACGGCGATGCCGACTGGGACGTGGGCGGCAGCGGTTGGCTTTTTCCTCCGGCGACGGCCCGCGATTTCCCCTTGACCCTGATGGTTACCGAAGGGCTGGGACGCCGGCCGATGAACGGGCCGGCCTTTGAGCTGCTGACCTCGTACGACGGCTCCGAAGCGGCCCTGGATGGGCAGACCTGGCTCCACGGCCGCGAACAGCGCCGCCCGCAAGTGATCATCCCCCTGACCCGGGCCGATCCGGCCGGGATCCCGCCGGAACCCGATGCCGAGCAGCTCGGCATCGGCGTGGCCGTCCGTATCGTGAGCGACGACCTGCTGGGACAGGTGGGCCTGATCGTCGGCCTGCCCCGCCGGATGCAGGCGCTGGGTTGCGGAGCGCGCTACACCGTGGCCGAGGTGCGCCTGACCGACGGCCAGACCGTGCCGGTGCCGCTGGGGAATTTGGAGGCGTTGGGGGCCGGGGGCAAGGGCCGCTAGGGCCTCTTCGCGCCGCCCGATCATATCCTTCCTGTCCCGACAGGCCGTGCCGATCACGCCTTGCAGACGGCTGCTTTGAGAGTAGGTCCGCTTTTTCCCCCTCTCCGCTCCCCCCTGCTCCCTCCCCTCTCCGCTTTGCGGAAAGGGGAGGGAGCAGGGGGGAGCGTGCCGCTTTCGCTTCGCTCAGGCGCGCGCGCTGGGGGTGAGGGGAGCACACCGCCTGAGCTCGGAAACTGCCCATCCTGCAACTGCATGAGCGAGAGACTATGCAGCTGCCGGATATCCACATACCCCATGTGCGCGATGCCTGGAGGACCATTGTCATGTATCGTGGCGGATAGACGCATGCCCTCAGTTGGCTGGCGTAGAGGAGGCTAAGGATGAAACGCACCGGCAAGTCCATCATAAAACTGGCTTTTATCCCGGCAGCTGTCGCGTTGCTGATGGCGTTTGGGTGGGGGACATTCCTCTCCGCCACAGCCGCGGGGCCGCTCCTGCCGAGGGCCCCATTCACCATGGCGAGGGCATCCTGCAGCGCCGAGCTTCCCTCCGGCTGCACGGTGCTGACCGTGGCCAAGGGGGAACGGGTCTTTTTCGGCGGCAACGACGACTATATCAACCCCGACAGCTACTACTGGGTCGATCCCGGTATCAAGGGCTATGGCGCCATCTGGATCGGCCGGCCGGACAACGTCCAGCAGGGAGTGAATGAGAAGGGCCTGGCTTACGATGCCAACGGCTTGCCCCGGGTGGATGTCAACCCGCACCGGGAGCGCACCCCCGTCTCGGGTGACTATACCAGCTACCCCATCCACATCTTGCGCGAGTGCGCCACGGTGGAGGAAGTGATTGCCTGGGTCGAGACACACCAGTGGCACTCCTACATGCACGACCAGATGCAGTTCGCCGACGCTACCGGGGACGCCGTGATTATCAGTGCCGGCGCCGACGGCGAGGTCGTCTTCACCCGCAAGCCGCGCGGCGATGGCTACCTGGTGTCCACTAATTTCAACGTCGCCAATCCCGCCAACAACTATGGCTATCCCTGCCCGCGCTACCAGACGGCGCAGAGGCGGTTAGACGGCCTGGTCAATCGAGAGGGCGAACTGACTGCCGCGGATGTCACCGGTGTGCTGGACGCCGTCCATGTCGAGGGAGGCACGAGCTGGACGATCGAGTCGCTGGTCGCCGACCTGCCCAACGGGATCGTGTACCTCTATTACTTTCACCAGTTCGACCGGCCTTTGGTGCTCAAGGTGGCGGAGGAGATTGCCAATCCGCGTACGGGAGGGCCGTTGAGCAAAGTGTTCCCCGCGGACGTACAGCAGGAAGCGGCGCGCCGCTACGAGCGTATCCAGGCCCAGGGCGACAGCTGCCAGGTATTCGGCAAGGTCTGTTTGGGCGTGGACCTGGGCAGCCTGGTCCTGTTCATCATCCTGGGCATCAAGAACCGCCGGGGGTGGCTCTTCTGGGTACCGGTCGTGGCCATCCTGGGTCCCCTGGGGCTGCTGCTCTGGCTGCTGGCCGGGCGCCGGCCCCAGCCGGGGACCGCGCGGGCGGCGCTGCTGGAAGCGGCCGGGGACGTGACCCCCATGGCCCTGCTATTCACGATGATGTTGGTCGCGGTCGTTGTGCTCCCGGCCGCCCAGTCTTCCCAGCTTTTGAGTATCGCGCTCCTTCTCGGCGTCCCCCCGCTGGCCGGCTGGCTCTTCTTCCACGGGCCGCTGCTGGCCTGGGGGGCAAAGGCCGGCTACTTTCGCACGCTCCTGCGGCGGCTCCCCCAGGCGTGGGCCGCCGCCAACTTGGGGCTGGCCGGCGTCTTTATGCTGGCTATGCCGCTACTCAACCAGAGCACGCGCGTCTGCTCCGTCATGCCCCTATCGCCATGGATGGTCCTCACCTGGTGGGCCCTGGTCGTCCTGAGCGCGCCGGTGGGCGCCTTGTTGCTGTTCGGCTTCGAGCTTTGGGCGCTGCGCCGCGGCTGCCGGGCCTGGAGTGTCCTGGCTTACGGAGGTCGTGAGGTGGTATCCCCGTCGTGGCGGAAATCGTGGTGGTGGATCCTGTTGAGCTACGTCGCCCTGGTCGGCGGTGTGATTGTGAGCAATCTCTTGCAGCAGTTGCTGTCTCCCTGAGATGCATCTCGGGGAATCTGTAGACCCCTCGATCATGCACCTGCATGATCGGTAGACCATCTGGCTGCCGAGGCCTCTCTCCCCCAGATGACTGATGGTAACCGTTCACAAGGAGGGCATTTTTAACCGCAAAGAGCGCAAAGGACGCAAAGAAAAATTAAGAACTCTGCGCCCTTTGCGGTTCAATTCTTTCCGGTCTGTGAACGATTACGACTGATGCACCTGGGGACGTTCCAAGGTATATTGAGGGCAAAAGTACAGGAGCTGCTCCATGCGGATCTTGATCGCCGATAGCCAGCGCAAAGTCAGGCGCGCGCTCCGGGTACTACTGGAGCAGGTCGACCAGGTCCAGGTCGTCGGGGAAGCTGTTGATTCCCCCGGCCTGTTTGCCCGGATCGTGACCGAGGAAGCGGACCTGGTGCTGCTGGACGGAGATCTGCCGGGTATGCCGATGGTCGAACTGGTGTCGACCCTGCGGCGGGTCTTTCCCGAGGTGCAGACCATCGTCCTCAGCATACAACCAGAGCACGGCCCGGCCGCCCTGGCCGCGGGAGCGCACGCCTTTGTCAGCAAGGGCGACCCGGCAGAGCAGCTGCTTACGGCGATCGATCGATGCCGGCCGCTGGTAAAAGGTCAGTGCGGCGGTACTGGCCCCTGATCTTCAGACCTCCATGCCGTGGCTGGATATCTGGTGGGGGCTGGCCCTGGAGGTAGCCCACCTGTACTTCCGGCGCTGGCGCCCGCCGACGCGCTGGTCCGACCTGGCATTGAGCGTGCTGGCGGGGCTGATCCTTTTCCAGATCTGCGATCTACTGAGTCTCCAGGTATTGCTCCAGCTCTCCCAGCGGTTCGCCGACTGCCCCAAGAAAGATCGCGACCAGTTGGGGGTTGAGGGATTTGCCGGCTTCTTGCCGCAGGATGGTGCACGCCTCGGCGATGCTCAAGCCGCGGTGGTAGGAGCGTTCGCCCGTCGTGAGGGCCTCGAAGACGTCGGCCACCGCAATGATCTGGGCGCCGCGGGGGATCTGGTCGCCGATGAGCCGGTCGGGGTAGCCGCCGCCATCATAGTGCTCGTGGTGATGGCGAATCAGGGGAATAATGTTCTCCATGTAGGGGATATTGCGCAGGATCGACACGCCCACCAGCGGGTGGGCCTCGACGACGGCCCGCTCGCTGGGCAGGAGAGGGCCCGGTTTGGATAGGATCGCCTCGCTGATGCCGATCTTGCCGATGTCGTGCAGGATGGCGGCGTAGCGGATGTTGGCAATCTCTTCGTCGTCCAGGTCCATGGCGGCGGCCAGCGTGACGGCCAGCTCGGTGACGGCGTGCGAGTGGCGCAGGGCGTAGGGGTCGCGGGTGTCGATGAGCGATGCCAGCGCCTGGATCACGCCCTCGAGGCTCTCGGTGCCGATGTTGCCCAGCCGCCATTTCTCCATGGCAATGCGGGCCTGGTTCGAGAGCAGCGTGAGCATGCCGGTCGGCACGTCGGCCGGGACCTGCTCGTAAAAGGCCGCCAGGGCGCCGCGCAAGGTCCGGCCGTGGAACACGGGCGTGGCCAGGGCCGCGAGGGGGCTGGCCGCGGGCAGCGGGCTGGGCACCACCAGCGTGGCGACCGTCGAGTCCCCCGCAGCCATGCCTTCCAGCGCCGGGAGAAGCGGCGGGCCCAGGGGCAGCGCGTCGTCGGGGCCGTAGAACTCGGCCGGCCGGGAGGATGGGAAGTAGAAAAAGAGCCCGTAACGGGCCTGGGCCAGGTCCTGCGCGGCCTCGGCCAGACAGTGCAGGATGACCGGCAGCGGGGTCTGGTCGGCGATCATCTCGCTGATGTGGTTCAGGGTGCCCAGTGCCTGCTCGTTATAGCGCGTCGTATGGTCCATGGTCGTCCTCCGGACCCAGGCCAGAGGTGCCGGTCTCTTACCCGCCTGGCGATGCTGGGGACATTATACCACACTTCTGGCTTGCATGCCGGGGGGGATTGTAGTACAATAGGGGCGGCCCATTCCAGTGGAGATGGGACATTGCTATTGGCTTCGGCAGAGGCGGCAGGACTTGGTTCGCCCCAGTCAGGCGGGGCATGTCTGGCAGGCCAGGCGGCCGGCAGTGCGACTGTCATGGGGTGGCGACCGATGGAGCAAGGCCAGCGGCTGTATATCGTTTTTTCGCGTGGGCGGAGGCTGCGGTTCCTCTCGCACCTGGACATGATGCGCCTGTGGGAACGCCTGCTGCGCCGCGCCGGTGTGCCGCTGCGTTATTCTCAAGGGTTCCACCCGCACCCCCGCCTCTCCCTGGCCCTGCCCCTGGCCGTGGGGATGACTGCCGGGGCCGAGTGGCTAGAGTGCGAGCTGGTCACTCCCCGGCCTCCGGTCGAGGTTCAGGCGCTCCTGGCCCCCCAACTGCCGGCCGGGTTGGCTCTGAGCCAGGTGCAGGAGGCGCCCTGGAAAGCAGCGGCGTTGGCTGCCCGCCTGCGGACGAGTAGCTACGAGGTGCAGGTGCGACAGCCGCTGCCGGCGGCAGAGATCCAGGAGCGTGTGGAACACCTGCGCCGGTCCACTCATTGGATGGTGCAGGAAGAGCGCAAAGGGCGGGCGCGCAGCGTAGATGTCCGGGCCATGGTGGAGGATGTGCGTATGGGAACATGGAGCGCGGGGCAGCAGCGGTTACACCTTGTCCTGCGTCACCAGGCCGGGCAGAGCGCCCGGGTGGAGGCAGTTCTCACGGCCCTGGATGTAGGGCCGGCCTTTCTTATCCATCGTGAGGCATTGTCTTTCGACCCCGACAATCTGGATAGGGCGGTGGGTGTATGAGCGGCACAGGCAAAATCCTCGTCGTCGACGACGAGGCCGATATCTGCGATCTCTGCGTTCGCAGCCTGCAGCGGTACGGATATGAGGTCGTGGCGACGACCAAGCCCCTGCAAGCGCTGGACATGCTGCGGCAGCAAGATGTCGATCTGCTGCTGCTGGATGTGCGCATGCCCGAGATCAGTGGGATCGAGGTGATGCGCCGGGTGCGCCAGTTCAACCCCGACCTGGCGATTGTCGTGATGACCGGCTACGCCTCGATGGAGATGGCCATCGAGGCTGTCAAGCAGGGGGCGACCGACTTTCTGCAAAAGCCCTTTCAGAACCTGGACAACCTGCGGCTGGCCGTTGCCGAGGCGCTGGCCAAACGGGATCTGACGCGGGAACGCTCCCGGTCGCGGGCGCTGATGCGCCTGGTGCAGGTCAGCGAGCAGATTGCGGGCTCGCTGGAGGAAGACGTCCTGGTCCAGGCAGCGCTGCGCGCGGCGATGGAAGAGACCGGGGCGTGGCGCGGATCGGTGATGCTCTACGAACCGGGCAAAGAGGTCCTCTACCTCTCGGGTTCGGTGGGCCTGCCGGCAGAGGTGCCCCCCGGCTTTGCCGTGGGGCTGGGGGAAGGGGTCGCGGGCCGGGTCTTGCAGTTGGGCGAACCGCTGCTGGTCGAGGACATTCGGGCGGATCCGCGGCTGACAGGCCTGCCGCTGCCCCATCAGGAGCGCTACCAGAACCCTTCGTTTCTGGCGATGCCGATTCGCAGCGGCGAGCGCATCCTGGGCGTGCTCAACTTGAGCGAAAAGAGCGGCCTGCGCCCCTTCCAGACGAGCGATCTGGAGGTGGCCGGCCTGCTCTGCAATCAGCTGGCCATCGCCCTGGAAAAGGCGCGCCTCTTTACCGAGATCCAGGACTCGTACCGCCGGTTGCGCGAGGTCGACCGTCTGAAGAGCGAGTTTCTCAACATTGCCGCCCACGAGCTGCGCACGCCGCTTTCAGTGATCCTCGGGTATGCGATGATGCTGCGGCAGGAGCTGGACGGAACGCTCCAGGAGTATTCGGCGGCGATGGTCGATAGCGCGCTGCAGCTCACCCGCCTCGTCGATGACATCACCAACCTGCGCTACCTGGAGGTGGGTGGGGTGGTGTTGAACCTGGCGGCGCTGCGCCTGCCCGAGTGGGTCTCTAGCGAGGTCGAGCAGTTTCGGCAGATGGACCAGGGCAAGGATCACCAGATCACCTGCGATGTGCCGGCCGATCTCCCGCCCGCGAACGCCGATGCGGAAAAGGTCGGCCTGATCCTGGGCAACCTGCTCAACAACGCCTCCAAGTTTACGCCGCCGGGTGGGCAGATCCGCGTCTGGGCCGAGGCCCAGGACAACAAGCTGTTGCTCGCCGTCCATGATACCGGGTGTGGTATTCCGCGCGAGGAATGGGAACGCATCTTTGAGCCTTTCTACCAGGTCGGCGATTCGCTGCGGCGCGCGCATGGGGGCATGGGGTTGGGGCTCTCGATCGCGCGCGAGCTGGTTCTGCTGCACGGGGGCAAGATCTGGGTGGACAGTCAGATGGGGCAGGGCAGCACCTTTTTCTTTACGCTGCCGCAGGCGGAGGCCGAGGCAGGATAGTGCCTGGCCTGCGCGGATGCGGAGAGTGTGCAGAGGTGAGTCGTAGGAGGAGGCATGGCCAAACGGGTACTGGCAGTGTCCGGACGTGAGGGCATCGCGCCGGCTCTCCAGGTCCAGATCGAGTTGTGGGGGGACGGCCTGGAATTTACCCTCGCGGCCTCGGGCAACGAGGCGCTCTGGGAAATTCGCGGCTCGCCCTATGATCTGGTGATCTCTCCCTGGCAGCTTCCGGAGATGAACGGGATGGAGTTCGCCGAGGTGGTGCAGGCGCTCTCTCCGGCCACCAAGGTTGTGCTGGTGGGTGTGCCCCAGATCACGCCGCCGCTGCAGTCGCAGGCAGAACGGCTCCAGCTCTTTGCCCTGCTGCCCGAGGTGGCGCCGCAGGACGTGGCCGCCGTGATCAGCCGTGCCCTGGGGGTGTCGCTGCCCCGGCCGAAACCGGCGCCGGCTCCACCGCCGCCTCCGCCACAGGAGGAGCCGCCGCCGCCGAAGCCGGCCGCGGCCGCCCGGCCGAAGCCGGCGGTGGCCGCACCGCAGCCGGAAACCCCACCTGCGCCGCCCCCGCCGCCCAGGGTGACGCTCAACAAGGCCCAGATCGACACCGTGCGCCGCGCGCTGCGCGACATCGTCGCCGCGGTCGGCCCGCAGGTGGCCTTTCTGGCCAGCGCCGCGGGCGATCCCCTGGTCGTGGAGGGCAACCCGGGCGACCTGCCCCTCCCCGCAATTGCGGCCAAGGCCGCCGCGGGCCTGGTGGGCCTGAGCGACCTGGCGCGCCTGCTGAACGAGGACCGCTTCCTCGGGCTGAGCCTCTTTAACGGAGCCCGCTACGATGTCTACCTCTTTACCATCACCGCGGCTACCTCGCTCTTTCTGATCTTTGACAAGCGGATCGTCGAGAGCAAGCTGGGTTCCGTGTGGCTCTATACCCGCCGGGTGGTGGATGATCTGGCGGCGGCCCTGTCGTAGCGGCTGAGGAAAGCGCAATGTCCACGTGGCGGGCCTATGCCAAGATCAACCTCAGCCTGGAAATCGTCGGCCGTCGGGGCGACGGGTATCACGACGTCCTGACGATTCTGCAGACAGTCGATCTGTATGACACCCTGACCGTGGAGCCGGCCGCCGACCTGACCCTGACCTGCAACCGGCCCGGCCTGGTCAACGACGACAACCTGGTGCTGCGTGCGGCCCGCCTGTTGCGGCAGGCCACCGGGAGGGCGGAGGGGGCGGCCATCCACCTGGAGAAGGGGATTCCCCTGGCGGCCGGGCTCGGCGGAGGGAGCAGCGACGCGGCCACGGCCCTGGTTGCCCTGAGCGATTTGTGGGGCCTGCACATGACCGCGGCCAACCTGCAGAACCTGGCCGCGGTGCTCGGCAGCGATGTGCCTTTTTTCCTCGTCGGCGGCACGGTGCTGGCCTCGGAGCGGGGGCAGACGCTGCAGCCGTTGCCCGACCTGCCTGAGCACTGGGTCGTCCTCGTCCGGCCGGCCCTCGATATCCCCGACAAGACCCGGCTGATGTATTCCAACATCACCCCCCGTGAGTATACCACCGGCACGGTCACGCGCCACATCGCCCGCATGCTGCAGGACCGCCGGCGCCTGGAACCGGGGCTGATCTTTAACGCCTTTGAGTGGATCGCCTACCAGCGCTTTGAGCGCATCGACGAGGTCCGGCAGCGCTTTGTGGACGCCGGGTCCGATCGTGTGCGCCTCTGCGGGGCGGGTCCTTCGCTCTATGCGATCTATGCCGACGAGCCCTCTGCCCAAGCCGTCTACGAACGCCTTGTGGCCGAGGGGCTGGACGCTTACCTTGCGCGCACGCTGGCAGTCCGGCCGCAGCCTTGGGCCCCGGCGGCGGCCGGCGGGGCCGCGGAGCAAGAGCCCACGGTCCCCGCGCGGCGGCCGGCCCGGGGCGGCGCGCGCAAGCCGCGGGCGCGTCGGAAGCCGGCCCCGCCGGCGAAAGGTGGTTAGATGGACGCCGCGTCGGCCTATGTACTGGGCATTGTGGGCAGCCCGCGCCGCCAGGGCAATACCGAGGTCCTGGTGGACGAGGTGCTGCACGGGGCCGCCGAGGCCGGGGCGCGGGTGGAGAAGGTGCTCCTCACCCGGCTCACGATCGCGCCCTGTACGGCGTGCGACGCCTGTCAGGAAACGGGAGAGTGCGTCTTGCAGGACGACATGGCCGGCCTCCTGGACAAGATGCGCCGGGCCCAGGTCTGGGTCCTCGGCACACCGGTCTATTGGTGGGGGCCAAGCGCCCAGTTCAAGACCTTTCTGGACCGCTGGTACAGCAAGATCTTTTCGCCGGCCGACCGCGAGATCTTTCGGGACAAGGCTGTCGTCCTGGTTATTCCCCTGGGCGACACCGACGTGGGGGTGGCCCGCCATACCGTCGGGATGCTCACCGATGCGCTGGCCTACTCCCGGGCCCGGATTGCCGCCACCGTGCTGGCGCCCGGCATGAACGATCGCGGCGAGGTGCGCAGCCATGCCGGGATACTCGCCGCCGCCCGCCAGGCCGGGCGCGATGCGCTCGCTGCCCACTGACACCGCGAACCACTCTCTTGGGAGGTTGCCCATGCAATACCGCACCTTTGGACGTCTCGACTGGAAGCCCTCGGCCCTCGGCTTTGGAGCCATGCGCCTGCCCATTCTGGACAACGACATGGGCAAGATCGACGAGCCGGAGGCGACCCGCATGATCCGCTACGCGATCGACAGCGGCGTCAACTATGTGGATACCGCCTATCCCTACCACCGCGGCACGAGCGAGGCGTTGGTTGGGCGAGCGCTCCGGGATGGCTACCGCGAGCGGGTCCACCTGGCCACCAAGATGCCGTGCTGGCTGATCGAGGCGCCGGCGGACTTTGATCGCTACCTGGAAGAGCAGCTGGAGCGGCTGCAGACGCCGCGCGTCGACCTGTACCTGCTCCATTCGCTGAATGCCAAGTTGTGGGCCAAGGTCCGCGACCTGGGCGTCCTGGCCTGGGCCGAACGCGCCCTGAGCGACGGGCGCATCGGCGCTCTGGGCTTTTCTTTCCACGACGGGCCCGCGGCCTTTCGCGAGATCGTGGACGCCAGCGACCTCTGGACCTTTTGCCAGATCCAGTACAACTACATGGACGAGGACGAGCAGGCCGGCCGCCAGGGGCTGCAGTACGCCGCCGGCAAGGGCCTGGCCGTGGTGGTGATGGAGCCGATCCGCGGCGGACAGCTGGTCGCCCCGCCCCCTGCGGTGGCGGAGCTATGGGCCACCGCCCCGCGGCAGCGCACCCCCGCCGAGTGGGCCTTGCAGTGGGTCTGGAACCAGCCCGAGGTCTCACTCCTGCTCAGCGGGATGAGCACGATGGAGCAGGTGGTGGAGAACGTCGCCAGCGCCGGGCGCTCGGGCGTGGGCGCGCTGACGGCGGAAGAGCTGGCCCTGGTCGGCCGCGTGCGCGACGCCTACCGGGCGCTCATCCCGATCCCCTGCACGAAATGCGATTACTGCCAGCCCTGTCCGAGCGGGGTCAAGATCCCCAGTGTTTTCGAGATCTATAACGAGCTGACGATGTATGGCGGGATCGAGCGGGCCCGGCTGTTCTACGGCTGGATCAAGCCGGAGGAGCGCGCCGACCAGTGCACCGAGTGCGGCGAATGCGAGACCAAGTGCCCGCAACAGATCGAGATCATCGAGTGGTTGAAAAAGGCGCACGCGGCGCTGGCCGGCTCTTGATGCATCTGGTGGCGACCTGATCCATCGTGTCTCCTACCGTACCACGTACACCTCGACGGGCTCGGCCTTGCCCCGCACCTCGACCCCTGCCAGCCGCTCGGCCGCGCCCACGACAGCGGGCGCGGCGGTTGACTGTGTCTCGGCGCTGAGGAGGATGGGGCCGCCCAACTCCTTGGTCTTGTCCTGCAGCCGCGCGGCCAGGTTCACCGTGTCGCCGATGACGGTATATTCGATGCGCTCCTTCCCCCCGACGTTGCCGGCTACCGCCGGCCCGGTGGCGATGCCGATGCCGATGCGCAGCGTCGGTTCCGCCCGCCGCTCCTGCTCCTGGTTGAATACCGCGAGTGCTGCCAGCATGCCCCGCGCCGCCCGCACGGCCCGCGTGGCGTGGTCCGGTGCCGGGTTGAGCGGCGTGCCGAAGACGGCCAACAGGCTGTCCCCACCGAATTTATTGACCATCCCTCCCTCTGCCACGACGACGGCCACCATCGCGGTCATGTAGCGGTTGAGCGTCTCGATCAGTGCGGCCGGCGCCAGCCGCTCCGCGAGGCCGGTGAAGCCGCGGATGTCGGAAAAGAGCACGGTGCACTCGACGAGGTCTCCCCCCATGTGGACGCCGCGCTCGATCGCCTGGCGGGCGACCTCCGGAGTGACATAAAGGTTGAGCAGGTTGCGCATCAGCTTGCCCTGGCGCAGGCCGGCGGTCATCTGGTTGAAACGCTCGGCCAGGTAGCCCAGCTCGTCGTTGCTGGTCACGGGGACCTGCACGGCCAGGTCGTTCTGTTCGACCCGGCCCATCGCCTCCTGCAAGGTGTGCAGCGGCTCGGTGATGCCGCGTGCCATAAAGACGGCCATCGTGATGCTGCTCAGGATGCCGACGCCCAGCAGAAAGGCCATCAGGATGCGCATGTTGTCCAACAGGGTGCCGGGGTTGGCGGCCGCGATGATGGCGCCGGCCCGCTGTAGGGCGAGCACCACCACAATCGTCAACGGCCAGACCGCGACCAGCACAGAGACGATGAGCAGACGGCCGAGCACCGGCAGGCGCCAGGCCCGCACGGCGCTGAGCCGGCCGTCGGGGAAGAAGACGGCATAGGTCGGTCTCCAGACCAGGTCGCAGGCAAAGTAGACCACTGCCGAGGTCAGCACCCCGCCGATCCCGACGATACCCCCGAAGAGAGCCAGGGCGAATCCCCTGGCGGACAGCTGCAGGAGGGCAAAGGCCGTGCCGATCAGCAGCCACATGGCCATGCTGACCAGGGCAACGCGTGGACACCAGTTGAGCACGTTACGGCGTACCGCGGCCGGCACCGCGGCGGCGTCGCCCCCTCCTTGCAGGCGGCCGTACCACTCGCGGATCGCGGCCTCCTGCTTATTGTTCCAAAAGTTGCCCACGAGAAAGGAGATGACCAGGACGCCCCCAAAGATGGCCGCGCTCAACGGGTGGGTCCTGTAGAGGGACGCGGTCCCGGTGGGCAGGGGATAGATCGAGTTGAAAAAGAAAAAGGTGACCAGGCCGCCGACCGAGTTGGCAATGGTGACGACGGCCGTGAATCGGCGGGAGATGGTTTTCCAGGTGGGGGCTGAAGCGGCCATGGACAGCTCCTGTTTCGTCAAGGGCTCCGGCTCTGCGCGGAAGCGGTTCACCCGCCCCTTGTTGCGTTTCCTGGCGCTCCGGAGGGCATGTTCAGCGTCTTGATCGTGCCGGCATTGTACCCGATTTGGCGGGTGGGGGCAAGCGGGGACTTGACAACCTGGCCCCCCTCTGCTATCATACAACTGGTCAGACCACTTACCAGTGCGAGGCGGCCCTTGCCGCTTCGCCCTTTTGCCCGGAGGCTCCCATGCCCTGGTCCGCGCCGCAGCGTCCCGCCGCCTATGCCGAAGAGGCGCTCGTCGACGCCATCCTCGACGGCACCTATCCCGCCGGCACTACCCTGCCGGGGGAACGCGACCTGGCCGTGCAGCTCGGCGTCACCCGCCCCACGCTGCGCGAAGTCCTGGGCCGGCTCGAACGCGACGGCTGGCTCACCGTCCGCCACGGCAAGGCCACGCGGGTCAACGATTTCTGGCGCGAGGGCGGTCTGAACGTCCTGGAGGCGCTGGCCCGCCGGCCGAATGGCCTGCCCCCCGATTTTGTCCTGCACCTGCTGGAAGTGCGCCTGGCGATGGCCCCGGCCTATGCCCGCGATGCCGTGCGCAGCAGCGCGGTCGACGTCGTCGCCTGTCTGGAGGGCGCGGCCGGCCTGGCCGATACGCCCGCAGCCTACGCCGAATTCGACTGGGAACTGCACCACACCCTCACCGCGGCCTCCGGCAACCCCGTCTATACCTTTATCCTCAACGGCTTTGGCGGCCTGTACCACCGCATGGCGTTCCTGTACTTTGCCCGGCCCGAGGCCCGCGCTGCTTCCCAGTCCTTCTACCAGGAGCTGCTGGTGGCCGCCGGCCGCAAGAGCCCCGCCGCTGCTCAACGTGTGGTCGCGCGGGTTATGAAGGAAAGCATTGCCTTATGGCAGGCGGTCGGGGAGCAAGGCGCATAGCACCCGGCGCGCGCCCTTCCTAGTACCACGGGCGTCCTGCAGCCCACCGCGGCTGCCGCAGCTCTGGCCTGGGTTCGCCGAACACGCAGCAGGCCGCTTCTCTCCATCATCCGGACTGTGACTGGCGCCGGGTCTTTTGTCCGGCCCTGGCGCCTGGAGGCAAACGATGCGTCTCTGGAACGGTTGGGGTGACGACAAGGTGACCTATCCGCTGCCGGCGGGGGCCGTACGCGCGCTCGCGGCGTGGGTCGGCCCCGGCGTGCCGCCGCGCGACGCGGCGTGGGAAGATGTCCTGGCGGCTGTCCCCCCCTCGCGCCTGCCGGCCCATCCGCTCGTATCCACCGAGCCCGCCGGGCGGCTGCGCCACGCCCGCGGCCAAAGCCTCCCCGACTGGGTGGCCCTGCGCAGCGGGCGCATCGCCGCCTTCCCCGATGGCGTGGCCTACCCCAGCGACGCCGCTGGGGTTCGCGACCTCTTGCGCTACGCCGCGGCCGTCGGCGCCCGGGTGATCCCGTACGGCGGCGGGACGAGCGTCGTCGGACACGTCAACCCGCTCCCCGGCGCGGATCCCGTGCTCACGGTGGACCTGGGCCGGATGAATGCCCTGCTGGGCATGGACGAGGCCAGCGGGCTGGCCACCTTTGGCGCCGGCGTCGCCGGCCCGGATATGGAGGCCGCGCTGCGGGCCCACGGGTGCACCCTGGGCCACTTTCCCCAATCGTTCGAGTATTCCACCCTGGGCGGCTGGATCGCCACCCGCGGCAGCGGCCAGCAGTCGCTCTACTACGGGCGGATCGAGCGGCTCTTTGCCGGGGGGCGGCTGGAAGCGCCGGCCGGCACGCTCGTCCTGCCGCCCTTTCCGGCGTCGGCGGCCGGCCCTGACCTGCGCGAGCTCGTCCTGGGCAGCGAGGGCCGGCTGGGCCTCCTCACCGAGGCCACCGTCCGCGTGACGCCGCTGCCCGAGCGTGAAGAGTTCGTGGGCCTCTTCTTTCCCGATTTCGGCCGCGGCTGCGACGCCGTGCGCCAGATCCTGCAGGCGCGCCTGCCCCTCGCGATGCTGCGCCTCAGCACCGCGCCCGAGACGGCCACGACGTTGGCCCTGGCCGGGCATGAACGGCTCCTCGGCGCGCTGGAGCAGCTGCTCGCCGTGCGCGGGCTGGGACCGGACAAGTGCATGCTCATCCTCGGCTGCACGGGCCGCCGCGCCGTCGTCCACGCGGCCCGGGGCGAGGCGCTGGGCATCGCCCGCCGGCATGGCGGCGTCTATGTCGGCCCTACCTTTGGCCGGCAGTGGCACAAGAGCCGCTTCCGCACGCCCTACCTGCGCAACACCCTGTGGGAGATGGGCTATGCCATCGATACCCTGGAGACGGCCACCGCTTGGGCGAACGTCCCACGGATGATCGCCGCCGTCGAGGGCGCCCTGCGTGCTGCCCTGGAAGCGGCCGGCGAGCGGACCCACATCTTTACCCACCTCTCGCACCTCTACCCGTACGGCTCGAGCCTATACACAACCTACCTCTTCCGCCTGGCTCCCGACCCCGAGGAGACGCTCCACCGCTGGCAGCAGATGAAGGCCGCCGCCAGCCGGGCCATCGTTGACTGCGGCGGGACGATCAGCCACCAGCATGGGGTGGGGATAGATCACGCGCCCTACCTGGAGGCGGAGAAGGGGGCGTTGGGCATGGGAGTGATACGGGAGCTGTGTGCGTTCCTGGATCCGGGGGGCGTGATGAACCCGGGGAAGATGGTGTAGGTGTGGGTCGTGTTTTGCGAGGCCGGCCCGGAGCTACGGCGGCGGGTTGTCCAATAACGCCCGGTTCGCGGAACACGCAACACGCAGCACGAAACACGGAGGCATCCATGCTGCCAAACGACTATCGCTCCACGGTCTACGCCCAGCTCTCCGGCCCCTGGGACCTCCTCATCATCGGCGGCGGGATCACCGGCGCGGGCGTCCTGCGCGAGGCCGCGCGCCTGGGCCTGCGCGCTCTGCTCGTGGAGCAGCGCGACTTTGGCTGGGGCACCTCCAGCCGCTCCTCCAAGATGGTCCACGGCGGGCTGCGCTACCTCAAGGACGGCCAGGTGGGGCTCACCTGGGCCGCGGTGCGCGAGCGCAAACGCCTGCTGGCCGAGGGTGCCGGGTTGATCGACCCGCTGGGCTTTCTCATCGCCACCTACAAAGGCGACCACCCGGGCCGCTGGACCTACGGTGCCGGCCTGACGGTCTATGATCTCTTGGCCTTGCAGTGGGGGCATCGCCACTACCGGGCGGAAGACTTTCAGCTCCTCGCGCCGCACATCCGCCAGGAGGGGCTGGAGGGCGGCTATCGCTACGGCGACGCGCAGACCGACGATGCCCGCCTGGTCCTGCGGGTCGTGCAGGAGGCCGTGGCCGACGGCGGTGTGGCGCTCAACTATGTGCGGGCCGAGGAATTGCTGCGCGAGGGCGAGCGCGTCGTCGGGGCGCGGCTGCGCGATGTGGTCGATGGGCGCGGCGCCGAGGCGCGGGCCCGGGTGGTGGTCAACGCGACGGGCGCCTGGGTCGACAGGCTGCGCGGCCAGGCCGGTGCCCCGCCCTGCATCCGTCCCCTGCGCGGCAGCCACCTCATCTTCCCCGGCTGGCGGCTGCCCTGTGCCCAGGCCATCACCTTTCTGCACCCGCTGGACGGCCGGCCGGTCTTTATCTTTCCCTGGGAGGGCATCACCCTCGTCGGCACGACCGACCTGGACCACGGCCGGCCGCTGGACGAGGAGCCGGCCATCGGCCCGGAGGAGGTCGCCTATCTGATGGCCGCCGTCGAAGCCGCCTGTCCCGGGCTGGGCCTGACGCTGGACGACGTCGTCGCCACCTTTGCGGGGGTGCGCCCGGTGATTCGCAGCGGCCGGACGTGCGATCCGTCGAAAGAGTCCCGCGACCACATCGTCTGGGAGGAGCACGGCCTGGTCACCGTCACGGGCGGCAAGCTGACCACCTTTCGTCGGATCGCGGGCGACGTCCTGCGCTCCGCGCGCCGCCACTGGCCGGATCTGCCGGCGCTGGACGCGAAACAGCCCGTGCTGAATCCCGTGGCGGTAGATCTGCCGGGGGCGGCAGGGCTGGGCGAGGCCGCCTGCCGCCGTCTGCTGGGGCGCTATGGCGCGGCAGCGCCGGCCCTCGCGGCCGCCGCGCAGCCGGGGGAGCTGGAAGCGATCGCCGACACGGCCTTTTTGTGGGCCGAGCTGCGCTGGGCCGCGCGCGCGGAGGCCGTCGTGCACCTGGACGACCTCCTCCTGCGCCGCGTGCGCCTGGGCCTGCTGCTGCCCCAGGGGGGCGCCGCGCTGCTGCCGCGGGTCCGCGCGATCTGCCAGGGCGAGTTGGGCTGGGACGATGCCCGCTGGGAGGAGGAAGCGGCGGCGTACCGGGCGCTGTGGCAGAGCTGTTACAGCGTGCCCGATCCGGCGGCGGTGCCGGATTGGCGCGCGCTGCTGGCGGAGGCGTCCGCCCGGCAGCCGGCCCCGCCGTCCCGCCGGCGGGTGTGGCTGAAACGTTCGGCGCTGCTCGGGGCCCTCGTGGGGGCCGGCGTCGCCGTCGTGGTGCGCCAGTTCCGCCGCCGGCGGCGGGGCCGGTTGGGGTGATCGGTTAGGGGCCGGCTGGAGCGGGGGTTGCGCCCGCCGGTGACGGGCAGCGGGGCGCGCGGCGATTGCCCCACCCACCGCAACACACCCCGACACGACGCGCGGTTTGTCCCTCTCCGCCAGTTCTGCTATAATGCGTAGGGTGTGCGGCGTCCGGGGCGAGCTTTCACCTTTCGCGCCTTGCCTTTTCTCGTATGCCGGCCCGGTGCGCTGCTCGTTTTGCCGCAAAGCAAAAGGAGTCTTCCTATGCCCCGCGATCTCATCCTGGCCATCGACAACGGCACCCAGAGCATGCGCACGCTCGTCTTTGACCTGCGCGGCAATGCGATAGCCAAAGCGCGCGTCCCGCTGGTGCCCTACCTGTCCTCCCAGCCAGGCTGGGCCGAGCAGGACCCCGACTACTATTGGGCCATGCTGGCGCAGGCCTGCCAGGAGCTGTGGAAGGCGGCCGACCTGCGCAGCCGGCTGGCCGGCGTCGCCCTGACGACGCAGCGCTGCACGCTCGTCAACGTCGACGAGAGCGGCCGGCCGCTCCGTCCGGCCATCGTCTGGCTCGACCAGCGCCGCACCTACGGCCTGCGGCCCGTGGGCGGGTGGTGGGGCCTGCTCTTTGCCCTGGCGGGCATGCGCGAGACGGTCGCCTACCTCCAGGCCGAGGCCGAGGCCAATTGGCTACTCTCACATCAGCCCGACATCTGGGAGCGAACCGCACACTACCTCTATCTCTCCGGCTACCTGACGTACAGGCTGGTCGGGCGCTTTGTCGATTCGGTCGGTTGCCAGGTGGGCTATATGCCCTTTGACTACAAGAAGCTGCGCTGGGCGGACAAGACCGATTGGAAATGGCAGGCCGTCCCCGTCGACCCCGTGGTGCTGCCGACCCTGGTCCCGCCGGCCGGCCGCCTGGGTGAGATCACGCCCGAGGCGGCCGCCGCCACGGGCATCCCGGCCGGCCTGCCCCTCGTCGCCGCCGCCGCCGACAAGGCCTGCGAGGTCATCGGGGCCGGCTGCCTGGAGCCGCACGTGGGCTGCCTCTCCTTTGGCACCACGGCGACGATCAACACGACCCATCGCCAGTACGTCGAGGTGATCCCTCTCATCCCGCCCTATCCCTCGGCGGTGCCGGGCGCCTACAGCCTCGAGATCCAGGTCTATCGCGGCTACTGGATGGTCGCCTGGTTCAAGGACGAGTTTGGCTTCCCCGAACAGCGCCTCGCCGCGGAGCGGGGCTGCGCGCCGGAGGAGCTGTTCGACGAGCTGGTCAACCAGGTGCCGCCCGGCTCGATGGGCCTGGTCTTGCAGCCCTACTGGTCGCCCGGGCTCAAGGTGCCCGGCCCGGAGGCCAAGGGGGCCGTGATCGGTTTTGGCGACGTGCACACGCGCGCGCACCTCTACCGGGCGATCCTGGAGGGGTTGGCCTATGCGCTGCGCGAGGGCAAGGAGCGCACCGAGCGCCGCAGCCGCGTGCCGATCACGGAGCTGCGCGTCTCGGGGGGTGGTTCGCAGAGCGACGCGGCCATGCAGCTGACCGCCGACGTCTTTGGCCTGCCCACGGCCCGTCCGCACCTCTACGATACCTCGGGGTTGGGCGCGGCGATCGACGCCGCGGTGGGCCTGGGCCTGCACCCCGATTTCGACACCGCCGTGGCGGCCATGACGCGCGTCGCCCAGGTCTTTCAGCCGGACCCGCAGGCGCACAGGCTCTACGACGGCCTGTACAGCCGGGTGTACCGGCGCATGTACGGCCGCTTGCAGGGGCTGTACGAGGCCATCCGCGAGGTTACCGGGTATCCCCCGCGGGTCGGGGAGGGCTCCCGCCGCGTGCCGCCGACGGGCTGAAGCGCCTGTTTGGCCTCCCTACATGGCTTGTTTGATTCCACCGTCTAGGCTAGACAGAGATCGCGTCTCGCCTAGACACGATCGGCGTCTAGACTGGACACGATCTGGGTCTAGCCTGGACACAATCCTGGTCTGGCTCAGACAGGAGGGCCCAGCCGGCTACTTTGAGGGACAGATCAAGCGGCAGAAGGAGGCGGGTCAGGCGATAAAGGGAGGCGCAGCAGGGCGACCAGCCCGTAGGCCGTCCAGAAGGTTGCCGCCCAGTCGGGGGCAAAGAAGAGGCCGTCGAGCAGGCCGTGGCCCAGGGCATAGACCACGCTTCCCAGCAGCCCCAGGGCCAGGACGCGCGCGGCCGGCTCCGCCGCCCGGCGGAACAGGCGCAGGGCGCCGGCGAAGAAGGCGCCGTACAGCCACGCCGCCGCCGCCAGGCCCACGAGCCCGATCCGCGTCCAGAACTCGAGCAGGCCGTTGTTGGGGTTCCAGTAGGCCTCGGCGCCGGGAAAACGCCTGCTGTAGTGGTGGTAGTAGGTGTCCAGTCCCCAGCCCAGGAGCGGCCGCTCGCGCACCAGCAGCCAGGTGTTTTGCCACATCACGATCCGGTTGCCAAAGGTGTCGAGCGCCAGCAGCCGCCCCAACTTGCCGCTCAGCCAGAAGAAGAGGCCCGCGGCCGCGCCGAGCCCCACCTCGGCCAGGAGCAGCAGCCGGCTGCGCAGCAGCCCAAAGGTGAGCAGCACGAGGGCGAGGGCGACATAGCCGCCGCGCGAATAGGTCAGGAGAAAGGCGGCCCCGATGGGCAGGAGCGCGGCGGCGTAGAGGATACGCCGCCGGCCGGCCCCCGGCAGGAAGAGCGCCCCGGCGGCGGCCACGGCCAGCACCCGTCCCAGGAAGAGAGCCAGGGTATTGGCGGAAAAGAGGCCATAGACGGAAGAGGCCCGGCGCACGCCGTCGGCGACCTCGGCGTGGAGGTGCGGGTCCAGGACCTGGACGATACCCCCGAGCCCGACGAGGGCGGCGCTGAGCACCAGGGCGTCGGCCGGCCACCAGGCGCGTTCGCGCCGGCCGCGGAAGGCCAGGAGCAGCAGGGGGTAGAGCAAGAATGGCTCCACGATCGTCACGCGGTACTCGCGGAGCGAGATATGGAGGAGGCTGGTCCCGTCGGCCGTGAGGTAGGCAGGGTCGGTGCTCCAGAGGAGTGAGCCGCTGCAGACGGCGAGGAAGGCGAGGGCGGGGAGCAGCTCGGTCCAGGGGAGCTCGCGCCAACGGGTGCGCAGGGAACGGCGGGGGGCCGCCAGGGTGTGGTGGAGCGTGTGGAGCGCGCCGGCGGCGAGGCCGATCAGCACAAGGATCTCGAACAGGGCAAAGCGTCGGCCGGCCAGGGCGGCGGGCTGGGCGTAGAGCGGGAGGACAAAGAGGGCGGCGCAGAGGGCCAGGTCGAGCCGCAGCACGGCCAGTATTCCTAAAAGAAGGATAGAGGCCAGCGCCCAGGGCAGGCCCAGGGGGCGATAGATCACCGCCAGCGCCAGCGCGATGCCGCCCAGGACGACGAGCGCCTGCCAGCGTTCGGGGAGGGCCTGGAAACGCTCCACCTGGCGCCAGGCCCCGTGCCAGGGAGCGGCCAGCCGGGCCAGAACAGGCGTTCGTCCCGGTGTTTGACATGCCTTGGGGTTTGTGGTACAATATCGTTTTGAAGTTGCTTCAGAATGGGGCATTGTGGCCTCAAGCGGGCACATTCTTATCGTTTGCACACGGTGTGCAGCGGCGGGCATCTATCCATCGTGCAACCCTTGTGTCTGCGGTCAGTCGTGGAAGGCATTATACTCAATTTGGAGCTTCCTGTCCAGTGGGATAGGAGTGCATGTTCCTACACTTTTCTCCGTAGTCCATCCCAAAGATCGTTGGAGCGCAGCTGTTCTACCTGGAAAACCACAACGGCACGAAACCGAAGCGTTTTGGGCCCCGTGTCCTTGTGGTGAGCAATACGCACGGAGCAGCACCTGGTGGATTGCACAGCGGGCGATGCCTGACCGTGCAAAGGAGCAAGTTCAATGGTTTTGGCTACCGATACGGCTCAAGCTCTCTCGGGCGAGGAAGATAGCCTCCCGGGGCCGCAGTACCCCATTAAGGAGGTCGGGCGGCTGCCGCGCGTCTCCTTCTCCCGCATCCCCGAGCGGCTGCCGATGCCGCACCTCATCCAGACCCAACTGGACTCGTTCCGTTGGTTCCTCCAGGAGGGCCTGCGCGAACTCTTTGAGGAGATTTCCCCGGTACAGGACTTTACCGGGCGCAAGATGGAGCTGTACCTGGTCGACTGCCATTTCGGCCCGCCCCGCCACGACGAGATCGAATCCCGCCTGCGCGACACGACCTACTCCCGGCCCCTGCGCGTGCAGGTCCAGCTCCTGATGAAGGAGACGGGCGAGGTCCGCGAGCAAGAGATCTTTTTCGGCGATTTTCCCTGGCTGACCGACAACGGCACCTTTATCATCAACGGCGCCGAGCGCGTCGTCGTCTCGCAGCTGGTGCGCTCCCCGGGGGTCTATTTCCAATACAAGGAAGAGACCACCGAGGGCCGGCCTCTCTTTATGGCCAAGCTCATCCCGGCGCGCGGCGCCTGGCTCGACTTTGAGACCAACCGGCGCAACGTCCTCTCCGTCAAGATGGATCGCCGCCGCAAGATCCCGGTGACGATCCTGCTCCGGGCCCTCGGATATGCGACCGATGGCGAGATCCGCGCCCTCTTTCAGCACGTGGACGTCTCGCCGGAACACTCCTACATCGAGGCGACCCTGGCCCGCGACCCGACGAGCAGCCAGGAAGAGGCCCTGATCGAGATCTATCGCCGCCTGCGCCCGGGCGACCCGCCCACGCCGGACAACGCCCGCAACCTCCTGCACACGATGCTCTTTGACGCCCGCCGCTACAACCTGGCCCGCGTAGGCCGCCACAAGCTCAATCGCCGCCTCTGGGAGAACTTTCACCTGGAGCCCGAGCTCCGCGAGGGGATCGAGCGCCGCCGTGTCTGGCAGGACCTGTGGAAACAGGCGCATACGGCGTGGAACGACGACATGCTCGAGCGTCTGGTGCAGGAACGGTCCTGGTGGATGAGCCGCGGCCAGGAAGGCCGGCCGCTGAGCCCGGACCAGGTCGAGGCCCTGCGCGTCCAGACGCGGGCCCTCGTCGACGAGGTCCTGGGCGGTCAGCAGGTGCAGTGCTGGCGCGACGAGGCCCACACCATCGAGACCGGCCGCGTCGATATCTGCCCCGAGTGCGGCTGGTACATCTGCCCGAGCTGCGAGACGTGCCAGGAAGGCCAGGACCTCTTTATCGGGCCGGCCGAGAACGGCGTGGAACACCTCTGCAGCCGCTTCTACAAGCGCGTCGTCAGCAGCCATCTGGAGGCCCCCAGCCTGGAAGAGCGCATCCTGACGCCGGGCGACGTCGTGCACATCATCGAGGAGCTCATCCGGCTGAACAACGGCTGGGGCGAGCCCGACGATATCGACCACCTCGGAAACCGCCGGGTGCGCACCGTGGGCGAGCTGATCCAGAACCAGTTCCGCATTGGCCTGCTGCGCATCGAACGCATCATCCGCGAGCGCATGACGCTCAACGACCCCGAGACGGTCATGCCGAGCAACCTGATCAATATCCGCCCCCTCGTGGCGGCGCTCCGCGAGTTCTTTGGCGGCAGCCAGCTCTCCCAGTTCATGGACCAGACCAACCCCCTGGCGGAGTTGACGCACAAGCGCCGTCTCTCGGCCCTCGGGCCGGGCGGCCTCTCGCGCGACCGGGCCGGTTTCGAGGTGCGCGACGTGCACTACTCCCACTATGGCCGCATCTGCCCGGTCGAGACACCCGAAGGCCCCAACATCGGCCTCATCGGCAGCCTGGCGACCTTTGCCCAGGTGAACGACCTGGGCTTTATCGAGACGCCCTACCGGCGGGTGATCCGCGAGGTGGACAACAACGCCGAGGCGCTGGTCGGCCACATCGTGCGCGAGAATGTCACCAACCCCCAGAACGGCGAGGTCGTGGCCGCCGCCGACACCGAGATTACCGCGAAGCTGGCCAAGCGCATCGCCCAGCTCCCGCTCAAGCGCATCGCGGTGCGGCCGATGGTGACGGACGAGATCGTCTACCAGTCGGCCGACGAAGAGGACCGCTACGTCATCGCCCAGGCCAACGCCCCGTTGGACGACCGGAACCACTTTCGGAACGAGCGCGTGACGGTGCGCTACGGCTCACGCTTCCTGTTGGAGCGGGCCGAGCGCGTGGATTTCATGGACGTATCCCCCAAGCAGGTCGTCTCCGTTTCCACGGCGCTGATTCCTTTCCTCGAACACGACGACGCCAACCGGGCGCTGATGGGCTCCAACATGCAGCGCCAGGCTGTGCCGCTCCTCCAGCCGCAGACCCCGGTTGTGGGGACGGGCATGGAGTACCAGGCGGCCCGGGACTCGGGGTTGGTGGTCATCGCCATCAGCGACGGCGAGGTGATTCACTCGGTGGCGACAGAGATCGTCATCCGCGAGGACGACGGCACCGAACGGGTCTATCCGCTGATCAACTTTCGCCGTTCCAACCAGGACACCTGCATTCACCAGCGGCCGATCGTGGAGGCCGGCCAGCGCGTGCTGGCCGGACAGGTCATCGCCGACGGGCCTTCGACCGAGGCCGGCGAGCTGGCCCTGGGCAGCAACGTCCTGGTGGCCTTTTTGCCGTGGGAAGGCGGCAACTTTGAGGACGCCGTGTTGGTGAGCGAGCGGCTGGTGTACGACGACACCTTTACTTCGATCCACATCGAAAAGTACGAATGCGAGGCCCGCGACACCAAGCTCGGCCCCGAGGAGATCACCCGCGACATCCCCAACGTCGGCCAGGACCTCTTGGCCAACCTGGACGAGGGCGGCATTGTCTACATCGGCGCCGAGGTCGCCCCCGGGGACATCCTGGTGGGCAAGATCACGCCCAAGGGCGAGACCGACCTGACGGCCGAGGAACGGCTGCTGCGGGCGATCTTTGGCGAAAAGGCCCGCGAGGTCAAGGACTCGTCGCTGCGCGTGCCGCACGGCGTCTCGGGCCGGGTGATCGACGTCAAGATCTTTTACCGCGACCAGGGCGATGAGCTGCCGGTGGGCGTGCACACGATGGTGCGCGTGCTGATTGCCCAGCGCCGCAAGATCGCGGCGGGCGACAAGATGGCCGGCCGGCACGGCAACAAGGGCGTGATCTCGCGCATCCTGCCGGTCGAGGATATGCCTTTCCTGCCCGATGGCACCCCGGTCGACATCATCCTCAACCCGCTGGGCGTGCCCTCGCGTATGAACATCGGCCAGCTGATGGAGACGCACCTGGGCTGGGCCGCCGGCGAGCTGGCGGTCCGCTACGCCACCCCCGTCTTTGACGGGGCGAGCGAGGGGCAGGTGGAAGAGGAGCTCGTCCATTCCAGCCTGCCGGCAAACGGCAAGATCGTCCTGTACGATGGCCGGACGGGCGAACCCTTTGAGAGCCACATCACCGTGGGCCAGATCTATATGATGAAGCTGGCGCACCTGGTCGAGGACAAAATCCACGCCCGCTCTACCGGCCCCTACTCCCTCGTGACCCAACAGCCGCTGGGCGGCAAGGCCCAGTTCGGCGGCCAGCGTTTTGGCGAGATGGAGGTGTGGGCGCTGGAAGCCTACGGCGCGGCCTATACCCTGCAAGAGATGCTCACCGTCAAGTCCGACGATATCATCGGCCGCAGCAAGACGTACGAGGCGATCGTCAAGGGCGAGGCCATCGAAGAGGTCGGCATCCCCGAAGCCTTTAAGGTGCTGGTCAAGGAGCTGCAGAGCCTGGCCCTGGCGGTCGAGATCTTTGGCGAGGACGAATCCGAGGTCGATATCGACGATGCGGCCAAGTACGCGGAGCCGCTGTTGGGGCTGGAAGGAATCAATATCTCTGGGATTGAGAAGGATTAGCTGGAAACGGCAAACTGTTTCCAGTAGCCCGTCACGCGAGGTATCGAATGACCAAGATCAACGAAATCACCGCCATCCGCCTGGGCCTGGCCTCGCCCGAGGACATTCGCCACTGGTCGTACGGCGAGGTCAACAAACCCGAGACGATCAACTACCGCACCCTGCGGCCCGAACGCGACGGCCTCTTCTGCGAGCGCATCTTTGGCCCGCAGAAGGACTGGGAATGCGCCTGCGGCAAGTACAAGCGTGTGCGCCACCACGGGATCATCTGCGACAAGTGTGGGGTGGAGGTGACCCGATCCCGGGTGCGCCGCGAGCGGATGGGCCACATCGAGCTGGCTGCACCGATCAGCCACATCTGGTTCGTCAAGGGGACCCCCAGCCGGCTGGGGCTCTTGCTCGACATCACGCCCCGCAACCTGGAGCGCGTGATCTACTTTGCCGCCTACATCGTCACCGACGTGGATACGGAACGCCGGGATCACCTGGTCGACCGGACCCAGAAGGAGACGATCGAGGAGACGGGGCGGATCGAGGAAGGGACGCGCGCCCGTGTCGCGCAGATTCGCGACGAGCTGGAGAGTGAGCTGGCCGTCCTGTCGCGGGCGCTCGAGACGATCCTGCAGGGCTACGAGGAAGAGCTGAACGCCCAGACCGACAGCTTTGTCCAGGTGGCCAAGGACATCGAGGCCGAGCTCCAGGGGCTGACGGGCAAGCCCGCGCCGCGGGATATCCTCTTTGCCCCCACGGGCGCGGTCGTGGCCCTGGCCCAGGAGACGATCTCGAGCGAGACCTTTACCCGCCTGACCGGGATCGTCCAGGAGGCTATCGAGGGGGTGGAGCCGGTCTTTCGCCAGAAGCAGGCCGACGCGCGCCTGCAGACCGACGCCGAACGCGAGCAAAAGGTCTATGTGGCCAATCAGGAGATCGCCCGGCTGGACGAGGAGTTGCAGAGCCAGGTGACGGTGGTCCGCCAGGAAGCCGAACGGAAGCTGCGCCTGATCCGGGAACTGCACCGGGGCATGCTCCTCTCCGAGGCCCAGTACCGCGAGTACCGCGAGGCCTGTGGGGCGATCTTTCGCGCCGACATGGGCGCGGGCGCCGTCCGTGACATCCTGAGCCGGCTGGACCTGGACCGCATGCAGACCGAGCTCAAGGAAGAGATGGAGACGAGCGCTTCGACGCAGCGCCGGAAAAAGGCCGGCAAGCGCCTGCGGGTCGTCGAGTCGTTCCGCAAGTCCGGCAACCGGCCGGAGTGGATGATCCTGACGGTGCTGCCGGTCCTGCCTCCCGACCTGCGCCCGATGGTGCAGTTGGACGGCGGCCGCTTCGCCACCTCGGACCTGAACGACCTCTACCGGCGGGTGATCAACCGCAACAACCGCCTGCGCCGCCTGCTCGAGCTCAAGGCGCCCGAGATCATTGTGCGCAACGAGAAGCGCATGCTGCAGGAAGCGGTGGACGCGCTGATCGACAACGGCCGGCGCGGCCGGGCTGTTTCCGGCCGCGGCAAGCACCGCCTCAAGTCGCTCTCGGACATGCTCAAGGGCAAGCAGGGCCGCTTCCGCCAGAACCTGCTGGGCAAGCGTGTCGACTACTCGGGCCGCTCCGTGATCGTGGTCGGCCCGGACCTCAAGCTGCACCAGTGCGGCCTGCCCAAGCGCATGGCGCTGGAGCTGTTCAAGCCCTTTGTGATGCGCGGCCTCGTGGCGCGCGGCTATGCCCACAACATCAAGAGCGCCAAGCGCAGCGTGGAGCGGGTGCGCCCCGAGGTGTGGGACGTCCTGGAAGAGGTTGTGCAGAACTATTTGGTCCTGCTGAACCGGGCCCCTTCGCTGCACCGCCTGTCGATTCAGGCCTTTGAGCCAGTGCTGATCGAGGGCAGCGCGATCCAGCTGCATCCGCTGGTGTGCACGGCCTTTGGCGCCGACTTTGACGGCGACCAGATGGCGGTGCACGTGCCGCTGTCGGAGCATGCCCAGGAGGAAGCGCACCTGCGGATGCTCTCGACCCTCAACCTGCTCTCGCCGGCCACGGGCGACCCGATCGTGACGCCGTCCCAGGAAATGGTCCTGGGCTGCTATTCCATGACCCAGATCAAGCCCGGCGCGCGGGGCGAGGGCAAGGTCTTTGTGAGCGTCGAAGAGGCCCGCATGGCCTACGAGGCCGGCCTGATCACCCTGCAGACCCGCATCCACATCCTCCTTCCGCCCGAGTACCGGGCGGGCGAGGGGCCGGTCGAGACGTGCCTGGGGCGGGTTATCCTCAACGAGGTCCTGCCCGAGGAGCTGCGCTTCCGCAACGACATCGTGGACAAAAAGGTCCTCCGCGGCATCATCTCCGAGAGCTACCGTCTCTACGGCCCGGCAGAGACCGCGGCGACGGCCGACCGGATAAAGCACCTGGGCTTTACCTTTGCCACCCGGGCCGGGCTGACGATTGGCATCGAGGACGTGCAGATCCCCCAGCGCAAGGCCGAGATCCTGGCCCAGGCCGACGGCGAGGTGGAGAACCTGGAACGCCAGTTCCGCCGGGGGTTGATCACCGAAGGAGAGCGCTATCGGGGTACGGTCGAGATCTGGACCGAGGCGACGCAAAAGATCACCGCCGAGGTATCGCAGACGCTGGACCGCTTTGGCCCGGTCCATATGATGGCCACCTCGGGCGCGCGCGGCAACATCGAGCAGATCCGCCAGATGGCCGGTATGCGCGGCCTTATGACCGACCCGGCCGGCCGCATCATCGACCTGCCGATCCGCTCCAACTTTCGCGAGGGACTCTCCGTCCTGGAGTACTTTGTCTCCACCCACGGCGGCCGCAAGGGCCTGGCCGACACGGCCCTGCGCACCGCCGAGGCCGGCTACCTGACCCGCCGCCTCGTGGACGTGGCCCAGGACATGATGATCGCCCAGATCGACTGCGGCACCGAGGCCGGCCTCTGGGTCCGGGAGACGGACGCCACCATCGAGGAGATGCGGTCGCGCCTGGTTGGCCGGGTCATGGCCAGCCCCGTCGCCGATCCGCGCACCGGTGAGGTGATCGTCGAGCGCAACCAAGAGTTCACGGAGAAGCATTGGGAGCGTGTCGCGGCGATCAACAAGGCCGCCTGGGGGCGGGTGGCCGAGCTGCTGAAGCAGCCGCTGGCCCTGCTGCGCGACGAGCGCCGGCGGGCCATCCTCCGCGGCGAGGAGCAGGTGTCGGACGAGATCCGCCGCCTGCTGGACGCCGAAGCGCTCACGTCGTTCTACGTGCGGTCGCCCCTCTCCTGCCAGGCCGCCAGCGGCCTCTGCGCCAACTGCTACGGGCGCAACCTGGCGACGGGCCGGCTCGTCGAGATCGGCGAGGCGGTGGGCATCATCGCGGCCCAGTCGATCGGCGAGCCGGGCACCCAGCTGACGCTGCGGACCTTTCACACGGGCGGCGTCAAGACCGAGCTGGACATTACCAAGGGCCTGCCGCGCGTGCAAGAGGTGTTCGAGGCGCG
>Ga0302251_1000477_pt1 | contig 37138 bp, 26 predicted proteins | sample AAG_RA_Gln_MG_FD_193534 | JGI IMG/M metagenome (GOLD analysis project Ga0302251, IMG submission 193534) | Enriched activated sludge microbial communities from anaerobic digester in WTTP, New Holstein, Wisconsin, United States - AAG_RA_Gln | ecosystem: Engineered > Bioreactor > Anaerobic >... | reverse complement strand
GTCACCTCCTGGGATAGCTATTGTGTTTGCCCACAGTAACTTTACCAGGTTTGGCGGTGCCGGTCAACCCTTTGTTGTTAAAGTGTCAGGTAGCTAGCCGAAATACGACGGTCTCTGGACCAGAATGCGGCGGTCTTTGGACCAGAATGCGGCCGTCATTGAACCCACTGCCTTTGCCGTGCGCTGGGCTGGCCGCCTTCTGTCCGCGGACGCGGCCCTGCCGGCACCACCTGGGAAGCTGAGGCCAGGGGACTCCATGGGTGTCGATTGCGCAGACGCTTGGTGTCATGGGGGCAAAGGACAGGAAGAAGAGCCATTGCTCCACCAACTGAAACGCACCCTCGCGCCGGAGTGGGATTTGCCGAAACCGCCCAGATCGGTTATAATAGTTGTCCGCGCGAACAAAGGGTTCGCGCCCTGATTTGTCTGGTTGTGTGAAAGCAGTGGGCCGAGGGTGCGACTTGGCTCCGCAAAGCCAAGGAGTACCCGGTGACTTTTGAACAATTCGCTCTCGATCCACGCATCGCTGCCGGCGTCACGGACGCCGGCTATACGATCCCTACCCCCATCCAACAAAAGGCCATCCCCGTCGCCCTCCAGGGGCGCGACGTCCTGGGCCTGGCCCAGACGGGCACCGGCAAGACGGCGGCCTTTGTCCTGCCGATCTTGCAGCGGCTGCTCCAGGGATCTCTGCGCCAGGTGCGGGCGCTGATCCTCGCGCCCACGCGCGAGCTGGCCGAACAGATCCACGAGATGACGGCCGGCCTGGGCCGGCACACGCGCGTGCGCAGCGCGGCCATCTACGGCGGCGTGGGCAAGGGCAGCCAACTCGCGGCCCTGGAGCGCGGCGCCGAGATCGTCGTCGCCTGCCCGGGCCGACTGCTCGACCTGCTCAGCGAGCGCAGCATCGACCTGTCGCACGTCGAGGTGCTGGTGCTGGACGAGGCCGACCGGATGTGCGACATGGGCTTTCTGCCCGACGTCCGCCGCATCCTAAAGGTGCTCCCCACGCGGCGGCAGACGCTCTTTTTTGCCGCCACCATGCCGGCCGAGATCCGCGAGCTGGCCGACGATATCCTCCACGACCCGGTCACCGTCCAGATCGGCCTGTTGGCCCCGGTCAAGACGGTCTCCCACGCCCTCTACCCTGTGCCCGAAAGCCTCAAGAAGGAGCTGCTCTATGCCACGCTGGAGCAGACACCCACGGGCCGCGTGCTCATCTTTACGCGCACCAAGTACCGCGCGCGCAACCTGGCGCGCGACCTGGCCAAGCGCAGCTATCACGTCGCGGCGCTGCAAGGCAACATGTCGCAGAACCAGCGCCAGGCCGCGCTCAACGGTTTTCGCGACGGCAAGTACGACATCCTGGTCGCCACCGACGTGGCCGCGCGCGGCATCGACGTCCTGGAGATCACGCACGTCATCAACTTTGACATGCCCGACACGGTCGATGCCTATACCCACCGCATCGGCCGCACCGGCCGGGCGGAGCTGACCGGCGAGGCCTTTACCTTTGCCGTGCAGGCGGACGAGCCGATGGTGCGCGAGATCGAAAAGGCGCTGGGCACGCGGATCGAGCGGCGCTGGCTGGCCGGCTTCGACTACGGCCGCTTCGCGCCGGAGCGCGCCTTCCAGGCCGAACGTCCGGTGCAGCCGCGGCACACGCTGCCGCCGGTGGCCCGGCCGGCCGCGCCGCCGCGGGCCCGTGAGGGCAGCGGGCCCTATACGGCACGCCGCCCGTCCAGGCGGCGCCGGCCGTAGGAACTATTCCTCCAGCACCTGCCGCAGTTGGACTGCCAACCCCTCCAATTCCGCGGCGGCCTGTTCGGTCTGCCGGGCTGCAGCCACCATCTGGGCCGTCACCTGGTTGACGTTGCCCATGGCGAGGGCGATCTGCTCCATTCCGGTCAGCTGCTGCCCGGTCGCCGCGGCAATCTGCTGCGCCGCCTGGGCCGATTCATCGACGCCCGCGGCCAACTGGCGCAGCGCCTCGCCGGATTGGCCGGCCACCTGCACGCCGGCGGCCGCGCCCTTCATCCCCTCTTCGGTCAGCATGACAGCGGTGTTGACGCCTCGCTGGATTTCGGTCAAGATGGCTTTGACCTGTGCGGTTGCGGCCCGGCTCTGCTCGGCCAGCACCCGCACCTCGCCGGCCACCACGGCGAACCCCCGGCCGGCTGTGCCGGCCCGCGCGGCCTCCACCGCCGCGTTCAGCGCCAGCATGTTGCTCTGAGCCGCGATCTCGCTCACCGTGGCAATGATCCCGCCGATGGCCTGGGCCTGCTCCGAAAGCGCCAGGATGCCGGTGGCGATTGTCTCCACCTTTCCCTTGACCCGCCCCATCTCGGCAATGGTGTCGGCCATGCTCTTCTGGCCGGCCCGCGAGACCACAGCTGTGCGCTGGGCCGTGTCGGAGACGTCCTGGGCGCGCTGCGCTACCTGCCCGGCGATGACGCGGACCTCGTCAATTGTCGTCGTCGCCTGGCTGATGGCGGCCGACTGCTCGCCGGCCCCGCCGGCCTGCTGGGAGGCCGCGGCTAGGATCTCGGCGCTGGCGGCGTTGAGCCGGCCGATCCCCGCGCGGACCTCGGCAATGAGCTGCTCCAGCCGGGACGTGGTCTCTTGCAGGCGCGTGCGCTGGACCTGCTCGACCTGCAGGAGCTGCCGGAAACGCTCGCGATCAGTGACGTCGCGCAGGGTGATGAGCCCGCCCAGGCTGCGGCCGTGCTCGTCCTGGATGGCCGTCCCTGTTACCGCCAGGCTGAGAGGGGTGGGTTCCGGCCGTCGCAGCAGCGTGTCAAAAGCCGGGTTGGCTCCCGGAGCAAGCACCGTCGGGAGCGGCAGCCGTCCCGGCTCGACGGTCGTCTGTGCGGACAAGGGGGCGAGGGCCTGGTCCAGCGGCCGTCCGCGCAGCGCCGTGGGCTGAAGCCCGGCCAACTGCTCCACGGCCGGGTTGGCCCGGACAATCTGCCCATTGGCGTCGTAGACAATCATGCCCTCGTTTGTGCTGCGGATGACGGTGTCCAGGGTGACCTGTGACGACAGCAGCAGGCGATACCGGCCGACGACAAGGCCGATGGCGGCCGCGATGATGAGTGCCGGGAGGGCCGCCGAGAGTGCAGAGGGCGGCAGGAGCCCGGCTACGGCCCCGGTGGCGAGCAGTGCGCCCCCGAGGATCGCGGTGGCGGTACGGTCGGTGCGCCGGCGGAGCCAGGCGACGAAGACGATCCCGATGGCGGCCGTGCTGACGGCGAGGAACCAATAGCGGATCGCGGTCCCCCCCGTGCCGGTCAGGGCGTTGCGGGGGTTAACAAAGCCCTGTCCCAGTGTGGGTGAGCGGGTGTAGACGATGCCGCTTGCCAGAAACCCGTCGCCAATCAGCGCCGCCGAAAGGAGCAGGGTGAGACCCAGGAAGAGGGGCAGCACGTACCAGCGGAGGAGGGTGCCGGGGAAGAAACGGGCCAGGACGGCCATCAGGATGGTGAAGGGGTTCCACAGATAGTTGCTGACCAGGAAAAGGAGCAGGCCGGCGCTGGCCAGGTTGGCGTCGGGAGAGGTGGAAACTATCAGCACTCCGCAGGTGGATAGCGCCGCTGCGGCCAGGTACAGGGCAAAGAAGCGGTTGGCCCAGCTTCGGAAATCCTGGATCAGGATATAGGTCGTCAACGCCACGAAGGAGACCAGGGGGACAAAGAGAATATAGGCCACGGGAAGGGCACCTCCAGTAGCGGCTCGCCGGATACGCAGCCGTTCAACATTTCTCCTTGCTACCAGACCTCGATTGTAGAGCCACACGTCACGGCAGACACCAGTATTATAGCACAGAATCAGGCCCGCCGCGGGGTGGGCTGTGGGAACGTGTCTGCAGGCTGCTGGGCAACTGGGGGCAAAGAGTGGAAAGTAGAACAAAAGACTCTTGACAGTCGTGGGCCTGGTGTGCTATAATCTATATGAGAGGTGAATCAGATGTCAGATTCGTCCCGCAGACCGGTCACCCAACCTGTAACGCGCCGCGGCCAGGTCACTCGCGAAAAGCTCCTGGCAGCCGCCGAGGACGCCATTGGCGAGAGGGGCTACGACCAGACCTCGATCGCCGATATCACCCAGCGCGCCGGCGTCGCCCAGGGGACCTTTTACATCTACTTTGCCGACAAAAAGGCCATCCTGGTGGAGTTGGTCCGCGAGCTGAGTCACAGCCTGCGCCAGGAGATCGCTCAGGCCACGGCCGGCCACACCGACCGCCTCGCCGTGGAGCGCGCCGGCCTCCGCGCCTTTTTCGATTTTACCCACCGCCACCGCAACCTCTACAAGGTCGTCCGCCAGGCCGAGTTCGTGGACGAGGAGGTCTATCGCTCGTACTATCGCCGCATGGCCGAGGGGTACGTGCGCGGCCTGGCGCAGGCGATGGACGCCGGGCAGATCCGCCGCCTCGACCCGGAATGCCTGGCCTATTGCCTGATGGGACTCGGCGATTTTCTGGGCATGCGCTGGGTCCTCTGGAACGAAGAAGGCATGCCCGACGATGTGTTTGAGAGCATGATGGCCTTTATCCGACGAGGGCTGCAGACCGAGGAACAGTCCTGACAAGGAGGATGCGATGCGTCTCGCAGGCAAAGTCTGCCTGGTCACCGGGGGAGCGATGGGCATTGGCGAGGCTACGGCCACGCGCTTTGCCGCCGAGGGCGCCACTGTCGTGCTCGGTGACGTCAACGCCGAACTGGGGCAGCGCTTGGCGGCCGGTCTGGGCCCCCAAGCTGCCTTCTATGCGGTCAATGTTGCCGATCGCCAGGCGGTGCAGGGCTGGGTCGACGACGTCGTCGCCCGCTTTGGCCGCATCGATGTCCTGGTCAACAACGCCGGGATCACGCGCGACGGCCAGTTCGTCAAATTCAAGGAAGGGCAGGTCGTCGGCCAGATGCCCGAGGCCGATTTTGACCTGGTTGTCTCTGTCAACCTCAAGGGCGTCTTTAACTGCGCCCAGGCCGTCGTACCGGCAATGATCCGCGGGGGCGGAGGGGCCATCCTCAACGCCTCGTCGGTCGTCGGCCTGTACGGCAACTTTGGCCAGACCAACTATGTGGCCACCAAGGCCGGCGTCATCGGGATGACGCGTGTTTGGGCCCGCGAGTTGGGGCGCTACAATATCCGCGTCAATGCCGTCGCGCCCGGCTTTATCCTCACCGAGATGGTCCGCCAGATGCCCGAAAAGGTGCTGGAGACGATGCGCGGCCGGACGCCGCTGGGCCGGTTGGGCGATCCCCGCGATATCGCCGACGCCTACCTCTTTCTCGCCTCCGACGAGGCCCGCTTCATCACCGGCGCCGTCATCCAGGTCGACGGTGGGCTCGTGCTCGGCACCTAGCATCGCCCGCCGGCGATCCGCTCCCGGTTCTGTACCCGCGACCCTGTATCCTCCCGATCTGGAGCGACTATGACAGCAGCAGATGTACCCATCGGTATCGTCAGCGCCGGCATCTACCTCCCCGAGCGTGTGGTCACGGCGGCCGAGATTGCCGCGCAGAGCGGCATCCCGGAATGGGTCGTGCGGGACAAGTTCGGCATCCACCAGAAGCACATGGCCGGCCCGGACGACCACACCAACCAGATGGCGGTCTGGGCGGCCCAGGACTGCCTCTCTCGCTGCGCCATCGTGCCGGAAGAGATCGACCTTGTCCTCTGCACGACCGAGGAGTGGAAAGAGTACCTGCTCTGGACGGCCGGCATCAAGCTCGCCTACGAGATCGGAGCCACGCGCGCCTGGGCCATCGACGTTCAGATGCGCTGTGCCACTACGATCGCGGCCCTCAAGATCGCCCGTGACATGATGGTCGCCGATCCCGCGCTCAACACGGTCCTCATCGCCGGCGGCTACCGCAACGGCGACCTGGTCGACTATCGCAACCAGCGCACGACCTTTCTCTTTAACCTGGCAGCCGGAGGCGGGGCGCTCCTGCTGCGGAAAGGCTGGCCGCGCAACCATGTCCTCGGCACGCACCTGATGGCCGACGGCTACATGGCCGACCACGTCCTTGTGCCGGCCAGCGGCACCGTCCAGTTCCCCACGGACGAAGCGCGGGCCCAGGGGCTCTTTGCCCTGGACCTGGTCGAGCCCGAGGCGATGAAGGACCGTCTCAACGCTGTCTCGATGGACAACTGGATGCACTGCATCGACGAGGCGCTGCGCAAGAGCGGCCGCACGCGCGCGGAGGTCGGCTACCTTAATGTCCTCCATATGAAGCGCTCCGCCCACGACGAGATGCTGCAGCGGTTGGGGCTGCGTGCGCAGCAGTCGGTCTACCTTTCCGAGTATGGCCATATCGGCCAGCAGGATGCCATCCTCTCGATTGTCGAAGGACTACAGCAGGGGCGCCTCCGGGACGGCGACCTTATGGTCATCGTCGCGGCGGGCATCGGCTACGCCTGGGGGGCGGCCTGCGTCCAGTGGGGGCCGTGTCCATGAGCGATGCGCAGTCGTTGTACCGGGAAAAGCTGCTGACCATCCCCGAGGCCGTCTCGCGAATCGTCTCCCGCCAGACGATCGGCACGGGGCTCTGTGCCTCGGAGCCGGTGGGCCTGTTGACCGAACTGGGCCACCAGGCCGGCCGCCTGGAGGATGTGTCGGTCTGGGTCTGCCTGCCGCTGCGCCCTTACGATTTCCTCGTCCGCCCCGAGATGGCCGGCCACATCCTGGTGGAGAACTGGTTCTACAGCGCCGCCGACCGCGAGGCCCATCCCCAAGGGCGCATCTCTTATATCCCCAACAACCTGCACGCCGCCGCCAGTGCCAGGCTGGAGGCAGCCGGCGGCCATATAGACGTCTTCTGGGGCACGGCTACCCCTCCCGATCGGCGCGGCTTCATGTCGCTCGGCCTGGGCTTGATCGTGGAGAAGCAACTGCTCGCGGCGGCCGACCTGGTCGTACTCGAGATCAACGAGCACATGCCGTGGACACTGGGCGACACCCAGGTACACATCTCCGAGGTAGACCACATCGTGGAGAACCACGTCCCTATCATCGAGCTGCCCCCGGCCGCGCCCAGCGCGTGGGAGCAGGCCATCGGCGGGCACATCGCCGAGCTGATCGCGGACGGCTCCACCATCCAGCTCGGCATCGGCGGTATCCCCAACGCCATCGCGGCTTTTTTGCTCGAGCGGCGCGACCTGGGGGTCCACACGGAACTCTTTACCGACGGCATGGTCGACCTGTACGAGGCCGGCGTCATCAACGGCCGGCGCAAGACGCTGTGGCCGGGCAAGATGGTGGGCACCTTTGCCCTGGGGACACGCAAGCTCTATGACTTTGTAGACAACAACCTGGGCGTCGAGTTCCAGCAGGGCAAGGTGACCAACGACCCGGCCATCATCGCCCAGAACGCGCGCATGGTCAGCGTGAACACCGCCTTGCAGGTGGACATCACCGGCCAGGTCTGTTCCCAGAGCCTGGGCCCGCGCCAGTACAGCGGTACGGGGGGGCAACTGGACACCCATCGGGGTGCGCAGATGTCGCCGGGGGGACGGGGGATCATCGCCCTGCGTTCCACCGCCCGTGGCGGCACCGTTTCGACGATCGTGCCGATGCTCAGCGAGGGGGCGGGCGTCACGATCCCGAGCCAGGATGTGGATACGGTTGTCACCGAGTACGGCGTGGCCGAGCTCAAGGGGCGCTCCGTGCGCGACCGGATGGAGGCGCTTCTCCGCATTGCCCACCCCGACTTCCGCGCCGGGATCCGCGAGGAAGCGGCGCGCCTCCAGATCGTGCCCCGGATCGTCGTCGCGGGGTTTACGCCGGCCGGCCCGCAGCGCGAGCCTACGGCGCCGGGTGTGACTGCGGATACGATCCGCCTGGGAACCCTGGGCGACCTTTCTGGCCCCAATGCCACCGTCGGCCTCGCGGCCCTGCGCGGCGGCATGGCCTGGTACGACCACTGTAACCGTTGGGGCGGCGTGCATGGCCGGCGCATTGCCCTGATCGCCGAGGACGTCGGCTTCGACCCCCGCCGCGCCGAGCGGGCGGTGCGCAAACTGGTCGAGGAGGACGAGGTCTTGGCCATCGTCAGCCCGCTGGGCACGCCCACCAACCTGGCCGTCGTGGACTATCTGTTGGCCCAAGGAGTCCCGGTGATCTCGCCGCACAGCGGGCTGTCCACCTGGGCCGAGCCGCTGAAGCCTACCTATTTTGCGCTGCAGCCCTCTTACCATGTGGAGGGCCGTATCCTGGCTCAATACGTGCAGCGGACGCGGCCGGCCGATCGCGCCGCTGTCTTTGCCGTGGACGACGCCTTTGGCCGGGAAGGCGCGGCGGCCTTTGTCGAGGAGTTGGCCCGCTTGGGGTGCGGCGCTGCCGTCGTGACGCACACGGCGGGCGAGAGTGCACCGCAGCGCTGGGTCGCCGCGCTGGCCGAGCAGCGCCCCGACGTGGTGGTGCTCTACACCTACGTCAAGCCGGCGGCCGACCTGCTGCGCGCGGCGCACGCCGCGGCCTTTCAGCCGGCCTGGCTAGGCAGCTACGTGATCTCGGGTCCCGATCTCTTGCGCCTGGCCGGCACGGAGGCCACCCACGGCCTGCGGGCGACCAGCTACCCCCTGGGGCCGCGCCATCACCGCGGTGAGCGCCTCTATCGCCACCTGATGGCCCGCGGCCACGCCGACGAGACGCCCGGGACGCACAGCCGCATCGGCTATGCGGCGGCGCAGCTCGTGGTCGAAGGGCTGACGCGGGCCGGCCCGGAGCTGACGCGGGCCGGCTTGATCGCGGCCCTGGAGAGCATCCGCGACTGGACCGGCGGCCTGTTGCCCCCGATCCACTACAGCGCCAACGATCACCGCGGGTTGACGGCCCTGGCGCTGCTGCGGGCGCTCGGGGGGCGCTGGTTGGTCGAACAGGGGCTGCTGCAGTTGACGGACTAGAACGCGAGGAGGATCCTATGGCCAAGGTCCACGCCAATGGCATCGACATCGATTATGAGTTGACGGGCTCCGGGCCCCCGCTGTTGCTCATCGCCGGCCTGGGCTACGGCCGCTGGCAGTGGCACATGGTGATCCCTGGGCTGGCCGAACACTTCCAGGTTGTCGCCTTTGACAACCGCGGCGCCGGAGGGACCGACAAGCCGGACGGCCCGTACACCGTGCAGATGCTCGCGGCCGACACAGCTGGCCTGCTGGACGCGCTGGGGATTCGCCGGGCGCACGTGTTGGGCCATTCGATGGGCGGCTTTATCGCCCAGCAGCTCGTCCTGACCCGGCCCGACCTGGTCGACCGCCTGATCCTGGCCTCGACAAACTTTGGCGGGCCCAACCATGTCCCGGTGACCCCCGTGGCGTTGGCGGCGATGATGGATCGCTCCGGCGACGTGCTCGACGTGGTCCGGCGGGGCATTGCCGTGGCCGCGGCCCCCGGCTTTTCCGAGGCCCACCCCGAACTCCTCCAGGAGCTGGTGGCCTACCGCCTGGGCAACCCGGTCCCGCCGGCCCAGTACCAGGCGCAGATGGCGGTGGGGCTGGGGCTGCTCGGCGCCGAGTCCTGTTTCGAGCACCGCCTGGCGGCTATCCAGTCACCCACGCTCATCTTTTTCGGAGAGCACGACCAGGTTGTACCGCCGGCCAATGCCGAGCTGCTGGCGCGGGCCATCCCCCACAGCACGGTGCGGATCCTCGCGGAGGCCGGCCATATCTGGATGATCGAGCGGCCCGCCGCGGCGGTGGCCGAGATCGCCCGGTTCCTGGAACGATGAGCAAGGTGGGGAAGCGAACGTCCCAACGTGGGAGCGTGGGAACGTGCCAACGTTGAGGATCGTGCCCGGTCAGACGCTTGGCCTAGAAGGTGGAACAAGGGGCTGTCTATGAGGCACCACGCCCAGATCCTGAGCACCGGCCGCTACATTCCCGAGCGGGTCGTCACCAACGACGACCTGGACCGCCTGCTGGGCCAGCCGGTCGGGGCCTGGTTGGTGGAAAACGTCGGCATCCGCGAGCGGCACGTCATGGCCGACGACGAGGTCACCTCGGACCTCCTGGTGCGGGCTGCCCGGCCGGCGATGGAGCGGGCCGGGATTGGGCCGGCCGACCTGGACCTGATCATTGTGGCCACCGACACGCCCGACTATATCAGTCCGGCGACGGCCTCGGCGGTACAGGCGAAGCTGGAAGCATGGAAGGCCGGCACCTATGATATCAATTGCGCCTGTGCCGCCTGGGTCACCGGGCTGGATGTGGCCGGCCGCTACATGGCCACCGACCCGGCCTTGCGGCACATTCTCGTGCTCGGCGGCTATGGGATGACGCGTTACGTGGACTGGACCGACAAGTACACCTGCACCCTCTTTGCGGACGGGGCCGCTGCGGCCGTGGTGGGAGCGGGGGCCGAGCCGGGTTTCCTGGCCGGTCGGCTGGTCGCCGATGGGCACTATCACGACGCTCTGGGTATCTATACCGGCGGCACCTATCGGCCGGCCACGCCCGGGGTGGTGGCGGCGCAGGGCAAGCCGCGGGTGCAGTTCGTCAAAAAGTTCCCCGCCACCTTTAACAGCGAGAACTGGCCGCCGCTGGTCCGCGCGGTGGTCGAGAAGGCGGCCCTCGCCTGGGGCCGGCCCCTGACGGTGGACGATGTCGACTTTTTCCTCTTTACCCAGCTGAACCTGCGCACCATCGAGTATGTGATGGACAACCTGGGCCAGCCGTTGAGCAAGACGCACTGGATCATGGACAAGTGGGGCTACCTGGGCTCGGCCTGCATCCCGGCCGCGCTCGACGATGCCTTGGAGCAGGGGCGCGGCCCTCAGGCAGGGGATCTGGTGGTCTTTTGCGCTACCGGCGGCGGCATGGCCATGGCCGCCTCTGTCTGGCGCTGGGTGGTATAGGGGCTGCCCTGGTGTGTTGTACGGAGGCTTCCCATGTACATTGGCGATTACCTGGCCCGCCGTGAGATCTATAGCCCCGATCGCCCGGCCATCGTGGACGCCGGCAAGGCGCCCGCATGGCGCTTCACCTATCGCCAGATGAACGAGCGGGCCAACCGCCTGGCCAACTGGCTGCGTGACGCGGCGGGGGTGGGCCGGGGGGACCGGGTGGCGATCCTGGCCCGCGACGGCGTGGAGCACCTGGACTGCTTCTTTGCCTGCGGCAAGCTGGGGGCCGTTCACACGGCGTTGAACTGGCGGCTGCACTGGCGCGAGATCGAGGGGGTCGTCCGGGCGACCACGCCGCGGGTGCTCGTCTACTCCGAGGAGTTGCGGCCGGCTGTGGCAGAGTTGCAGGAAGCGCTCGGTGGGCAGGCGCACGCCATTGCCCACTACCTGCACGTCGAGGGGCCCGGAGTTGCCGGCAGCCGGCTCTTCGAGACGACGCTCCAGGGCAGCCCGGCCGCCCCGGTGTACTGCGAGGCGGTCGAGGCCGAGGATACCGCGGCCCTGATCTTTACCGGCGGCACCACGGGCCTGCCCAAGGGCGCGGCCGTCTCGCACCGCATGATCGGCTGGAACACGCTCAACACCGTCGTCCACGACATCACGCACAACGACACCTACCTGAACGTCTTCCCGATGTTTCACACCGGCGGCCTCTTTGTCTATACGCTGCCGCAGGTCATCCTGGGAGGGACGACGATCCTGCTGCGCCAGTTTGACGCGGCACAGGTCCTGCAGTTGATCGCCGACGAGCGGGTGACGGTCTTTGCCGGCGTGCCGACGATGTATCAGATGTTGGCGCAGGCCCCGAACTGGGCCCAGGCGGACCTCTCCTCGCTGCGCTTTTGCACGAGCGGCGGCGCGCCGCTCCCGGTGCCGCTCGTGGAGCGCTATACGCGGGAAAAGGGCGTCCGCTTCAAGCAGGGCTTTGGCATGACCGAGTTCGGCCCCGGCATCTTTGCCCTCGCGCCGGAGGACGCCGTGCGCAAGGCGGGATCGATCGGCCGGCCCAACTTTTTCGTGGACGCCCGCGTCGTGGACGACGACAACCGGCCCCTGGGGCCGAACGAGGTGGGCGAGCTGGTGCTCAAGGGCCCCTCCCTCTGCTCTGGCTACTATGGGGATCCCGAGGCGACCGCGGCGCTGCTGGACGAGGCGGGTTGGTTCCATACGGGCGATCTGGCCCGCTACGACGAGGAATGGTACTTTGCCATCGTGGACCGCAAAAAGGACATGTTCCTCTCCGGCGGCGAGAACGTCTATCCGGTCGAGATCGAAAAGGCCCTCTACGAGCACCCGGCGGTGCACATGGGCGCCGTCGTCGGCGTCCCCGACCCGCAGTGGGGGGAGGTCGGAGTGGCCTGTGTGGTCCTCAAACCCGGCGCCGTGGCGGCGGAGGAGGAGGTGCTCGCCTTCTTGCAGTCCCGCCTGGCGCGCTACAAGGTGCCGAAGCGGGTCGTTTTTCTGGAGAGCCTGCCGATCTCGGCGGCGGGCAAGATCCTGAAACGCGAGTTGCGCGACGCGCTGCTGCACCACGAGATGGGATAAGGCGCTTGCCGGCCAGGAGGTGGCGATGCCCCGGATCGCGGTCAACGGTATCCAGCTCTACTACGAGCTCCACGGCCCCGCGGACGCCGCCGTCCTGGTGCTCTCCAACGGCGTGCTGATGAGCACCTCGAGCTGGGCGATGCAGACGCCGGCGCTCGCGCAGCACTGCCGGCTGCTGCTCTACGACTGCCGGGGGATGTGGCAGTCGGACCATCCCGCCGGCCCCTATACGATGGCCGGGCACGCCGACGACCTGGCCGGCCTGCTGGACGCGCTGGGCATCGCCCGCGCCCACGTCGCCGGCATCTCCTACGGCGGAGAGGTCAGCATGCACTTTGCGCTGCGCCATCCAGACCGGACTCAGAGCCTCGTCGTCGCCTCGTCCGTCAGCCAGCTCGACCCGCAACTGCGGGCGTGGATGGAAGGGTGGACCGCGGCCGCGAGCTCCGGCGACCCCGACCGGCTCTTCCAGGTGACCGCCCCGCTCAACTTTAGCGAGGCGTGGATCGCGGCCAACGGGCCGGCACTGGCCGCGGCACGCGAGCGCTATCGACAGATCGACATGGCCGCCATGCGGGAGCTCTTCCTGTGTTTCTCCCGCCTGGACATCACCGCCGACCTGCCCCGCATCGCCGCGCCGACGCTGGTCATTGTCGGCGAGGACGATCAGCTCAAGCCGCGCAAGTATGCCGAGCTCATCGCGCGGCAGATCCCCAACGCCGAGCTGGCCATCGTGCCGCACGCCGGCCACGCCGTCTGCTGGGAGCAACCGAACCTGTTCAACACATTGCTTCTGGGCTTTGTAGCCAAGCATGTTGTGGGCAGACAGAAGCCATAGGGGCGAGCCTTGGCCCACCAAGGAGGTGCGCACGATAGAATCCGGCAGGTCCTGAGCTTACCGAGCGAGCGAGAGCAGATTCAACTGGAGGAATTCCGATGAAAGGCATGCGTGTATTGGCAATGGCTTTGTTGGTTGTACTGCTGGCCCTGGCCGGGTGCGGCGCCACACCGGCGCCCACGGCCGTCCCCGCGACCGCCGTCCCCGCGACCGCCGTCCCCGCGACCGCCGTCCCCGCGACCGCCGTCCCCGCGACCGAACCGCCGGCCGGCCTGGCCTGCGCGGAGCCGATCAAGATTGGCCTCATCACCGACCTGAGCGGCGCCCTGGCTATCTACGGCGTGATGATCCAGCGCAGCTTCCTGCTGGGCATGGAGTACGCGGCCGGGGCACCCGGCACCGCGGAGAACGTCTTCCAGATCGGCGACTGCGAGGTCCAGGTCCTCATCCGCGACGACCAGAGCAACGCCGAGACGACCGCCACCGTCGCCCGCGAGCTGATCGAGGTGGAAAAGGTCGACCTGCTGGTCGGCACAGCCAGCTCCGGGGCGGCGGCCACATTGCAAGAGATCGCCCGCGAGAACAAGATCGTCCTGATCGTGGCCCCCGCGGCCGCCAACGACATCACCGGCGTCAACTTCAACGAGTACACCTTCCGCGTCAGCCGCACCAACTACCAGGACGCCGTGAATCAGTGTGAGTACATGACCTCCGAGTACGATACCTTTATCCAGCTGGCGCCGGACTATGCCTTCGGCTGGGGTTCGGCCCAGGCCTTCCGTGACGCCTGCACCTTTTACGGCGGCACCTTTGTCGGCGACGACATCTTTGCCCCCGCGGCCACGACCGACTTTACCCCCTACATCGAGCAGATCGCCGACTCGGGGGCCGACGCCTGGATCCTGACCTGGGCCGGCGGCGGATTCGTCTCGGTGATGCAGGCCGCCCGCGACCTGGGCGTGACGGAGGAGATGGCGTTGGGGGCGACCTTTATCGACAACGCCCTGCAGCCCGTCTTTTACGCCAACGCCGTCGGCACGACGGCCGGCATCCTCTATCACTACACGGCGCCGCAGAACAACCCGATCAACGACTGGCTGGTCCAAGAGACCAAGGCCCGCTATGGCGTTCCGCCCGACCTCTTTGACGCCGATGGGATGAACGCGGCGCTGGCCGTCGTCGAGGGGCTCAAGCGGAGCGGCGGCAATGCCGACGCCGCGTCCATGATCGCGGCCCTCGAGGGGCTCGAGTTCAACGGCCCCAAGGGCGTGATCTATATGCGGCCGGAAGACCACGTGGCCATCCAGGATATGTACATCCTCAAGCTGGTCAACGTGACCGATCCCGAGTTCAAGTATTACGAGTACGTCAAGACGACCCGGCCGCAGGTGCCCTGCCTGTTGCCGGAGGCGCTGCAGTCCCGCTGTGGCGATTTGCCGATCGGCAGCCTGGGCGGGCAGTAGGAACACCTGTGTGGCAACGCCCTTGTAGGGGCGACGCGCGCGTCGCCCCTACAAGGGGCAGTATGGCTATGCGAAGCCTGTCTGTCGGTTTGGAAAAAGACCCGGCCACGGAGGCGCCCATGATCGCACCGTCAGCATCAGCCGAGCGGTCCCCTGGTCTCTTTACGGAGGACATCCGTATCGGGGTGCTCAACACCCAGGTTGGATTCATGAAGCAGTACGGCGTGACGGCCATCCAGGGGCTCAAGCTGGGGATCGAGTACGCCACGGGCGATACCTGGCAGGTGGCCGGCCGGACGCTGCACCTGCTCATCGAGGACGACGCCGGGGACCCCGGCACCGGTGTGGAAAAGGCGCGCCGGCTGTTCGAGCGCGAGGGGGTGCACATCCTCACGGGTTGTGCCTCCAGCGCCGTGGCCCTGGCGGTGTCTCCGCTGGCCCAGGAGTACCGGCGTCTCTTCCTCGTCGAGCCGGCCGCCGCCGACGACATTACCGGGGCCCATTTCAACCGCTACGTCTTTCGCACCGCCGCCAACGTTTCCCAGGATGCCGCGGCCGGCGGCCGTTACGCGGTCGAGCACCTGGGCCGGACCTTTTACTTCCTGGCCCCCGATTACGTCTGGGGGCAGGAGAGCACGGCGGCCTGGAAGCGGGTCATCGAGCGGCACGGCGGTCGGACGGTGGGCGAGATACTCGTCCCGGTGAACACGATCGACTTTACTCCCTACCTGCAGCAGATTCGCAACGCCGGTCCCGAGGTCCTCGTGCAGTCCTGGTCGGGCAGCGGAGCCAAGTATCTCTTTGCCCAGATGCGCCGGCTGGGCCTCTTCGAGACGATGCGCGTGACCGGCGGCCTGGACGACCGCCAGAACCGCCACGCGCTGGGGCTGGACTGTCTGGGCATGATTGGTATCTGCAAGTACTCCTACATCTTGCCGCGCAACCCGGCAAACGATTGGCTGGTGCGGAGACACCAGGAGCGGCACGGCGAACCGCCCGACCTCTTCACCGGCGGCGGCTTTGCGGCGGGCATCGCGTTGGTGGAAGGGCTGCGGCGGACCAGGGGCCACGCCGATGCCGAGTCCCTGATCCCGGCGCTGGAGGGTATGTCTTTCGACGGCCCCAAGGGAACCTGTACCTTTCGCCGGGAGGATCACCAGGTGCTGCAGCCGATGTATATCGTCGAGATGGTCAGCACGCCGGATCTCGATCAGCCGTGGGCCATCCCGCGCTTGATCCGCGAGATGTCGGCGGAGGAGACGGCGCCGCCGTTGGCGGAACCGGCGCTGCGACGAGGAGCGGTGCTATGAACGGGCCAGTCATTTTGGAGACCAGGGGCCTGCGCAAAGAGTTCGGTGCGTTGGTAGCCGTGGACGATGTCAGCATCCAGGTCCGGGCCGGCACAATCCACTCGGTGATTGGCCCGAACGGGGCGGGCAAGACGACCTTTTTCAACCTGCTGACGCGCAATGTGGAGCCGACCGCGGGGCGGGTGTATTTCAAGGGCCGCGACATCACCCGCCTGCCGGTACACCGCCGGGCGCACCTGGGCATGGGGCGCTCCTTTCAGATCACCAATATCTTTCCCAACCTGACAGTCCTGGAAAACGTCCGCCTGGCCGTCCAGTCCTTGGGGCGGGACAACTTTCGCCTGTTGAGCCACTACCGCCGCTTTCGCCGCTACGAAGAGCGTGCCCGGGAGATCGTCGAGCAGGTTGGGCTGTCCCCCCAGGCGCTGTTCCTGGCGCGCATGCTTCCCCACGGTGGCCAGCGCAAGCTGGAGTTGGGCATGATCCTGGCCCCGGACCCCGACCTGCTCCTACTGGACGAGCCCACGGCCGGAATGGCGGCCGAGCAGGTGCCCGAGCTGATCACCCTGATCCGGCAGGTGCAGCAGGCCGGCCGCAAGACGGTCATCCTGGTCGAGCACAATATGAATGTGGTGATGAGCATCTCGGACCGCATCACCGTCATGCACCAGGGCCGGGTGCTGGCCGAAGGGACGCCGGCCGAGATCGCCGCCAACGAGGTTGTGCAGAGCGCCTACCTGGGCGCGCTCTACGGCGAGATGAAGGGGGCGTAGATGGACAACCTGCTCGAGATCCGTGATATCCACACCTATATCGGCCAGTTCCACATCCTCCAGGGCGTGAGTGTGGAGGTGCCGCGGGGCACGATTGTCGCCCTCCTGGGACGCAATGGGGCCGGCAAGACGACGACGCTCAAGTCGGTGATTGGGTTGACGCCACCGCGCCAGGGACAGATCGTCTTTGATGCCCGGGAGATCCAGGGGCAGCGGCCCTTTGATATTGCCGCGCTGGGCATCGGCTATGTTCCAGAACACCGCGCCATCTTTCGCGACCTAAGCGTGGAAGAGAACCTGCGCATTGCCGAGCGCAAGCGTGGGGACCTGGCCCGCAAGTCCGACTTGATCTTTGGTCTTTTCCCCGACCTGAAGCGGCTGATCAAGCTGCCGGGGACCCACCTGTCCGGCGGCCAGCAGCAGATGCTCGCCGTGGCCCGCGCCCTGGTCCCGGACAACAAGATGCTGCTCATCGACGAGCCCAGCGAGGGGCTGGCCCCGGTGATTATCGAGCAGCTGATGGGCGCCATCCGGCAGTTATCGGCCGAGACGACCGTGCTGCTGGTGGAGCAGAACTTTATCGTGGCCAGCCACCTGGCCGAGCGCTACGTCATCATCGAGGAAGGCCATTCCGTCCGCAGCGGCATGATGGCCGACCTGGTGCGCGATCAAGCGACCCTCCATCGCTATCTCGGTGCGGCCTAAGGGCCAAGGAAGGATCCGATGCAACGTCTCCTGACAGGGCTGCGCAAGAACCGGACCGTGCTGATTACGATGGTGGTGCTGCTCGCGCTCTTTCTGTTGGCGATCCAGGGGCTGAGCACGCAGGATTGGGTGATCACGCTGCTGCGCGGGCTGTCGCTGAGCGCGATCATTTTTCTCGTCACGGCCGGCTTCTCCCTGATCTTTGGGCTGATGGATGTGATGAACTTTGCCCACGGCACCCTCTTTATGATCGGCGCCTACGTGGGATGGTCGGCCTACGTGCGGCCGGACACGGTGTTGGACCTGCTGCCGCCGGTTGCGCTGCTGGCGGCCGGCCTGCTTCTGCAGCCGCTCTGGAACGCCCTGTTGGGGCGTGTCCGCTTGCCGGACCTGGTGGCGCGTGTCTGGCCCTGGATCGGCCTCTTGCTGGCTGCCGCGCTCGTGGTGGGCGTGTTGTCGTCCTGGCCCGTGTCCCGGTGGGTGCCGGGAAACCCGACGACAGGGCCGGGCGGCGACTCGGTCGTGATGGACCAGGCGCTGGAGACGAAGCAGCCGCGCCCAGAGCCGGCATCGGCCGGCCGCGGTCCCGTCTGGGCGCTCGCCGGGGCCCTGTTGGCCGGAACCGTCGGCGCGGCCAGCCTGGCCGGCCTCGCCCGGCGCCGGCAGGCGGGCGAGCTTCGCGCTGCCCGCGTTTCCTGGCGCACCTGGGCCGTGCTGGGTATCGTCATCCTCGGCGGGATCGCCGTCTACCTGGCCAACGACGCGCTGACGGCATGGTTCTATCGCCTCGATACGACCTGGACCTTTATGATCGCGCTGGTCGTTGGCCTGTTGGTCGGTGCGGTGCTGGGTGGGGTCATGGAAGTTACCCTGATCCGTCCGCTCCACACCCGGCCCATCTACTACCTGATGGTCACGCTGGGGCTGGGGGTCGTGGGCATCGAACTCGTGCAGGTCCTCTGGGGCCGGACAGAGTTCACGGCGCCCAAGCCGGCCCTCTTCCGCGGCGCGGGGGCGGCCTGCCCCGCGACGGACCTGGCGTCGTGGCTCGAGTACCACTGCTCGACGATCTCGGTCCTCGGTGGACGCGTCCGCGTGTACAACGAGGTCTTTATCATCCTGGTGGGGCTCGTCGTTTTTGTCGCCGTCACCCTCCTGCTGCAGCGTACGCGCCTGGGGATGATTATCCGCGCCGGCGTTCAGGACAGCCAGATGGTCGAGGCATTGGGGATCAACGTCCGGCGGGTCTTTACCCTGGTCTTTGCCCTGGGTGTGGCCCTCGCGGCCTTTGGCGGGGTAGTCGCGGGCCCCTCGATGGGCCTGTCGCCGGCGATGGGCGAGAGCTTGCTGCTACTGTCGCTCATTGCGATGGCCATCGGCGGATTGACCAGCTTTCCGGGCGCAGCAGTCGGCTCGCTGCTGGTGGGGGTCCTGCAGCAATTTATCATCAAGTACGGCCAGGTCGGCATCCGCCTGCCGTTCCTGGCCGAGCCGTTCAAACCGACGCCGCCGCTCGTGCCCGCCTCGACGGTGCTGCTGATGGTGGTGATCCTGCTCGTGCTGCCGCAGGGCCTCTTGGGCCGGAAGGAGTAAGCGATGAAATCGACGCCCGCGAAGCCGACGCTATCCTTCCCCCGCAGCCTGCAAGAGCACCTGCCGCTGTTGATCCTGGTGGCCGTGCTGGCGCTCGTCCCCTTTGTCGTGGCCCTCATCGACGGCCAACCCCTGTCGGAACTGCTGTCCAATGCGCCGGGCCAGGCCAAGTTCGTCCAGGGGTTGCTGATCGAGGTCTTTATCCTGGCGATCTTTGCCCTCTCCTACGACCTGATCTTTGGCATCACCGGCCTGCTCTCCTTCGGCCATGCGATGTTTTTCGCCGTCGGCGCCTACGGGACCGGCATCGCCCTCCGGAGCCTGCAGTGGTCCTTTCTGCCTACGTTCGGGCTGGTGATTGCCGCGGCCATCGTGCAGGCGCTGCTCTTTAGCATCGTGCTGCCGCGCGTGCGCGGCATCACCTTTGCCCTGGTCACCCTGGGCTTCGCCGAGGTCTTTCGTATCATTGTCGAATCGCGCGAGGCCTCCCAGTACACGGGGGCCAATGTAGGGCTGCAGGGCATCATCCCACCCGAGTTCCTCAATCCGACCGACCACCGGTTGCGCTTCTACTTCATGGTCCTGGCGCTTACCATCTTGGCGTACATGGTCTGCCGGCGTTTCGTCAACTCTCCGACCGGGCGCGTCTGCGTGGCCGTCCGGGAGAACGAAGGCCGGGCCCGGATGCTGGGCTACAACCCCTTCTTCTTCAAGCTGGCGGCGCTGACTCTCTCGTCGCTGCTCGCCAGCACGGCCGGCATGGTACACGCGCTGTACAAGCCCATCGTCAGCCCGGGTATCGCGGGGATCGGCTTCACGGTCAATGCCCTGCTGATGGTGCTGGTGGGTGGCGTGGGCACGCTCGACGGGGCGCTGATCGGCGCGGCAGTGCTGCGGCTGTTGGAGTACTTTCTGGACAAGGTCTTTGGCGAGAGCGCCGGTTTCCTGCTGGGCGTTGTCTTCATCGCCATCGTGCTGCTGCTGCCCTATGGCATCGTGGGCACCTGGCGGCTGCGCGCCCTACGGATTCGGGATGGATGGCGCGACCTGCTGCGGCGTTTCATGGGCGGTGGCGGCACTCCCGGCCGCTGATATCCGCACACCTGCCGGTGCGCCCCCGAATCCAACAAAAGTAGCCCCCCGATATCCCTTTTGACGGATGACAACGTGCCCGGCCCGTGTTACAATGGGGCCCAAGGTGCCTATCCAAGCGCTGGATAAGGAGCGTGGTCCCATGACCTTGGGCAAATCGACCCGCCGAAAAGCGTTCGCCCTGATCCTGCTGGCGGCCGGCCTCGCAGTCGCTTCGTGCGGTCTTTCCCAACCTACGGCGTTGCCCCCGACGACATCACCACCCCAGCCCACCTCTCCACCCGCGCCAACGCTGGCGCCTACCTCCTCACCCACGGCAACCCCGACGCCGGAAGGCCTGGCCGTACCCCTGGCGCCGGCCCCGACAATCGACGGCGTCCTGGCGCCGGGCGAGTGGGACAATGCGCTGCGGGCCCGCTTCTCCGACGGCAGCACGCTGCTGGTCATGCAGGATGGGACCTACCTGTACCTGGGCGTGCGCGCCCCGGTGTCCGCCGTCGGCGTCGTGTCGGTGTGCCTGGACCGGGGTCAGGAAGTGGCGGTGCTGCACTCCTCGGCCGCGCTCGGCACGGCCATCTATGAGCCGTCGGGAGAGCAGTGGAATCCGACCCGCACATTCTCCTGGGAGTGTCGTGAGACAGACGACGGCCCGGCCGCTCGGCGAGCCCGCCAGTCCTTTCTCGAGCGCGAAGGTTGGCTGGCCAACAACGGCAACACGGGGACGCCGGGGCAGATCGAGTTCCAGATCGCCATGCCGGCCGGCACGCTGCGTATGGCTGTCGCCTACGTGGGCCCCCTCAGCGCATATGCTCCGACCTACTGGCCGGCCGGGATGGGGGACGATTGCCGCGCTGCCGAGCTGGTGCGGGGGGACACTCCTACAGACCTGCGCTTCCGGCCCGAGGGCTGGATGACCGTGGTGGCCGACCCGACGCCGATCCAGGTCGAACGCCTGGATTTCCGCACCTCGGACGGCATCACCCTTACCGGGAGACTCTTTCGCCATACGGAGGCCGGAGACGCCGCGGTGCTCCTGGCGCACATGGGCGGCCGGGACCAGCGCGATTGGGAGGATTTCGCCCGCTTGATGGCGAGCAGGGGGCTGCCGGCCTTTACCCTGGACATGCGCTGCCACGGCGAGTCCGGCTGCGATGCCAGCTCGGACATTGCCCATCGGACGGACCTCCGCGCCGCGCTTGCCCTGCTGCGCGAGCGCGGCTACCGGCGCGTCGTCTGCGTCGGAGCGAGCCTCGGGGCGGGCGCCTGCGCCCGCGTGGCCCTGGTCGAAGAGTTGGCCGGCCTCGTCTTTCTCGGCGGTCCGGACCCGGGCGTGGTCGGGGGGAAGCAGTATCCCCAGGACCTGGTCAACCCCGGCATGCCCAAACTCTTTGTCGTGACCGAGTACGACCGTTACGCCGCCGTGCGGACGGCGACGCGGGAGCTGTACGAGGTGTCCCCGGAACCCCGCCAGCTGCAGATTTACCCCGGCACGGCCCACGGCACCGAGATGCTCACGGCTGAGTACGGGGACGACTTTCGCGATCTGTTGGCCAACTTTCTGGAGGAGGCGCTCAGGTGACGGAGCAGAGCTACAGCCCGGCCGACCTGCTGGCCCGATACACCGCTGGCCCGCGCCAGCTGCGCGCCGCGGTGACTGGTCTGGACGCGGCCGGCCTCGATCGTGGACCATCGCAGGGCGGCTGGACCATCCGCCAGATTGCCCACCACGTCGTGGACGGCGACGACCTGTGGAAGATGTGCCTCAAGGCGGCCCTGGGCAACGGCAGCGCCGTCTTTGCCCTGGAATGGTACTGGGCCGTGGCGCAGGACCTCTGGGCCGAACGCTGGAACTATGCCGGCCGGGCGCTGGAGCCGTCGCTGGCCCTCTTTGAGGCCAACCGGCTTCACGTGGCGCAGCTGCTCGAGCAGGTCCCGCAGTCGCTGGAACGGCGCATCACGGTTCGCTGGCCCGACGCGCGCGAGCAGGAGGTGCCGGTGTGGTGGGTCGTCGAGATGCAGACCCGCCACGCCCGCGGGCACATTGCCGACATCCAGTCCATCCGCCAGGCCCACGGGCTGTAGCGGTCCTTCGACCCGATACCCGATACCCGATACCCGATACCCGATACCCGATACCCAACCTGAGGCTACCTGCGATGACGCGGCCGCACCTGCAAATGACGATCCTGCTCCTGCTCTTTCTCCTGGCCGCATGCGGCGTGCCTGCCGCTGCGCCGCCCACCGTCCTGCCCAGCCCGGCGCCGCCAGCGCCTACAGCCGCCCCGCGCTTCCCGGCTGGCCTCACCCCCGACCAGGTGGCGGCGCTCCAGAGCCTGGAAAAGGTGGACGGCTATCCCCTCTACACCATGCGCGACACCGGCGCATACGACCAACTGCCCCCGCCGCCGGTGTCGACGGCCGGCCCGGCCGCGCCCGCCTGGTCGTGCTCCCTCTTGGCCGCGCTGGGCGACCCGGCAGGGATGCTCTACGGCCGCAACTTTGACTGGGACTATAGCCCCGCCCTCCTCCTCTACACCGACCCGCCGGACGGCTACGCCTCTGTCTCGATGGTCGATATCGCCTACCTGGGCTTTACCGGGCAGCGGGCCGCGACGCTCCTCGACCTGCCGTTGGAAGAGCTCGTCCCGCTGCTCTACGCCCCCATCCTTCCGTTCGACGGGATGAACGAGGCCGGCCTGGCCGTCGGCATGGCCGCCGTGCCCGCTAGCGCGATGCCCTCCGACCCGGACAAGGAGACGCTTGATTCGCTGCGCGTGATCCGCGAGATCCTGGACCACGCCGCGACGGTCGACGAGGCCCTCGCCATCCTGGGGAGCTACAACATCGACTGGGGCAGCGGCCCGCCCCTGCACTACCTGGTCGCCGACCGCGCGGGGCAGGCCGCCCTGGTCGAGTTCTACCAGGGTGAGATGGTCGTCTTTCCCAACGAGGCGCCCTGGCACGCGGCGACCAACTACCTGCGCGCCGCGGCCGGCCCCTCACCGCGGGGGCAGTGCGGCCGGTACGACCGCATCGCGGCCCGGCTGGCCGAGACGGAGGGGCAGCTCTCGGGGGCCGCGGCGCTGGAGCTGTTGGCGGACGTCGCCCAGCCGGGCACCCAGTGGTCGGTCGTCTACGGCCTCACCACGGGCGCTGTCAGCGTGTGCATGGGGCGGGCGTACGAGACGGTGCACAGCTGGGATGCCTTCGCCGGCGGCAGGTAGGGGCGGCGCTGCGCCCACCTGCCGCCGGCGCTCACTTGCGGCGGCCCCCCCTCCCCAAGAAGTGGGGAGGAGAGGAAGGGCTGCCCCCCTCGCCCTGTTGACGAGATAGGAGGCCATGATGGAAGCACAGAAGCCCGCTGCGGGCAAAACGCTGCGCCAGGCGCTGCGTTGGCGGATGGTCGTACAGCTGCTGCTGGTGCTGGTCCTGTTCCCCATGCTGCCGCTGCTGATCAGCTGGCGCTGGGGCTGGTGGCAGGCGTGGCTTGCGGCCGGCCTGCCCCTGGTCGCGATGATTGTCAGCCGGGTCCTGGCGCTGCGCAAGTACCCCGACCTGGCCGCCGAGCGCAGCCAGATGACCTCCGCGGCGGGCATCAAACGCTGGGATCGCTTCTTGATGCCGGCCGTCGCTTTCTACCTGCCGGCCGCGGTCTATGCCACGGCCGGCCTGGACGAGCGCTTCAGCTGGTCGCCGGATTTGCCCGTCGCGGTACACCTGGTGGGCCTGGCCGTCATCGTGCTCGGCTATGCCTTGAGCACCTGGGCCCTCGTGGAGAACCGCTTCTTTTCTTCGGTCGTGCGCATCCAGACGGACCGCGGCCACACCGTGGTCTCGACCGGGCCGTACCGCCTGGTGCGCCACCCGGCATACGCCGCCGGCATCTGGGTGATGGTGGCCTTTGCGCTGCTGCTCGGGTCGCTCTGGGCGCTCATCCCGGCCGGCCTGGTCGCCGGGGGCACCGTGGTCCGCACGGCCCTGGAGGACCGCACCCTGCAGCAGGAGCTGCCCGGCTACGCCGAGTACGCCCGCCAGACGCGCTATCGGCTGCTGCCGGGGGTATGGTGATCGGGTATTGGTGATTGGGGACTGGGGATCGGGTATCGGGAAGACCTGGTTGGACTCGCCTACCCGATCCCCTGTATCCAGTCATTCGAGGAGGCACAGATGAAGGCTGCAAAAAGACTATTTCCGCTCTCCCTGCTGATGATTATCCTGGCCGGCTGCACGCTGGGGGCGACGCCGGCCCCGCCCAGTGCAATGCCCGCTAGCTCCCTGCCCACGGCCGCGGCGACGACTGCTCCACCGTCGGCAGAGCCTCTGCCCACCGCCGCGGCGACGGCCGCTCCACCGTCGGCGGAGCCTCTGCCCACCGCCGCGGCGGCGTCGATCACCGCAACGCCCGGCGCCGCTCTGGCCGGGCCGGACATTGACACCTTTTTCGAGGAATCGTACGGCCGGCTCCTCCTGCGCGACCCCGAGGGGCTCACCGAGCTGGGCCTGGCCCGCTCCTTTGGCCTGGGCAACGACCGCCTGACCGATATCTCGGACGACTATCTGCGCGAGACCCAGGCCCTGGAGGCGGCCCTCCTGGCGCAGCTGCGGCAGTACGACCGCCCGGCTCTGACCCCGGAGCAGGAGCTGTCGGCGGACATCTACGAGTGGTACCTGGACGACCGGGTGCGCGGCCATGCCTTTGCCTACAGCGACTACCCGGTGAACCCCACCCTCTTTAGTGTGCATCAGGACATTCTCCTCTGGTTTACCGACCTGCGCCCCGTGGCGAGCCGGCAGGACGCCTGGGACTATATCGCCTGCCTGGACCAGGTGGACATAAAGTTCGACCAGCTGCTCGACGGGCTCCGGCGGCGGGAGGCGGCCGGGGTGATCCTCCCGGGGGTCTTTTTTCCCTGGCTGCTGCACGATCTGGGAGAGATCGCGAACGCCGGCGCGCGGGCCACGCCCTACTATACGGCGTTCGCCGCCAAGGTGAATGCGCTGGCGGACGTCTCAGCCGCCGACAAAGAGCAGCTGCTGGCCGCGGCCGAGCAAGAGATCGCCGCCTCCGTCATCCCCGCCTATCGCGCGCTCGTGGACTATTTCCAGCAGGTGCAAAGCGCGGCCCCGGAAGAACCCGGCCTCTGGCAGGTGCCGGGCGGCGAGGACTATTACGCCTACCTGCTGCGCCACTATACGACCACCGATCTCTCCGCCGCCGAAATCCACGACCTGGGTCTGCACGAGCTGGAGCGCATCCACGCCGAGATGCGCGCCGTTTTTGACGAGCTGGGCTATCCGCAGGACGAGGACCTGGTCACGCTGTACGCGCGCGTCGCCCAGGACGGCGGGATCGTCTACGGCGACGAGATCTATACCCTCTACGAGACCCTCATCGCGGACGCCGAAGACCGCCTGGCCGCGGCCTTTGATCTGCGCCCGCGCGCTGAGGTGATCGTGATTGCCGCTCCTACCGGCGGCTACTATGTAGGGCCGGCCGTGGACGGCTCTCGCCCGGGGGCCTTTTACGCCGCCGACGTGGGGGCTGACTACCGGTTCCGGATGCCCTCGCTGGCCTACCACGAGGCCGTCCCCGGGCACCACTACCAGATCGCGCTGGCGCAGGAGATGGCCGCCCCCTCCTTCCGCCGGGGTATGGATTTTACCGGCTATATCGAGGGGTGGGCCCTGTACGCCGAGCGCCTGGCGTGGGAGCTCGGGCTCTACGAGGGCGACCCCTACGGCAACCTGGGCCGGCTGCAGTACGAGGCCCTCCGCGCCGCCCGCCTGGTGGCGGACACCGGTATCCATACGCAGCAGTGGACCTATGAGCAGGCCGTCCGTTTCATGAGCGAGAGCACCGGCCGGCGCCGCGAGGGCGTCGAGTACGAGGTGGCCCGCTACTCGGTGGCGCCGGGCCAGGCGACCGCGTACTATGTCGGCTACATGAAAATCCTCGAGCTGCGCCAGCGCGCGCAAGAGGCGCTGGGCGAGCGCTTTGACTTCAAAGGGTTCCACAACGTCCTCCTGGGCAACGGCGCCATGCCACTGGACGTGCTGGAGCGGATCATAGACGAATACATCCAGGCCCAATCGGCAGCGACGCCGGGCGCGGGCGACGGTGTCGTGGAAGGTTGGGCCATCCTGGCCGAAAAGGACGACTATGACGACGTGGGGATGACCAACCTGCCGGTGGCCTATGCCGGCCTCGTCCAGATGCGGCAGCTGCTGGAAGGGCAGGGCTGGCCGGCCGGCCACATCCGCGACCTGCGCGAGTTCGACCGGGCGGACCTGGAAGCAGGGCTGGCCTGGCTGGCAGAGGAGGCCGACGCCGACGACCTGGTGCTCGTGTACGTCGCCGCGCACGGGATGTACCTGCAAGAGGTGCTCGTCTGGCCGGCCTTCTTCCCGGCTGCCTGGAACGCCGTCCCCAGCCGCCGCCAGGTGCTGCTCGTCGACTCCTGCCAGGCGGCGAACTATACCAGCGCCGTGCGGACCGACCCGGAGCCGTTCGTGGCCATCGCCGCCGTCGCCGGGGACGAGTACGGCTGGAGCGGGCTGCCCGAGGAGGGGCTGCCGATCATCGGCGGCGTCTTTACGCACTACTTTGTCGCCGCCTTTGCCGACCCGGCCGCCGACGCCGACGGCAGCGGCCGCGTCTCGCTCCAGGAGGCGGCCGGCTGGGCCGAGGCCCAGCAGCGGGCCTATATGCACGACGTCGTCTTTGCCGTGCCCGAGTTCAGCGCGATGTACGACCCCGCGGCCGTGACGGACGCGACCTTCCCGGACGTCATCGTGGAGGACACGGTCGGGGAGCCACTCTACCTGGAATCCGGGGGGCAGTGAAAAAGACCTCGTTGCGCGACGCCGTGCAAGTATGGTATAATCCTAACGCGGATATCCCTACCTGTACGTTCGATCCAAGGAGGTCGTCATGAACTTTGCCACCTGGCTGCTTGTGGGTATCGCGGTCGTCGTCGTATGGTGGGCCCTCTCGGGCATCAAGGTGCTCTACCAATACCAACGCGGCGTGGTCTTTACCCTGGGTCGCTACACCGGCACACTCCCGCCCGGCGTGGTCTATGTCGTCCCCTGGTTCCAAAAAATGCGCAAGGTGGACATGCGCATCAAGACGGCGGACATCCCTCGGCAGGAGGTCATGACGCGGGACAATATTCCCATGCTGGTCAACGCCGTGGTCTATTTCAAGGTTGTCCGGCCGGAAGACGCCATCATCAAGATCGAGGACTATGTCTTTGCCGTGCGCCAGTACACCCAGGCCGCGCTGCGTGACGTCATCGGCAACAGCGAGATGGACTTTGTCCTGACCGAGCGCGAGCAGATCGCCGAGAGCATCAAGGGGATCGTCGACTCGGAGACGAGCGGCTGGGGCGTGGATGTCGAGGCCATCAAGATTCAGGAGGTCGAACTGCCGGCCGAGATGAAGCGGGCCATGGCCAAGCAGGCCGAGGCCGAGCGTGAGCGCCGTGCCATGATTATTGCCTCCCAGGGCGAGCTATCCGCCTCGGAGAACCTCCGCCAGGCGGCCGAGAACCTTTCCAAGAGCTCCGGGGCGCTGCACCTGCGCACGCTGCAGACGATCCGCGATATCGCCGCCGACCCGTCGGAAAAGATCGTGCTCTTTGTGCCAGCCGAGTTGGGACGCATGCTGGGCCTGGGCGAGGGGCAGAAGTAGAGGGAACCATGCTCGACCACGGCGCACGCTACCTGCAGATTGCGTTCAACCATGACGTCGCGATGGTGCGCAAGGTCCTGCCGGCCATCGTCAAGAGCGATCGTATCCTGATCGAGGCCGGTACCCCCTTTATCAAACGCGAGGGTATGGCCGGGATCAAGGCCATCCGCAGCCTCTGGCCGGGCCATCTGGTGGCCGACTTGAAGACGGCCGACGGAGCCGCCGGTGAGGTAGAGATGGTTCACGCGGCCGGCGCCACCGCGGCCACCATCTTGGGCAGCTCGCCGACCGAATCGCTCGATCTCTTTATCGCCCAGTGCCAGGCCCACGGAATGGATTCCATGATCGACATGATCGGTGTGCACGACCCCCTGCGAGTGCTGATGGACCTCCAGCGCCCGCCTAGCGTGGTTGTGCTGCACCTGGGCCGCGACGAGGAGAGCTCCCGCGGCAAGGTCATCCAGTACCGCCACGTCAACCGCATCCGCAGCAAGTTCGCCGTGCTCATCTCCGCCGCGGGAGGCGTGGGGCTGAAAGAGGCGCGCAGCGCGATCTTTAACGGGGCCGGCATCGTCGTCGCCAACCTGGTCCGGCCAGACGATCCCTGGGTCGGCATCCGCACCGACAGCGACGTGGGCGGTATGTCCCGCCAGTTTCTGGCGACGATCGAGTGAGGAAACGAGATGCCCCTTTTCCACCGCTCCCCAAAAACGCATCCCAAGCGCGTCGTCGTCATCGGGCTGGACGGCACCCCCTATACCTTTCTGCAGTACCTCTTGCGGGAAGGATTGGCCCCCAACCTGGCCCGCCTCCTGGAAGAGGGCGACTTTGCCCGCATCCATTCCGTCTACCCCACCGTCTCCTCCGTCGCCTGGTCCACCTACATGACCGGCGTCAACCCGGCGCGGCACGGTGTCTTTGGCTTTGTGGACCGCAAGCCCGGCACCTACGAGATGACCATCCCCACCGCGCGCGCGCTGCGCGCGCCGACGCTGTGGGAGCTCCTCGGCCAGGCCGGCAAGCGTCTCATCGTCATGAACGTCCCGGTGACCTACCCGCCGCGCCCGGTCAACGGGCTGCTGGTGGGCTGTTTTCTCAGCCCCAACCTGGAAAAGGCCACCTATCCGCCCGAACTGGCCGGCCGGCTCGAACGCCTCGGCTACCGCCTCGACGCCGACGCGTGGAAGGCGCGCCGGTCGAAAGAGGCCGCGCTCCAGGAGGTGACCGACGTCCTGGAGCGGCGCGTCCGGGCGATGTTTGACCTCCTGGACCACGACCCGTGGGACTTTTTCCAGTGCCACATCATGGAGACCGACCGGCTGCACCACTTTCTCTGGGAGGAGATGGAGCAGGGCCACGCCGCCTACGCGCCGCCCTTTTTCGCCTTTTACCGGCGCATCGACGAGATGCTGGGGCAGCTGCGCGGCCGGCTGGACGACGATACCACGCTCGTCGTCCTCTCGGACCACGGCTTTTGCACGCTGAAGAAGGAAGTCTACGTCAACACCTGGCTGCACGACCGCGGCTGGCTGCGCCTGGAGGGGGCCGAACCGAAGTTGACCGGGATCACATCCGACTCTGTGGCCTACAGCCTGGACCCCGGGCGGATCCTGCTCAACGTGGCCGGCCGGGAGCCGCGCGGCGGCGTGCCGCCGGGCGCGCCGTACGAGGCGCTGCGGGAAGAGATCGCCGCTGCGGCGTTGGCGTTGCGCGACCCGGACGACGGTACGCCCATCGTCGCCCAGGTCCTGCGCCGCGAAGAGATCTATCACGGCCCCCTGCTCGAGCAGGCCGCCGACCTGATCCTGGTTCCCACGGCCGGCTACGACCTCAAGGGCGCGCTGGGCAAGGAGACGCTCACCTTCAAGGGGACCGAGCTCGTCGGCACCCATACCTATGACGACGCCATGCTCTACATCCAGCGGCAGCGCATTGCCCCCGGCGACTGGGGCATCGGCGACGTCATGCCGACGGTCTTGCAGTTGATGGGGGTGGAGGCGCCGGAGGGGTTGGACGGAAAGGTGTGTATCTAGCCGCTTGCGGCAGGGTTGCGGCGGCGGCCTCGTCTGTACTCCCCGGCTGCGCGGGAGCAGTTCTTTGCAGGGGCCGAGCACGCTGGAGATGGCCGGGCAGCGCCCGGGGTGTCCTGCGGCGGAGCGGCAATTGTGCCCACGCGGCTCCTGCGGAAGAGGTCTGGTCAATGAGGGACCTGACCGGCTCTCCAGGAAGGTTCTATGCAAGGGTGTCTGAGGGGGCCAGCGGCCCCCTCAGCGGGCGTTCCGGGGGGCTCCGCCCCCCGGAAAAGTCTTCCCGCAGGCCCCCGGCGGGGGGCTGGCCCCGCAGCCCCCCGCAAAAGGCCCCTCGGCTACGATCCACCCCGTACCACCAGCGGCAAAAAGATGCGAAACGCGGACTCGCTCTGCACCACAACCCGGAAGTCGTCCCGCACGACGATGCACAGGCAGTTGGTCGCCGTTACCGTCACGGTGTACTCCCCGGCCGCGGGCCAGCTGTAGGTCGCGCTGGACCCGGCGAGGCCGTTATCCCACAGGTAGACCGGGTTCGTCGCCGTGGGCGGCGCCGGGGTGGCCGTAAAGGTGCCCACTTCGTCCGGCAGCAGCACGGCCGGCCCCGCGATCGTCACCGCCGTCAGCGAGACGCACCCGCTCGTCACCACGACCGAGACGGTGTCGCTCACCGTCACCCCCTGGCAGTTGCTCGCCGTGACCTCGACGGGGTAGGTGCCCGGCGTGGTCCAGGAATAGACGGCGCTCTCGTACACGCTGCCGTCGCTCCACAGGTAGGCGGGGTTCGTCGCCGTGGGCGGCTCCGGGGAGGCGGTGTAGGTGCCCTCCTCGCCCACTTGCAGGGAGGCCGGCCCGGCGATGCTCACCCCGGTCAGCGAGATGCAGCTGCCGCTCACCAGGACGTCCAGTGTTTCGCTCACCGTCCCGCAGGCGTTGCCGGCGGTGACGGCGACGGTGTACTGTCCCGGCGTGTCCCAGCTTCGGGACGTGGTCGACGAGGTGTCGCCGTTGTCCCACAGCACCCACGGACCTTCGGCATCGGGTGGCAGGAGGGTGGCCGTATAGGTGCCGACCTCGCCGACCAGGAGTGAGGCTGGCCCGGCGATGCTCACGCTGTCCACGGGCTGCCAGACGGAGACGCCGGCCTGGTAGTCGTCCGCGCCGCAGGTATTGGTGACGTCCAGGGTCACGTCATAGTCGCCGCTCGCGCTGTAGAGAAAGGTAGGGTTCTGGGGGGTGCCGCCGGGGGTGCCGGGGCCGCCAAAGTCCCACTCCCAGGACTGCGCCCCCTGGGAGGTGTCGGTAAAGTGCATCGTCTCACCCAGGCAGACGGGGCTGTCGCTCGTGAAACCGGCGCCGGGGGCAGTTTCGACGAGCACCTGTTTCGTGTACACGCTAAAGGCGCCGCTGCTGCTCGCGGCCGTCAGGATGACGTTGCGGAGGCCCGGGACGGCATAGTGGTGGGCGGGGTTGGGGCCGGGGTTGGTCACGATCACGCCGTCGCCGAAATCCCAGGTAAAGGTGACCGGCCAGCTGCTGGCCACGCTGTGGGAAAAGACCACCGTATCGCTGACGCAGGCGGAAGCGGGGACCAGGAAGCTGGTCTGCGGGTAGAGATAGTCCTCCGTCTCGCCAAAGTCGTAGCCGGCGGCCGGCCCCCGGCCGTCGGCCCGGCCGCTCCCCGGATCGATAGGGGCCATCTGCTCGCTCAGCGTCGCCCGCATCCACAGGGGGTCTCCCCCGGTGCCGCCGCGGTAGGACTGCATCGCCACGGAGATGGGGTGCAGGCCGACCCCGGTCACGGCATAGTTCTGGAGGACCCACTCCGGCGCGTCCCCCGGGCTGCTGCACGTATGGATATCCTGCCAGTCGCCATCGGCGTTCCAGTCGACCCACACGTTCAGGTAGCGGACCGGGTTGGGGTTATGGTAGTTTTGCAGAAAAGCCAGGACCGTCATGTTGGCGGGGGCGCAGTGGGGCAGGGGCCCGGGGAAGATGAGCCCGCCGTCGGCCTGGTCCAGGTCGGCCATGTCGCCGGCCGGCTGGATGTTGGGCAGCATGTCTTCGTCGTACAGGATGTCGGCCTCGCCCTCGGCGGAGACACCGCCATAGCCCAGCCAGGAGTCGGGAAACCCGTCGTATATGGAGCCGGCTGTCCAGTGGAGGGGGCCGGGCACCGCGGCGTCAAAGACGGTGGGAAAGTTGGCCGTCACGCCGGGGTAGGCGGTCATCGGCGTGCCGGCGTGGTTGTCGCTGGCCGGGGCATCGCCCAGGTCGTGCATCAGGGCAAAGAGCGTCTCCGGCGCCCGGAGTTTGCCGTACCCCCAGTTCGGGTTGGGCACGGCCCCGGTGAAGCTGTCGCTGGCCGCGCCGCGCCGGAGGGCCCCCGCCAGGTTCGCGGTGGTGATGTCCCCATCCGTGAACTGGTAGAGCAGGGCCGCCAGGCCGGCCGCGTGCGGGCCGGCCGCGCTGGTGCCGCCAAAGGTGCCGTTGTACCCGGCCATGGGCGGCAGGACGGCCCGGCTTTGGGGCGTGATAATGTCATAGTGGCCGGGCGCGGCGACGTCGACGACGTACGCGCCGTCGGAAAAGCGCGGGCCGCGGCCGCTGAACCAGCTCAGGGACCCCGGCGTGCCGATCGTGTTCGCGCGCGTGGCGTAGGAGGCCACGCCGATACACGAGTCGCAGGTGCTGGGCCAGGTGGCAGTGTGCGCCTCGATGCCGCTCCCCGAGTTGAGCCAGCCGGCCCCAAAGGCCCACGCGCCGGCGCTGTCGGCGATGTAAAAGGCCGCCGGTTCGGCGGTGCCGCCGTTGAACACCCACATCGTCCAATTCCCCGTGGCCACGCCCGCGGCGCGATAGACCCAGATGTTGTACAGCGCCGTGCCGCGGCTGGAGTTGGCCGCCCGCTCGCAGCCCACCTGGTGCCCGTCGCTGGTGTTCACATACTGCCAGCCGCCGCCCGGAGCAGAACAGGGCAGGAGCCCGGTGCTGGACCCTCCCGGCGTGTTCAGCTGCACCGTCAGGTTGTTGCCGGGGGTCTTCCAAAGCATCGAGGCGTAGAGATCGGTCATGCTGGGGGTGACGGGCACGTTGAACTGGTGCGACATCGGGGAGGACCCGGGCAGGGTGTACAGCAGGTGCCGCGGATTGCAGCCCCAGGTGCCGCCGCAGTGCAGGTTCCCCGTGGGCACCACCTGCAGGATGCCCAGGTCCGACGCCTGGTCCATCATCTGCTCCAGGTTCGAGGAGCCGTCCAGGTAGTCGTACACCCAGCCGCCGAACTCGTAGAGCATCACCTGGGCCCCCCGGTTCTGGGCCCAGGGGACGTAGACCGTATCGGCATTGTTCAGCCGATCGGCGACCAGCAGGTCGGCGTCGGGCGCCATCCCGGTGTAGCGGCGGATGTTGGGCCAGCCGTACATCGTGCCCATGAAGACGGCCCCCGCGGCGATGATGCCGGAGACGCTGGTGCCGTGGCCGCTGGTGTCCAGGGCGGTCAGGTGCAGGTCGCTCCCCCGTACCCGGGTCACACCGCCGGTGTTGAGCGTCGCGGCGATCTTGCTCGTGGGGATGCCGGCGCTCATGATGCCCCGATCGATCAGGTATTCGCCGGCCTCCAGGATGCCGCTGCCGTTCTGGTCAAAGGCCATGTAGGTGCGCTCGTTAAAGTCATACTGCCAGTTGAGGTTATTGTCGCCCCAGATCCAGTCCTGGGTGATGTCCAGGATGCCGCTGCCGTTCTGGGGATCGCCCAGGGCGTCGTTATAGCGCAAGATGACCCCGCCGATCGTGTCGACGTTGGGCGTAAAGACCCCGTCAGAGTTGGTGTCCCAGTTGTTGTAGGCCGCGCCGTTGGTGCCGTTCAGAAAGGCGGGATGCAGGACGTCGACCCCGGTATCAAAGTTGGCGACCGTCGCCCCGGCGCCGGTCAGGGGCAGCCCGGTAAAGGGGCTGATCATGCCCCAGACCGTCGGCGCGTCCACGTAGCTGGAGATGCCCGGGGCATAGGTCACGCTCAGGTCCAGCGGCGCGGGCAGGACCGGCCGCCAGGACGACTCCAGCCAGACGGTCAGCGGGTGCGCGGCCAGTTCGGCAACCGCCAAGGGGGAGACGCCGAGGCCGTAAAAGGCGCCCAGCTGCGCCGGCTCGCCCCCGGCCGTCTGGAACTCGACGCCCAGGGCCTGGATGGCGGCCCGCTCCGCCTCCGACAGCTCGCGGGCAAAGCGGGCGTTGACCGCGATCAGGCCGCTGGCGCGGATGTTGGCCACTTCTCGGCCCAGCGCGGAATCCGGGGCGCAGGAGGCCTTGCCGGCAGAGAGGCTGACCAGCAGCCCCAGGGTGGAGGCGATCTTGTCCGAACGGCCGGCGGTTTCCGGCCGGCCGGCCGGGGCTGCCCCGGCCACGCCGGACAGCAGGATCGCCAGGATTGCGGTGACGCTCAGCCAGCGGAACGTATGCAGGGTGCGCATCGCACGACCTCCTGTCAGGGCCGGGACCGGCAGGGGGGGCCGGGGAAACGAGGCCGGCCGGCGCTGACGCTAGGAAAGAGGACAGCCCTTGTACCCCTTCATTATACTCGATCGGTGGGCCGGATGCAATCAGGAAATGCGCGGAGGCCCATCCCCCCTGGCCCCCCTTCCCTGAAGGGATGGCTAGCTACCTGACACTTCTACCATGTGGGAAATACCTGTCCCTACATCGGCGCTCTCGTGGCCGGGGATACCTTGCGAAGGTCCGAAGGACCTTCGCAAGGTATCCCCGGCCACGAGAGCGCCGGTACCCGCTTGATTTTGCTAGACTTCATTAGGGGAGGTGACGGGGGAGGGGTTGGCCCGGCCCAGCCGTTGTCCTCAGCCCGTAACGCTCACTTTCACCACTTTCACGGCCGGCCGGCGCCGATGTCGTAGCCGGCGCCGGCCAGTGCGTGGGAGCTGCCCACCGGGTGGACCTGCCGCTGCTCTGCAAGGGCCGGCCGGCTTCCTACCAGCCGAACCGCACCAAGGCCGCCCCGGCGTTGTCATAATACTCGACGGCCAAAAAGTGCCGGCCGCTCAGCTGCCGCTCCACGGTGTAGATAACCTTGCCGTTGCTGTACCACTCGTCGATGAGCAGGACCCCGTCCAGGTAGAAGCGGATGCCGTTGTCGGCCAGCGCGCTAAAGGTATAGGTGCCCGGCGCAAAGTCGACCCAGCGCTCCCAGCGGGCCGAGAACCGGTCGGCCGGCAGGCCGGCCGCCGCCGAGCCCATGCCCCAGTCGAACGCGATCTGCCCCTCGTTCTGCACCAGGGACGGGCTGCCGCGCATCTCCATGTTCGCCCAGTACATCCCCTTCCAGTCGGGGTAGCGCGGGTCGACGGTGGGGAAGGGCGTCGGCCCCGGGGTGGGGGTGGACGTCCGCGTGGGCGTAGGCGACGGCAGGCGCGTGGCCGTGGGGGTGGGCGTGGGGGTGGCCGCGATGACCTTGTCCCACTGCACCCGCATCTCGGCCTCTCCACCGCGCTCATAGTACTCGACGCGCACCTGGTGGGGCTTGCCGTCCATGGTCAGCCTGGTGGTGACGGAACGGGTGCCGCCATCCTGCCAGGACTGGAGGACCAGCACGCCGTCCACCCACATGCGGAAGCCGTCGTCGACAACCGCCGTCACGTCGTAGGCGCCCGCCTCCAGCGTGAGCTCGCGCGTCCACCGGGCCGACCAGTTGTCCACCGGCAGGCCGGCCGCCGCGCCGCCCAGGCCCCAGTCAAAGTCGATCAGTCCCTCGTTCTGCACCAGCAGGGGGGCGCCGGTCAGCCCCACGTTGCCCCAGTACTCGCCCTTCCAGTCGGGATACAGGTCGGCCTCCAGCGGCGCCCAGCCGAACTGCACCTGAGCCCAGCCGCCCTGCTCATAGTACTCGACCTTGATCAGGTGCGCGCCGGCGTCCACGTCGAGCTCGGCCGTGTAGGTGTCGCCGGCCGAGGGGTGCCACTCGTCGATGATCGACTTGCCGTCCACCCAGACGCGCACGCCGTCGTCGCTGCGGACAAAGAAGCTGTAGGTGTCGGCTTCCAGGTCCACGCTGCGCGTCCACCGGACGGAAAAGTTATCGATGGGCATGCTGGCGGTCGGCGCGTCCTGGCCCCAGTCAAAGTCGATCGCGGCGTCGTCGCGCACCATGGCCGGCTCGCCGGCCAGGTCGACGCCCGCATAGTACTCGCCCAGCCAGCCCGCGAGGTTGATGCCCCGGGCCGCCGTGTTGAGCAGTCCCGGGGTGGCCTCCCCACCCTTGCCGAGCGTCTGCCACAGCACAACTGCCCCGGCCAACGCGACGAGGACGACCACCAGGATCGCCCCCAGAATTCGGTTGCGGCGCGTTCGTAAAGCCATCTGAGCCCTCCTCGGAAAACGATGAACGGCCGTGTGCCGATACACACGGCTGCATGCTATATACGCTGCGCGTGGAAAAAGGTTCCACAGCTAGGGCGTGAGCTCTCTCTTGGGTCCCCCGACCCCCCGGTAGATCCACCGCGCCGCGTCGGCGGCATAGAGGCGCCGGCCGTCGACCACGACGGGGGAGGCCAGCCAGCTCACCAGCTCCCGCGGGTCCAGGCGCAGGTACTCGTTGTGCCGCACCATCAGCACCGCGGCGTCGCAGCCGGCCACGCGCTCGCGCAGGTCGCCCCGGTACGCGGCGACGTACGGGTCGTGGACGACGGGCGCGGCCCCCAGCGCGCGCAGGCGCTCCACCAGGGCCTCGCTGGGCGAGTTGCGCGTGTCGTCCGAGTTCTCCAGAAAGGCATAGCCGAGGACGGCGACGCGCGCCCCGCGAATGTCCTTGCCGGCAGCCCGCAGGCCGTCCACCACCAGGTCGGCCACGTGGAGCGGCATCCCGTCGTTCACCGCCCGCGCCGCCGGGATCAGCCGCGCCGGGAAGCCGGCCGAGGTGTTGGTGAGGAGCAGCCAGGGGTCCTTGGGCAGGCAGTGCCCGCCCACCCCGGCCCCGGGCAGGTGCATGTCGCGGTAGGGACACTTGTTGACCAGCGTCCGCACCTCCCAGACGTCCGCCCCCAGGTCCTCGCAGACCAGCGCGATCTCGTTGGCCAGGGCGATCTGCACGTCGCGGTAGGTGTTCTCGGTCGTCTTGACGATCTCGGCATTCAGGGCGGTGGTGGCGTCCAGGTCGGCCTGGACAAAGGTGCGGTAGAGGGCCACG
>Ga0302251_1000476_pt1 | contig 37188 bp, 37 predicted proteins | sample AAG_RA_Gln_MG_FD_193534 | JGI IMG/M metagenome (GOLD analysis project Ga0302251, IMG submission 193534) | Enriched activated sludge microbial communities from anaerobic digester in WTTP, New Holstein, Wisconsin, United States - AAG_RA_Gln | ecosystem: Engineered > Bioreactor > Anaerobic >... | reverse complement strand
ATCACGACCGGCCAGGAGAGAGCCCGGCGGATCACGAGAATGTCCCGGGTAATTTCCAGTCTTGCTCCTTTGACCTCCCTGAACAGGATCACAAGTACGATTGGGAGGAGGAGACTGCACATCAGGATGCCAGACGCAACCCGATACGTCGCGAACGGGAGAATGAGAGAGAAGATCACTACGATGCAGATGGCTCCGGCGACCAGGCCGATGAAAACCGGCATAGAAATCCCGGTCCTGCCGTAATCGATGAGAATCCCGTCATTCATGTATGCATCTATTGTCGGCAGGGGATTGAATTCAAGACCGTCCCAAGGGGTATGTTTCCTTACCGGGGCCATCCTGTGATTCGGGCACCACCCCAGATACTTCCTGAATGCATCAATAACGTGCATGGTTGATTGCCTTCGCAAGTGTCACCGGTTCATCAGAACCGACCCGGATCTTCTTTCCGTTCTTGAAAGCGATCTCCACTGCCATGGGTCCGGCTACATTATACAACCATCCATGCGGTGTCCATCGGATTCCCCACCCGTACCACCACGAATTTTTCACGACATGACACCCTGCAATCCCTGTTAGCAGGATCTTCCTGTGCCAGACCTTCGCTCCAAACCAGAACTCAAGCAGATCACCGGAGATCGCGACAGTGAGTGAAGAGAAGAGCGCGTTGATAAGTGCAAGGGAGGCGAGAATCATGAAAACCGGTATGAGTAGTACGGGCACCACTCCAATCATGACCGCAGAGAGGATAACAAGGGCAAATACGGCAAGGAGGTAGGTTGTCTTTCTCCCGCCTGCGAGATTCGGCTGGGTATGATAATACCGGTATTGAACGGTACCTACCCCGGGAACCGGTGCCTGATCGCCTGGAACAGACGGGTTTGATACGTGTATCTCTCCATGAGGGTATACGCGGCTCGTAGGCTGACCGTTCGGGCACCAGCCCAGATACTTCCTGCATGCATCAATAAAGTGCATGATTACACTCCTTCACCAACCCGAGAACCTGGCCGTCATAATGCAACTGGCGGCGAGTATCTGACTCCCATTTCCAGATACTGACAAGCATCCCGATGAACGACACGGAAATGAATCCACCAAAGAACGCGTTTATCATCTCCAGCCTGACGCCCGGAATCCGACCAAGGAGGACGAGTGCCCATACGCTGAGAGTTGCGGCAACGGTGACTCCCGTGATTATCCACCAGGATTTGTCAAAGCGGTTCCAGAGCACCACTGGGCCGACAGACAGGATCTCATCGAAAATCCTCCAGTACAAGAACCCGACAGCCGCGGATAAGGGCATTCCTGCGAGAATGCCAGCCAGAAAAAGAATCCAGTGGGTTACACCCCCAAGACCAGCATAGATGAAAACGCCTACACACACTGTCAAGATGGTCTGCAGGAGTATCTGGTTCTGGAACAGGCCGAGCCAGTGAAGTGCACGTTCTTGGAACGGACCGCTTCCCGGTGGGACGACTTCCTCATCAAAAGACTGGGCTTTCTCAATTCGTACCTGTCCTTGTGCATTCGGGCACCAGCCCAGGTACTTCCTGCATGCATCAATAAAGTGCATGATTACCCCCTCTCCCCAATTCGAGTACCAGACCGTCATAATGCAACTGGTGGTGAGTATCCGCCTCCCATTTCCATACACTGACGAACATCCCCATGAACGACACCGAAATGAATCCTCCCATGAATGCATTGGTAATTGTCGCATCAAACCAGGGGGTCAGGCCCGTAAGAAAATAGACCTGCACATACATGATTACCAAAACACTTACAACCACAAGGATTGATGACGCAATAGAGAACTGACACCTGAGTACCACAGGGCCTTTGTGGAAAACCTCGTTGAATATCCTCCAGTACCAGAATCCGTATATCGCCGAGAATGGCAGGCCTGTAAGAATGCCGAAAAGGAAAAGATCCGGGTGAATTACTCCTCCAAGACTAAAAAAAAGATACAAGCCTAAACATAGCGTCCCTATGGTCTGTACTAATATCTGGTTGTGGAAAAGGTAGAGCCATTGAGCAATCTGGGATTTATACGATCCACCATCGGGGGGGACAACGATATTCTCCTCTCTGCATAGTTCGATGCGATGAGATTCTGCATGTACATTCGGGCACCAGCCAAGCCATCTGCGGATGGTGTCAGATACCTGTCCCGTCATGCCATCCCTCTCACTTTTGTAAACAGTTCGTCTGCCATCTTTGTCGGATCCGCGGTCTTTTCGATTTTGATCCCCATCTCATTCGCGTAATCCCAGAGGAGCTCAATGCACTCCGTATACCGGGGGCACGAATCGCAATCGCCGTCATGCTCGTACCAGACCTGCATGCCGTGCTTTTCAGAGACGAAGATGATCGCCGCGGTCCGGAACGGGATCGACCGGCCGAGGAGGAGCCCCCGCTCGGTGTTGACCCGTTCGATCGCGATCTGGTTCGAGTTCGCCATCTCCCTGAGAGCCGAGCCGACCTTCTCGTCCATTGCAAGAAGCGCCCGGGACACCGCCTGCCTTGAGATACCCAGCTGCTGAGCGATTGTGATATTGGGCACACCCTTCCTCCGCATCGCCCAGAACCCGAACTGCTTCTCGTTGGTTGGCAGGAGCATGTGTCAACGTTTGTATGTTGACTATATAAATCTACTGTGAGGATAAGGCGTCCGAGCCGGCGCCAACACACGGGTTCACCAATCCTCAAATGCTGAAATGGTAGGTGAAATCATTCTCATGAAAGGTGAGAAGCGGCTCTTTCCGATGGTAAAAAAAGTGGAATTCAGGTTTCACCCAAACCTGCCAGGAGTCCTTTTTTATCCTTCACTTTCAGGTGGGCTGCAAAAGTCCTGGCAAGAAGCGGGTTGGCTGCCTGGGGAGGAAGGCCAAGAGTTGCAGCGGCTCTCCGCGTGAGTTCCATCGGGTCAGGAGAATCCGGAACGGCGCTGGCAAGAACAGCCTCGTGAATTCTCTGGAGAAATGCAACTGCCCTGTCCATCTGCCAGTATGCCTCCTCTCCTCTTCTTGGTTCATCCCAGGCCGAGAGGAGAACCTGGATGCCGGCAAGACCCCGAAGCCGTTGTATTGATTGCACTGAGAGAAGGGGATCATCATACACCGGCAGATCTCCTGTTACCGGTATCGCATCGCCGGAGAAGAGCACTCCCTCCCCATGCATGAAGAGCGAGATCGATCCTGGCGAATGTCCCGGAGTGTGGATTACCTGCATCTTCCATCCCCTGGTTTCATCAAGTTCTATGCAATCCCCATCCGTGAGTGCGTGATCGATATGCACCGATCCACCGACAAGCATCATAAATCCCGGCACTGTCCGCTCACGGTTTTGGAGTTCGACGTCCTCGATCCATGCCCGTTCGGCGGAATGCGATATGATACTGCACTGCGTAACCTGCTGGATTGCCCGTGCTGCACCGATATGGTCGGGGTGCGAGTGAGTCAGGAGAAGGAGTGCAATGTCTGACGGATCTCGACCGATGGACCTGATATAGTCAAAGATATATGCTTCACATCCAGCCACTCCCGTATCGATGAGGGTAATTGTCTCGCCGCACAGAAGGTACGAGTACACATACCGGTCGAACGAGATGCCAGGGTGAACGGGAATCCTGAATGTATGCTTCAGTGCATGGATGAATGGAATGATTTCCATTGGTGCTCCTTCGTGGGAGGTAATTTCGGAATCACGTGCTGAACTTATCCCCGTGCTGTATCATGGAGAGTATCCAGGCCAGGATAATAACCACGATGCATACGATGACTCCCATCAGGAACTGATGCGTAATGATTGCATAGAGCAGAATCGCGATCAGGATGATGAATACAATCCAGTACTTACGATCCATAAATACCTGTGGCATTTCATTCTCATCGGGACAATAATAAGCCTTGCCGCCCAATTCCCGGACTTTTAAAGCGTATTGCAAAGTGAGAGGATGAATACGGTCCGGACAGCAATCCGGAGCCGAGGAGTGAGAGACTCGTTCCTTGACCTGGACCGGGCTCACACGCTCAGTGAGAGAGCCGCCTACTCCATTCGCTCCCGTACACAAGCCCTTTCCTGATTGCCGGTTCGGAGACCAGCCAGAACAGCACCATCCCGACCGTCATTGCCCAGAGGATGTTGTTTCCGAAGTAACTGATGAATTTGCTTTCGAAGGGACGCCCATAAAAGATCGTCCCGCACGCGGCAAGGAGGAACACGCAGAGGAATGTTGCAACGAATGAGACCAGCAGGAAACATACGATGCTCCGTTGATCCCCATGGATCTCGTGTCCTTTCATCAGCCGGTGCCAGAGCAAATAGGAGAGATAGGGGAAGAGAAAATTGATGAGTGCACCAAAGATGCTCATCGGGGACCAGGAACCATAGAAATCTCCTGCGATATTCCCGATACCGATACCCCAGGCATCTGCAGGGCCGAAGAGGATCCCCAAGAGCACCGGGAGCGCTGCAGCCGGCCGGATGGAAATTCCGGCAATAGTCCAGCCGGACTGGTTGAAGGGGATCAGGATCAGGGCATACACGACTGCTGTCACGGCAATCCATAAAAGCCCCTTCCGCTCGGTCCAGACCGCTGCAAGCTCGTGCATACTATTCATTGGTCATCCTGTGGCTAAAAAATCAGGTCACGTGAGGTGAATGGAGAATCGTCCCGGTTTTCCATCCAGGAGGATGTTCCCCGGACATCATAACTTGAATTCCGGGATGGTATCGAACAGTGTCTGGTACAACCGGGTAAAGAGGGCGATGTAGTCGCCGGCCCGCCCCGTCGCAATATACGTGGTTTTTTCCCCGTCGACCGTCCGGGAGAGATAGCCTTTCAAGGTGAGAAACTCGATGTAGTCCTGCCCGGTCTTCGAATTGAGATTGCATCGGTGAACAATCGAGGTAAACGATCGGGGTGTTTTGCAGAAGACGAGGATCTCCCAGTAGATCTCGTACTGGGTGCGGCGCTCGGTATTCATTCTAAGTCCCGCCCCAGTGTTTCCGCGAGTTCATGTTCCGCCCGGGAGATCTCATCTTCACGGAGGTCCCAGGCCCTGGAGAATTTCGAAAAATAGAAGGAGCTCGCGAGGCTCACGAGGGCAACCGAAAGGGCAAGGAGTGCCGAAGGAATCAGGAGATAACTGTTCAGTGTGATTGTCCCGGACGTGAGGCTGAAAGAGAAAAACTCTATGCTGCTGATGATCCCAAGCGCAAGGAAGCAGAATCCTCCGATCGTGCACACAAGGATCATGGTCCGGATCGTTTTTCTGTGCCCCCGGTAGTGGGCGATCATCCTGACGATACCGCATGTCGTGATTTCGTCGCTGACAGGTGTCGTGTTCTCCTTCAGAAAATTCCGGATATCATCGATCCCATCCATGATCTCAACACTCGAGACCATCCACGAGAGCCCGAGCCCGAACCCGACCATGGAGATCGCGGCTGTCACTATCCGGATCAGCGAAAGAGGCTCCTCGTAGGTCAAGCCCAGCACAGACGCCACGATGTACTGAATCCCGAACGCCATTGCAAGAGCCCCGAATACCACGTTAAGGAGGGTAACCAGGAAGAAACTGTTGAGTTCATGGTGAAAGTGTGAATATATCGTGCTGGTCATGCGGATTTCCCCGCTCCATAATTATATTGGCGTACAATGATGAAAGGCCATGAATCAAAGATACCTACCTGAAATATTCCCGGACCGATGAATCTGAACGTCATACGTCGATGATCAGGCCATCAGTCGCCGCGAGCAGTCCGGGGCTGTCTTTTTGATACTTCCTCTCAATCTCAAACCGCTCTTCAAGCGTGGTATAGGTATGTGCGGCAAAATGGATCAGGGCAAGTCTCCTCGCCCGGGCTTTTTTCGCAATATTGATGGCGTCTTCCGGGTTCAGGTGCGGCCATTCCGGGCTCTTCTCCCCCGGTTTTAATCCGCATTCGGTGATGAGGAGATCCGCATTCCGGGCCAGAATAATTGCATTCTCGCAGGTGCCTGTGTCAGTGCAGAACGTGATCTTCTTCCCATCGAGGGTGATGGCGTACCCGAAGCAGGGTGCGGTATGGACCAGTGGACGGCATTCGACCTGAAAGGGAATCGAATGTGTTCCTTCCGCCAGTTCCATGAACCTGACCGGGAACGGAAGCGCGTCGAGCGGCACGGTGAATGGTTCCCTCATGATCGAACGGAGATCTCCTGTGATGCCCACCTGGCCACAGATGTACAGGGGCGTGGTGAACCTGAACTTATTGAGGACGTGCAAACCGGCGATATGGTCAAGGTGCAGATGACTGATAAACAGAAACGTGGGCTTTTCCTGGTCGATATACTGGTCCACCTTTGCAATACCGTTTCCGGCATCGAATATGATATTGTAGTCCCCTGACCTTACCAGTACCGAACACGTATTCCCGGTGAGGGTATCGTACCACCCGTTGGTCCCGAGGAAGGTGACCTGCATCTCCTTCCAGGTTGTGCGGGCAAGGTGAAAAAACAGGGCGATCCCACCTGCATACCTGTACCCTGAACCACCCCATTTCTGGCACCTCTCGCACAGGATCACAAGGATTCCCCTCAGCCGGGAAGTTTCCCACCATCCTGCATTCATGAGATAAGAGAAATATCTCTTCCCAGGAACAGGTAGCAATATGTACATGAGATGCAACCAGATAGTACGGGGGTTGGGATCCTGGCCGGAGACAGAAAAGCGGGGAATATTTATGAAGAGTCCCTCGAGCTCCATGAGCGATACCACGGGAAGATAGAGGTGTACTCAAAGGTTCCCCTGATAACCCGGCACGACCTCGCTCTTGCATATACCCCGGGAGTCGCTGAAGTCTGCAGGGAGATCGCACGGAACAAGGATCTCGCATACAAATACACGCTGAAAGCAAACACCATCGCGATCGTCACAGACGGGTCACGTGTGCTCTCCCTCGGGAACATCGGGGGAGTCGCCGCCATACCCGTGATGGAGGGGAAGGCGCTCCTATTCAAGAAACTCGCTGGTATTGATGCCTTCCCCATCTGCTTCGAAGGATCGCACACGGAATTCGCCGATTCCGTGCAGAATATCGCCCCGGTATTCGGGGGTATTGCACTCGAGGATATCGCGGCGCCAAAGTGCTTCGAACTGGAAGAAAAGCTCCAGAATATCGGGATCCCTGTCATGCACGACGACCAGCACGGGACGGCGGTTGTTGTCCTTGCTGCCCTTCACAATGCGTGCAGAGTGACAGGAAAACGGTTTGAAGACCTGGACATCGTGATCTGCGGGGCCGGTGCTGCTGGGATCGCGATTTCCAGGATGCTGAAATGCATAGGGTACAACCCGAACCTTTTCCGGAGCGTGAACGATATCCGCGTCTGCGATTCGCAGGGAATAATAACCCGGCACCGGGAAGGGCTCTTCAGGAACAAGTACAAATTTATCATTGCCGAGGAGACCAACACATCGGGCCGGGAAGGGACTCTTACAGACGCTATGGAAGGTGCAGATGTCTGCATAGGGGTATCTGTGCCAGGAATCATCAATTCGGGCATGGTGCGATCCATGAATCCCGATCCTATCATCTTCGCCCTTGCACATCCGATGCCTGAGATCATGCCTGCCGACGCGTTCCGGGCAGGGGCATCGATAGTGGGTACTGGCAGGAATGACTTCCCAAACCAGATCAATTACGCACTCGCGTTCCCCGGGATCTTTCGTGGTGCGCTCGACGTCCATGCAACCGGCATCTCGGACGAGATGAAGGTTGCTGCTGCCCACGCACTTGCCAGTTTCGTCAGGTATCCGAGGAAAGACCGCCTCCTCCCGCAGATCCTCAACAGGAACGTGGTAAAAGCAGTCGCTGCAGCAGTACGCAACGCTGCGATCGAGAGCGGGTGCGCCCGCACTCTCTGATTTCCCGGTTTTTCTCGCTTATGGAAACCTGAACCCGCCGATTGGAACCGAGATCTCGAACCGGGCTCCTTTCCCTGGCTCTCCGTTCTCGGTGATCGAGATGCCCGTGATCGCAAGAATCTCCTTGGAGAGGAAGAGTCCAAACCCCGTATGCTTCCCGAAACCACGGTCGAATATCCGGTTCTTGTCCTGGGATGACACACCGACCCCGTCATCCTCGACCACGATGAGGAGGGTCGCGTCTCTCTTTTCGCTGGTGCATCGGATCCTCGTGATCTTCTCCCCATACCGGAGTGCATTGTCAAAAAGGTTGTAAAAAACCTTCTCGAATAGCGGGTCCGCAAGAACTTCCACATCGGTATCGGTTTCCTCAATCCGGACATCTCCCATGTTCAGGGATTGAGCCATCCGCGTTATCGTTGCATGGATATTCTGCCATGTGGGTTCTATAACTCCAATGTCCTGATACACGCGGGTGAAGTCGATCTGTTTCTGGATCACCCTGGAGACTGTCTTCATCCGGTCAAGGTACGTCTGGAGCGTCGGGTCGACCTTGTAGTCCTCCGAGAGTTCCAGGTATCCCATAAGGGCTGCGAGCTGGTTGATGATATCATGGCGGGTGATGCTGGAGAGGAGGTTGAGTTTCTTGTTCGCCATCCGCAGCGCATCCTCGATCTGCTTCCGGGTGTTGATATCGAGATGGGTCCCGGTCATCCTGATCGGTCGTCCTTCTGCATCCCACTCGACCACCGTTCCCCGGTCCAGTATCCAGATCCAACGTCCATCCTTGTGGCGGATCCGGGCCTCGCATTCATACATTGGGGACCGCTTCTCGAAATGCTCGCGCAGGAGCTGTTCGGATCGTGACAGGTCGTCGGGATGGCAGAGCCTCGTCCAGGTATTGATCGAAACAGGTGCGAGTTCCTCAAGAGTGTAACCGGCAATCTCAGCCCACCGTTCATTATACTCCACCTCTCCTGTCTGGACATGCCAGTCCCAGAGGCCCACCCCTGATCCTTCAATGGCAAGTGCAAGCTGCTCCTCGCTCTTCCTGAGTGCCTCTTCTGCCCGCGTGCGTTCGGTAATATTCTCGAAGATCGCAACAAAATACCCTTTCTCAGGGCTGTACACTGAGATGAACAGCTGGACATCGAGGGGTGTGAAATTGATCTCGAACTGTTCGGGATTCCCCGTCTCGGCAACCTTTGCGTAGATTTCGAAAAGTTCCGGGGTCTCCTCTTTTATCGCAGGAATAGCTTCGGTAGCCCGCTTTCCTACTACATCCGTAAGGCCCGTCAGTTTTTCAAACGCTCTGTTCACGCTGAGATAGAGAAAATCATCGGGCTTCCCATCTTTGTAGAGCATCTGGCAATAAGCAAAACCGTCAAGCATGTTCTCAAAGAGCGTCCGGAACCTCTCTTCTGCCTCTGATGTTCTGGTGACATCGATCCCTATTGCGATGAATCGGTCCGGATACTCTGCCTGCTGAGGGAGTTTTTTTGTATTCCAGAGGATGATCTTCTGCGATCCGTCCTTACAGGTGATCCGGGTCTTCAGGTTCTCGAGAAAATCCTCATTCCTGATGATATCCGCGATGTTCCCGGTGATCTCCCGCCGGTACTCCTCCTCCGGATACAGGAATTTCCAGATTTCATTCTTTCCCATCACTTCACTGGCTTTATATCCGCTGATCGTCTCCGCTGCGGTATTCCATTCAAGGATTCTGGAATGGTGGTCGAGCACCATGAGCCAGACATTTGCATTCTGGATGATACTTGTCTGGACCTGCAGGCTTTCGCCGAGGGCCTCCCGGGTTCTGACGAGGTTCTCAGAGAGGTAGATGAGGAGGGCGCCAATTGCAAGGAACACGAACGCCCGCACGACGGCTCCTGCAAGAATCGTCCAGTCTCCCCAATCATACACACTCACGAGGGCCAGGTAGGCCAGGGCAAGGAGGAGGATCCCTAAAAATCCCTTCCGGCGGTAATGATACGCGAGAAGAACGATTGGAATATAGTAGAAATGCATGAAAATGATGGTGATTCCCTGCGAAAGACAGTAAATGGTAAGAAGAACGGCGATACAGGAGAATGTGGCTATCAGCAGTTTCCACCGGGCCTCTGTCATCGGTATTGTAGGGAACCGGTTGTCAGTCATATTAGGTATCTCCACAGAACTCCTTCATATTCGCTGGAATACTCATTGTTCCCGTTGAAAAACATGCGATTGTGTTGCATCTCCCTGAGAAGATACTGTCGGGAACCGGATTTCATTCGTACTTAACCATACGGAATGAACGTGAGATAAAGGTTGAGGCTGAGTCGGGGATAACGACAGTAAAGATATTTTGAAAAATTATCGTTCAGTGAGTGTTATCTTCATCTATTATCCAGGCAAATCCTGATGGCATGTTTGAACGCATTCGCCGAAGTATTGAGCTTGTCAAGGCAAGCTGGAGGATCCTCATGAGCGACAGGAAACTCCTTGTATTTCCGTTTCTCTCCGGCATCGTTACCCTTTTCGTGATAGCGACCTTCATACTCCCGCTCATCTTTGCAGGCGGTGCTTTCTCGCTTGCAACGAATTCGATCGCGGGAATAATCCTGATCTTCCTGTTCTACCTGGCCACTTCATTTGTCGTGATCTTCTTCAATGTCGGCCTCATCTCATGTGTCTGTGCCCGTATGCAGGGAAAGGAGATGACTATAGGGGAAGGGCTTCAATCGGCATTCGGCCAGGTCAAGCCAATCCTTGCCTGGTCGGTGATCTCCGCGACTGTCGGTCTCATACTCAATATGATCGAGGACCGGACAGGTGCTGCGGGAGGGATTGCCACCGCTCTCGTGGGCGGAGCATGGAGTCTCGTGACCTTCTTCGTGGTCCCGGTCTTTGTCTTTGAGGGAATAGGAGTCATTGAGGCGATCAAGGAGTCCTGGTCGCTCTTTCGGAAGACCTGGGGGGAGAGCGTGGTCGGGACGGTCTCCATTACCTTCGTGTTCGTCGCGATAGGAATCATCGGTTTTCTCCTTGTCCTGGCCACACTGTTCTCTGGGAATATTCTCGTGTTCCTTGCAGCTCTTGCCCTCTTTATCATCTTTGTCGCAATACTCGCCATCATCGCTTCAGCCATGCAGGGAATATTCGGGGCAATTCTCTATATGTATGCAAAGAACGGGATCATCCCCGATGGCTTTGACAAGAGCCTCATATCAGGGGCGTTTGGGCAGGCTCCATCCACCCAGTTCAGTCCTGGCAATATATAAGCCACGTCTTTTTGAATGGGTGCCAGGAGTTAAGGCTCCCGCATCTCCCAATAATTTCGGATCTGATGCTTTTCCCGTTCCATTGATGAGATATGGTGCAACCGGCTCTTGTTCCCCCTTGCGAATAAACCCGGCGGTTGTAGTAATATCCCCTATTCTTCCTGAAATTGAGGTGAATCCACCATCAGGCCTTTGGTGGCACCCCCCCAGCATACCGATAATAAAAAATCTTCACCAGTTCTGCAGTCACAAAAAATGCCGCGACGAGTCCAAGGATAATCCCGAGATCCGGGAGGGATGGGGGGGTGAATGAGAACACCTCCTGCCCGAATGCAGTGAATGGCAGGATGATGGTTGCTGCAGCAGCAACCGCAGTCAGCCCGATGAGATAGGACGATGGACGGTTCGCCCTGTAGAAGGGAAGTTTTGTCCTGATAGAGAAGAGAAATACAAGCTCGGTCAGGATACTCCCTATGAACCAGTTGGTCTGGAGTGCCTGGGCACCCTGTCCTACAAAGAAGGCAAAAAATGCAAAGTCATCGACGGTACTGATGACACCGAGCAGCGTCGCGATGAGGACGATCTCCTTCAGGTCGTACCTGCCCGGCATGCCCAGTTCTGATTCATCCACGGTATCGGTGGCAATCGAGATCATAGGAAAATCGGAGAGCAGGTTCACAAGCAGGATCTGGATTGGCAGCATTGGCAGGAATGGGATGAACAGCGAAACGATCGCCATGGCATAGAAATTCCCGAAGTTCGAGGCCAGTGTCGCCTTCAGGTACTTGACGCTATTGGAAAATACCCCTCTCCCGCTCCGGATTCCCTCAACGATCACCTCGAGATTCTTCTGAAGGAGGATAATATCAGCTGCTTCCCTTGCAATCTCTGCTGCGCTGTCCACAACGAGCGACACCCCTGCGAGCTTGAGTGCGGGTGCGTCGTTGATACCTTCCCCGAGGAAACCGACTGTTTGGGTTCTCTGGAGAGTCTGGATGATCTCGTATTTCTGCTCGGGTGTGATCCGGGCAAAGACCGCGTAGTCAAGAATCGCCTGCTCACGCTCAGCAGGAGACATTGCTATCAGGGCAGAGCCCCTGATCACGCGGGTTGGGTCATCAAGGAGTCCAATCTTGACACCGACCGCCCCGGCAACCTCGGGGCTGTCTCCCGTGATGATCTTGATCGCGACCCCTAGCTCCTTTGCCTTCTCCACTGCACGATACGTCGAAGGTTTGATCGGATCGGTGAACGCTATGGCACCGCGGAAGTCGAGATCCTGTATATCCCCTGGCACTATTCCCGCAGTGGTTTGTGAGACTAGCCGGGTAGCAATCGCGATCGTCCTTTCACCGGCCCGCCCCTTGGCAGTGAGCCAGGAGAGAAGAGTTTCGTGTTCGGACTCAGGGAGTGATGGACATATTCTGAGGATCTCCTCTGGTGCTCCCCTCACGACGATTATAGGACCGTCTTGTGTGCGGACCAGCACTGCATTCCGGCGGGTCTGCGGATCGAACGGCAGTTCGCCCAGTCGCTCGACAGGCGGGTTCTCACCGCTGTAAAGACGCGAAGACGCGTCGATGAGGGCAATATCGAATGGTTCAGTCTTCTCCTCTGTCTCCGCTACAGTCAGCGCTGCAAAGGAAAGGAGTCGGGAATCCGCTCCGGGTGATACCTCTGTTACAGAGAGCGAGTTCTCGGTGAGCGTCCCTGTCTTGTCCGTGGCAAGAACCTCGATACTGCCGATATCCTCGATGGCCGTGAGCCGTTTGACCACCACATCCTGCTTTGCCAGCTGGAGTGCGCCCCGGGAGAGGGAGACCGTTGTCACGACAGGAAGAGCTTCCGGGACTACGCTGACCACGAGCGCAATGGAAAACACCACAAGTTCGATGAGATCGACGGAATCTCCTTTCAGGAGAAGGTTTGCGACGAACACAAACACCAGGGTGACGAGGATCATCCGGAGTATGAAACGGGAAAACCTCCCAATTCCCTTGGAGAATTCGCTCTCCTTGGCGGTCTCCACCGTCAGCCGTGCGATGGTGCCCATCGCGGTCCGGGCACCGGTTTCAACGACAAGGGCAACGGCTTCACCGCCGACCACCGAAGTCCCGGAAAAACAGAGATTATGGCATTCGTAGATGGTCTGCGGGTGTATATCAGTGGTATCCGGACTTTTCGTGACCGGGACAGATTCGCCTGTCAGAACGGTTTCGTTGACGACAAGGTTCTGTGTGCTGAGTACCCGGACATCTGCTGGAACAACATCACCGGTGCTGAGTTTTATAATGTCCCCCGGCACGAGGTTTCGGGAATCTATGGTATGCCATGATGAGTCCCGTTTCACCCTGCACTTTGGCTTGATAAACTGCTGCAATGCCCGGAGTGACTGCTCGGACTTGTATTCCTGGTAGAATCCAAGTGCTGCGTTGATGAGCACGAATCCGATAATGACCGCAGCGTCAACGTATTCTCCGATAACAAGGACAATAACCGCAGCAATCAGGAGCAGGTAGATGAACGCTGATTTAAACTGCCGGAGGAGTATCTCCCACCACTGGACCCGGTTGGCAGAAATCTCGTTATATCCTTCTTTTTCGAGTCGCTGCGACACCTCGCCTGACGATAGCCCTTCATGCAAGGAACTTTTGAAATGCGCCAGAATTTCATCGGAAGAGAACGTGGCAAACTGCTTTGTATCCGGTATATCCGAGGTCATCGTCTGAGATCCTGCTGCTTCGCTACCAGTGTTCAGCCTTCTCACACAATTATAACTTCGCAAAAATCGGAGAGCCCGTGAGGGAGAGTGTCCAAACCCCTGATTGTTCCACTATCCGGATTGCTCCAGTGGATCCTAAAAAAGATTTCCTTTCAGGAAACCTGGGTTAAGGGAGGACAATGTAAAAGGGGGGAGGTGTTCAGGCAGATTTTGCCGCGAGCACCACATCCTCTTCCTTGATGGTTTTGCGCCCGGCGTGTATCGCGAGCTTGTTCGCCTCTTTTACCAGGTTTGCAATGTAGTCTTCTGACTTTGCGACAAGAGCAGCAGCTGCATCGCTACCGACACGCTCTGCTCCACTCTGCTTGGCAATCCTAACGACTGCCGCAATAGGTAAATCTGCCACCTTGATTACCTCAAATCAATAAATGCTTAAATAGTATATATAAATTACCCCTGATTTGCCCAAAAATGCCATGAAATCCCCTCCAAACCAATGTGTGGGGTGTGTATGAAAAAAGAACTTGTTCCTGGCATCCAAACGGTTTTTTATTAATTACTCATAGCACATTTTTTCCTTTTCCTTTCATATTCCTTGCTTTTTTGTAAAAATGGAGAATTAAACGCACTATAGAAATAGTGATAAAAATCCCCGGTAATCATTTTTCCAGGAGGTGGAGCGTCCCCTCCTCGTTCACGAGCGGCACCTGGTCGCGGGCACTTCGTTGATGCACCTCAAAGACAGCCCTGCAGAGGTGATACCGGCATTCCCACAGCCCCTTTTCGCCAACGGGTGCCACAAGTGCAGAGTGGCAAACCGGGCACCTGATGCGTGCATGCTCTGTGTGCATGAGGAATTACACACACCCGTACGAACAACAGGTTCTGCCATATGGGGAGTGAAAGTGGAGGTATCCCGATACCAGCAGCAGATTTATCCGGCATGTGAATCAGTATAAAGCAAGGGACGAATGGGGGATCCGGACAAGGGAAGACGAAGATAGCACAGGAATTCCCTGAACTATCGTATTCTTCCCTTGAGAGGGAAGAGCGGCAGTCAAAATATTCGAGCGTCCTTCCCTGTCATGGAAATAGCGACATCCCTCCATTCTGATCAGGAATCCGCGAACTCTTGGAGTCTGACCATATGGCGGGAAATGGAGGAGGGAGGGGGGAGATTCGGCAACCGCTCTTTTCATTCTTTCACTATCTCCTCATTTCCATGATCTTTCTCATCCTCGTGCTCGCGATCGGGATCACTTACTTCGACTACCGGCAGGCAGAAGAGACCTACCAGAAGAGTGCCCGTGCAATGCAGGAGCAGACTGAACAGGATATTATCCAGACGATCAAGATAGTGGACGAATCTTACGCGATGTATGATAATTCGCTCAATTTTCAGATGCAGAAGGATTTTTCTCTCTTTCTCCGGGAGTATGAAGAAGCTGGGCGGAATCCGTCGAGGATGGATCTGCCGGGTCTCAAGAAGGTAATGAATGATACCATGGACCTCTATATCATCAACGAATCGATCATGGTGGAGTTCACCACTTTTGAACCCGACCAGAACCTCGACTTCAGCCAGTGGCCGTATTCTTACAATTTCCTCAAAGATCTCTTCTCAAAAGAGGGATTCTTTCCTGACCGGGTGGTCTACGAGGTGGCAACGGGAAATCTACGGAAATATGCCTACATGCCCACACCTGACCACCGGTATATCCTCGAACTCGGTATGACAGAAAAGGGAATCGGGGAGCGGCCCTCCATCCAGTTCCAGGAACCTCTGCGTGAGATGGCCTACAATAATCCCAATATCGTCGGTTATACATCGTTTGATACTGTTGGCAGGGAAATTGGAAAAATGGCCGAGAACCGGAGAACTGCTCCCCCGGAAGTCCAGAAAGTTGTCGATGAGAGGAGAACAATTGAAGTGGTTGATTCGGCGAACGAGACGATCATACGATACCTCCTCGTCGACCTTTCAGGAGAAGGGTATGCATCTGATACCAGCTGGATCATCGAGCTTGTGTATGACCAGTCCGAAATGAAAGCCCAGCTGAATAGTCTTGTCTTGTATCACTCCCTCGTCGGGCTTATTGCAGTGCTTATGAGTGCCGGGATCGCGATTGTTCTCTCGAGAGTACTCACAAAGCCGATCACACAGATGGTCAACGACATCGATACCATCGCAAAAGGGGACCTTGACCACACAATCTCCCGGACTGATATCGTCGAGTTCACCCGGATCGAGGAGAGTACCACATCGCTTGTGAATACCCTGAATGGGATGATCGAGCGGCTCCAAATAAGTGATGAGGAGCTCAGGAAGAGTGAGGAGAATTACAGGACTGTTGTGGAGAACCAGACCGAGCTGATTGCCCGTTTCCTCCCGGATGGAACGCACGTGTTCATAAATGACGCATACTGCAATTATTTCGAGACCCCATGCAACGAACTAATGGGAAGGGTTATGTGGCCGCAGATTGCCTGGGAGGACAGGGATCGTGTCAGAAAGCATTACCAGTCACTCACGCCTCAGAACCCGACCGCGTCTATTGAGTACCGGATTTTAACCCCAAGGCACGACATACGCTGGCTCCAGTGGAACGACAGGGCAATCTTTTCCCCGGAAGGAGAGATCACCGAATACCAGACAGTCGGGAGAGATGTGACAGAAAAGAAGATGATCGAAGGGGATCTCATCGCGAGTGAGAGGAAGTTCCGTGATCTTGCGAGTCTGCTTCCGCAGGTTATCTTCGAGATAGATCTTGAAGGGAAGATCACCTACGTGAACAGGTCAGCGTACGACGAGTTCGGCTACAGCCCCGAAGAACTTGAGCAGGGGGTCAGCTTCATTCAGGTCATCGTCCCTGAAGACCGGATCAGGGCTATCCAGAATTTTTCCAGAGTTGTCGAGGGATTCAAAGAACCTGGTGCCGAGTATCGGATGATCAGAAAAGACGGATCGATGCTTTTCGGCATGGTATACTCTTCACCTATCGAAAAGGACGGGAAGATCCTTGGCATACGTGGTATCCTCGTCGACATCACGAAATTAAAGCAGGTCGAGGATGACCTCCGCAGGTTGAACGAAGAACTGGAAACCCGTGTTGCAGTCAGGACTGCAGATCTCGAGGTTGCGAACCGCGAACTGGAAGCGTTCTCCTACTCGGTCTCCCATGACCTCCGGGCACCGCTGCGTGCCATCGACGGGTTCTCATCCATCCTCATGACCGAGCATGCCTCAACCCTCGATCCCGCGATCAGGGATCTCCTCGAGAGGATCAGGATGAATGCCCAGAAGATGGGGCAGCTCATAGATTCCATCCTGAACTTCTCGCGGATGTCACGGCAGCCCCTTAAGAAAGAGAGGTTATACCCCGGTCAGATCGTCAACGAGGTTCTTGAGGAATTGAAATCCCAGCAGGAACAACGGAATGTTGAGATAAGGGTCGGGACCCTCGCCCCATGTGACGGAGATCCGGCACTTATCAAGCAGGTATTCACAAACCTCATCTCAAATGCGTTAAAGTTCACCAGGAAGAGAGCGCATGCACTCATCGAGGTCTACTCTCACGAGCAGGAAGGCAAGACTGTGTATGTCATACGGGACAATGGGGTCGGCTTTGACATGAGATATGCAAAAAAACTTTTCTCGGTATTCCAGCGTCTCCATGAAGAAAAGGAGTACGAAGGGACCGGGATTGGCCTTGCCATCGTGTACAGGATCGTCCAGCGCCACGGCGGAAAGATATGGATCGAGAGCGAGGTGGATAAGGGAACGGTCGTCTACTTCACGCTGGAATAGCATGACGATCCGCAGTCCATTCTGGCAGCTCGCATGATCAGGTGAGAGGCGGGCTTCGCATAATGAGTGCAAAAAATCAGGTATTAATTACAATCAAATCACACCACTCTCCATGCAACGGTGCATTCTTATAATTTCACTAATCGGAATCATCATCGCAGCCTGTTCAGTGCCCGGATGCCTTGATACTGGCGATGCAGGAATCACTTCGGTTACCACCGATAAGGATCTCTACCATTCACACGAGGTCATGAATATCACGGTCTCTCTCTCTTCACATGGGGAGACTGGCAACGCGACCCTTCGGCTCAGGGGTATCCAGGACGAGGACGGTCACTTCCAGCTCAACCAGGATATCCCTCTCACTCTCTCACCGGGTCCAAACACATTTGTCTACGACCACCAGCTCCCCCACTGTTCCTCGTGCTCGGGACTTCTTGAAGGGCTGTACAAAATTGATGCAAGCCTTATCGTGAATGGTAATATCGTCTCGAATATGACCCATACATTCCAGCTGAAACAGTAAGAATCAGCAATTACGGCTATCTCTGGGGACCGGGGTCGGAAAGGCATTCGGGTAGATTGACGGTTGCGGGGAAAATCTCCATCCGGATGCCCCAAACGCAACAATAAGCATTCCAGATCACCAACCTCCATGAAGATGAATTGGCTCACCCTTGTCGCGGTCGGAGTAGTGATCCTTTTTTTCCTGATCGGAGCAGGATGCCTGGAGCAGGAGAACCCGGGTGTGACGGGGAACATCCCGGTGCCACGCCACGAAATCATGGAACAACACCTCCAGAATGTAACCGCTTCCATCCGGTACTCGCTCATCGGGCTCGACACCAACATGTCAGAGACCGCAGTATCACTGGGAAGATCTGGGATCTCCGGACCCGATGCAGATACAATACTGAAGGCTGCAACGGCATCCCATCCCGCCATCCTCACCATCATCACGTACGACGGGAATGGTACGGTTCGGGCGGCAGAGCCAGAGAACGCAAAGATCCTGCTTGGGCAGAATCTTTCTGACCAGGACGTGGTTCGGGTGGCTCTCTCGACAAAAAAACCCATGATGAGTGATCTCTTCCCGCTTGCGCAGGATGGAACAGGAATGTCGGTTGCATACCCGGTATATTCGCCTGACGGTACATTTCTCGGGGTGGCCAGCATGGTGTATGTACCGTACGATCTGATTACTCCCATCGTGGACCATGAGATCAACAGGACGCCCTATTCGTTCCAGGTTCTTCAGGTCGGCGCCCGCATCCTGTACGATCCCGATCCCGGCGAGGTTGGAAGAGAAACCTTCAACGAGACACTGTACGCAAAATTCCCGGAGATTGCCAGGGTTGCAGGGCGTATGGCGGAAAACCGCACAGGGTATGATACCTACTCGTTTTACAGCACGGGTTTCGGGAGGGTTGTCGGCAAAGAGACATTCTGGTCAACCGTCAGTCTCCATAACACCGAGTGGAGGGTAATGATAATAGGGGAGTTATGACGAAACAACGCAAATCCGCCACACGTTCCCTTCTTCATCTTTATGCCATCAACGGTGCCAGGAGACGGTAAAGGGGATTTGTCCCTGAAATTCCCCACCAGATTTCACAATCCTTTTGCCCAATGGGACTGACCCGTACTGCATGGATATCAGGCACCTGCTCCCTGTTACCTTGCTCCTGATCGCGGCAATCCTTGCTGCCGGGTGCACCGGGACACTAGGATCAAACGCCGGGACTCCTGTCGGGACCCCAATCCCGGTTCCCACGACGAACGGCATGAATCCATCCATATCCCCCGAAAGGATCGCCACTACACCTGAACTCGCCCTCTTCGTTGCCAATGCTGCGGCATTCGCACGCGAACATGGGAGGGAGCGGGCGATTACCGCGTTCAACGATCCGAACGGATCGTTCGTCATCGGAAATGTGCAGGTATTTGCTATCGATTATGATGGGATACTTCTTGCCGATGCAGGCGAACCGGGGGCAGTCGGGACCAACATCCTGAACATGACCGATTCCTTCGGGATTTCGCTCGTTCAGAATCTGGCAGAGACCGCCAGGTTCGGGAGGGGATACGTGAGTTATACTTACCGCAATCCCGCAACAGGCAATGCCTTCGAACCCAGGATAGCAGTCGTTGAGGATATTGACGGGACGTATTTTGTCGGTGCCGGGTTGTTTGCCTCTGACGGGGAGATATATCCGTCAACAAATCTCGACACGTACTCACAGCCCCCCGGGGTCGAAGATCTGGTCATGTACGTGAAGGATGCCGTTGCATATGCGAGGGAGAAGGGAAAGGAGAAGGCCCTTGCAGCCTTCAACGATCCAAAAGGTCGCTTCATCAAGGGCGAACTCGTGATGATGGCATTCGATTACAACGGTACAAACCTCGCTGCCCCGCCATATTCGGCCGAGCTTCCGAAGTATCATATCAACCTGATCAACTATCAGGACCCGGACGGTGTCGAGACAATCCGGGGGATGCGGGATCTCGCGAAAGAGGGGGGCGGGTTCCTGTACACCGTCGCAAAAATCGATGCGAACGGGAGAGATATCTTCGTGCCAAAAATTGACTATGCCGAGCCCGTGGACGATACATGGTGGATCTTCTCGGGGATTATTGTTCCGGAGTACACCAGAATCACTCATGGCAACCTGACAGGCATCCAGCTCCGGCATTTCACGCGGGAAAACCTGTACCAGCGGGTGAACGAGGCCGTCGCCTTTGCACACGCGAACGGAAAGGAGAAGACCCTCGAGGAGATTAACGATCCCGAAGGGCGTTTTGTCACCGGTGATCTCTTCGTATGGGCATCAACCAGCGAAGGAGTCCTTCTTGCCGACCCGTTCTGGAAATCGGGAATCGGGATGAATCATATGGAGTATGCCGACCAGTACGGCATGAAGACCACGCTGGTCGGGATACAGGCAATGGAAAGTGGCACAGGGTTCTCCAGGGCATTATTCCCGGATACTGCGATGAACGAAACCGAGAGCGTGCAAAAGCTCATCTACATGAAGGCTGTCGATGATACCTGGTGGATAGGGAGCGGCATCTACGGCATCGATGTGAAATGAGGGAGTTTCCCTTCTCTCATTCCTTGCAATGAGTGTAGTGCGGCTGAAAGCCACTCTCACACATTTTTCCCTCTTCCACGTGGGCCAGCACCTGTATATATGCGGATGCCAGATCTTTTCCCTGATGTGGCAGGATCCCTGGAACTGGAACCGACTGCAGCACTTGTCATGGAGTGGGCGAAGGACCTGTACCGGACTGGAAACGCCTCTCTCTTCTGTTCCCGCCTTGACCTCTCAGCCAGTCACCGGATGAAACAGGAATGCGATTTGATCTGCCCGTGGTATCCCGAGGTCATGATGAACAGGAAGTGGTTCATCCGGTTCCTTGCCACCTCCTTGGTGTCTGATGCTGAGGGTGAATGCCAGGTCGTCCTTCTCGCTGCGGGCAAATCACCGCTCGCCCTCGAACTTTTCGAGGTGCACCCCGACAGGATTGTATCGGTGATCGAGACAGATATCGCCGGGTTGGAAGAGAAACAGGAGATTTACCGGGCCGTTGCTCCAGAGTTTGCAGACAGGATCCGGTGCGTCCATACTGATATCTATCAGAAGAAGGAGACTGAAAAGGCCATTTTTGCGACCGGCATGTATGATCCCAAACGCCCGTCAGTTGTCGTGTTCGAGGGCATCTCGTACTACCTCCCGCCCGGAGTCTCCGCCAGGGTTCTATCCATATTTTGCTCAGGATCCCTGAAGAACGCGGTCATCCTCGATTCACTGCTCCCCTGCCGCCTCGTCAGGGAGGACAGGCGATATATCTCCCGGGGGATATGGGGAGTCTCCACAGGGACTGCAATTTCGGGCACACGATCACCTACAGCCCGGAAGAGATGGATGGGATGCTCTCATCCTCCGGGTGTGAGCAGATTGCGCATCACTCAATGGATGAGATGGAGAGGCTCAGGACCGGAGAGAACAGGTTTTTTCCCACCTGCCATGACGGATGGATCCGGATCACGACTGCACGGATGTAAGGAGGGCCGTTCCTTGCGGGGGTGTACGGCACCATGAACGCTTCACGAGGATTCACTCCCTCGTCCGGGAAGACCCGGAGGCGGATTTTGGGATCCCAGTTCTGTACCTTCTCAAGGGGCTGTGAATTACCTTGATTATCCCGCGGGGAGGGTGAAATAAAAGGTGGATCCCTGTCCAATCTCCGATTTCACCCAGATACGGCCCCCGTGCCGTTCGATGATCCGCGTGCATAACGCGAGGCCCAGCCCTGTTCCGAAATAATCATCCCTGTGATTCAGTCGTTCAAAAAGGACGAAAATTTTCTCGTAATACTGGTGCTGGATCCCGATGCCGTTGTCCTCTACTGCAAATTGCCACATGTCATCTCCTGGAACTGCTGAAATATGAATCACAGGTGACACCCCTTTTTTCCGGAACTTGATGGCATTCTCTATAAGGTTCTGGAAGACCTGGACTATCTGGATCCTATGAACAGGGAGCGTGGGGAGGGGATCGTGAGTGATGGAGGCCCCCGTCTCCTGAATCGCGGCCTGGAGGTTTTTCAATGCAAATCCAAGGACTCCCTCAAGGTCTGTCTGTTCACGGGGGATCTCCCGTGCCCGGACGTCGGAATATTTGCGCAGATCGCTGACGAGGTGGTGCATCTTGAGACCCGCGTGTTCGATATTTTTCAGGTACGTCTTCGCACGTGGTGGTATCCCATCCCCATGTTCCGCAAGAAGCATCTGTGAGTATACAACGATTGTCCGAATCGGCTCCTGGAGATCATGGGCTGCGACATGAGCGAAGAGTTCCAGGTCTTCATTGCTCTTTTTAAGGGTATTGAATGATTCCTTGAGCTGTTTCTCTGCCAGTTTCCTCTCGGTAATATCATGTCCTGCAATCGCAACGCGGAAGACTCTCCCCTCCTTTGAGAAAACGGGATTGACCAGGCAGTCATACCACCTGTTATCCCGGTACTCTTCGTAGCGAACGGTCTGTTTCAACCGGAGTGCCTGATCAAAGTAGCTCCTTCTGTAGACTGAGATATCAGGTGGCAGCAGGTTCCAGAGGGACGCTCCCAGAAGATCCTGGGAGCTTCTCCCCAGTATCTTTGCGTAATTATCGTTGATATTCAGGATTACGCCATGATCATCCAGGAGAACGGCTATTTCGGCAGGCGTGTTGATGAGCGCCCGTTCGGTTTCCACCCTTTCCCTGAGGATATCTTCCGCTGACTTCCCAAGGGTCATATCCCGCAATATCACCCATATCAACGGGCGGGTCCCGGTATTGAGGAGGCCAATCGTCACTTCGACGTCGATGCGTTCGCCATGAACGAGGAAGAGTGGTGCAATGATGGGAGGGACCGCTTCTCCCTCAAGCAATTTCCCTATAGCCTGGTGACCCAGTTCGCCAATCCCTAACGGGATATGATCAAAAATAGACCGCTTCATCGCGTCTTCGAGTGAGGATTCCCCCGCGAGCGAGAGCGCAGCAGGATTCGCATACAGGATCTTACCCTCAAGATCGTGGACGATGATCGCGTCTGGAATGTATTCGACGAGAGCACGAAAGTCAATGGTCTCTTCCTGATGCGGCATGGGGATTCAACACTGAGTATTTCAGTTGTTAGCGATTGAGAATACCCAGTAATTATACTATTCCCCGATCGTCGGCCAGTACCCCGTGCAGCAAGGTCGGGGGCGGGAAAAATATTTCCAATTGATGCTTTGTTGATGGATTAAGCGATTATCCAAATCCCATTCTCCATTGAGAAGGCACTCGAAAAAATGACTGACTCCCTATCATATCATCTCAGCTCCCATGAAAAATTGCTCCTTTAAGAAACTCAATTGAGAAAAATATGGTGGGAAGATTACACACATTTACCCGCAGGACATCCGAACGGCGGGTTGGTGATTGCATTCCAGCCATGATTGCTGGTGCGTGTCTTTGCGGGGGTTATGTTCAGTCCCTTGAATGAAGAGATGACGCTCATCTTGTCCTGGATCGAGGAGGGGATATTCTTGTGGAATGAGAACGACTGATCCGATGAACAACTCTGGCACTGGTTACATGTCGTGCAGGATGATTGAGTATTTTTTGAAAATCTCTCCCGGAATGAAAATTGTATCTGAGCCGCAACGGCTACTGAGGATACCACCAGGAGCACCAGCAGCAATGCGGCGAGTATGGTGTGGTTGCGGTTTATGCGGATCATGTATATCATGGTCCTGTTGTTTCAATATAGTTTAAATTCTTTTCACATTTCCTGTCTGAACCTCGGAAAGTCCACTTCTTTGGCAATCGGGGAATGGGTGGCAGAATATTGTCCGGTGCTCGCACTGTATCCTGGAAATCCTTCAAACGGAACATGCAGTATAACACAGCATACCAGAAAATTCAAAAGGAACAATCAGGCTGGTTGTTCCATGAAGCACAAGGTGGCATGGGTGTGAAAAAGGTTGAAGCCATTTTCACACCAAAAGAGGAATGAATGTCTTATTCGGAGAACTCTGCGCCGATCACCCTCCGGAATGTTTTCAGGAAATCCCTCCAGGCACTTCGGAGGCTGTGATTCACAGCATGGAGTGCATCGCGGTCCTTCTCATCAAGGGCCTGTTGTAATTCCGGACCCATTGCCTCGATATCGTGGAGTATCCGGTTGAGGTCCGTCGTATTGTACCCATATCTTCCGAGCGCTGAAACGACCTCCCCGCCCTCAGCCCTGTGGAGTGTATAGGCCTGTATGCGGTACGTGCCGTGGATTGACCAGAGTTCTTCTGTGAGGTTCTCGTCGATCCCTGCCTTGTGGCTATTCATCTTCCCTGATTGCCACGGGTGTGCAGCCGCGGCTGGCAGGGCGATCCCTGCAACAAGGAAGAGGCAACCAATGGCACATAGGAAGTATGTCCATCTCATGGTGTCGTTCACCTGGCTCGTCTCAGTGGAGGCACCTGTAGGTGTGTCCCCGGCAGAGCGATCATATGGAGATGCTATAATATCGGATGGTCCCTCCACTCCCTGAACGGAAATGATTCATCCCATGTCTGAACCGGGCGGTTCAATCCTGGCGTCTTCCCCTTTCACTATGTACGTGAAGAACACTCCAGCGGGACGTTATGAGATCATAGTGGACTGGTTCTCATCCCGTCCCTGGAAAATAGTGCGATCCTGTGGTATCGGAGTGGAATGGCACCTTTGCGAGAGAAGGATTGGGGATATGCCGGCCGGTTCGGGGATCAGGGGGATCCCTGTAAGGGAGCTGCCTGTCTGATCTTCAGGATCTTCATACACGTGTGCTCGAACAGATCGGCCTTCGACAGAGCCATAGAGATCTCCCGCGAGCAGTCGGATCTGGCGGACACGGTGAGGCAGATCTCATCTGCCGACACTTCGCATGCAAGGGATTCGATCTTTCCCCGGTGAGTTCCGTCAAGCCCATCTGCCACCCTGAGGATTCCGGCTGCCACACGCACAGCATACTGCTCCTGTTCGGGAAGGAGCCTGTAAAAGCCCGATCGTCCGAACGAGCCCCTGCCCCGATGAGAGTGCGCAAGCACCCCTATCACCCCCCTTTCCAGGATTGAGAAAGGCAACCGTTCATCCATAGAGATGAGAGCGCTGCTCCGCTTTGCATGCCCCTTCTTACCCTCTTTAAGACCTACATCGTGGAGAAAGGCACCGAACTCGAGCCATGTGCGTTCTCTCTTTGATAGGTGATGGATTTCCATAAGGTGATCGAACAACTGAAGGGAGAGCATGGCGACGTGCCGTGAATGTGCTTCGATTTCCTGGCTGGTTCGCATGGCCTTCTGTACATTCTCTCTCACCTCTCTGTCCGAAAGAGAACTCTGGTATCTGTACATTACCCGCTGGTTTTCGAGCACCTCGCGGGTGAGGTCTTCCCAGAAATGTGCCCTGGAGAGGGAATTCCAGTGCTGGACTGTTTTCCTGTACAATCTCTTCCTATCCCTCTCCCTGTGATTCTGGAATACCTTCAGGCCTGCAATCACAGACGGACCGGGACGGTTTGAATCCCTGGGTGACCGCGGACGGGAACGCTCCTTTAAGAGAAGCAGGGTAACCGTGTCGATCCAGACGTCAGTATCATGGAGATCTCCCAGGAGCTTCTGGAGGCGGGCAATTCTTGAGATATATTTCCGGAGACCCAGGCGGTAGACCGGCGCAAAGACCTCCATCGTGTACCTGAGATTCTTGGCTGCGATCCGCATGGCATGATGCTCCGCAGTCGCGTCAGGGTACTGGAGCCACGGTTCATAGGCCACAAGATCTGCATAACACCGCCCGATCTGATCTGCTGCCAGGCACGTGAGGGAACTTGGATTTCGTTGCCTCCGACGATTCGTAGCTGGCGAGTGCGGCAGTCCTGCCCGGTCGAGGAATTCATGAAGATTTTTCTTCTCAACCTTTTCAAGGGCCACAAGAACATTCTTCTGAAAACGGGATCGATCCTTCCGTAGTCGTCCATACAGGAACTCAATAGCTTCGAGAAGAGGATCCTGTATGTTGGCACCACCTTTCCCAGTCTGCCCCCTTGTGACAGATGCCTTCTTCCTGGCTTTTTTCAGGAACGCGATCTGCACATCCGCATCACGGGCCTCCCCAAGAGCCCGTGTGATTGCCTGCGTTTCTGAGTAGATCCTGCGGTAATACTTTCCAGGGATACACACCCGGAATGTCCGGAGTCCCGCTCGAAGCCTCCGCGATGCCACACGCATCCTGTGAAGGGGCTCGATGTCATCGCCGGCCCGGACTCCGCCTGATTCTGCCAGGAACTTTTCAAGGGACGCAAGGATATACGCTGCCGCGAACCGGCACAGGATGCCGGAAGGGACCTGTGCTTCCGCGTTTACCCCGAGGGCAGTGTTCCGAGAGGGGAATCTTCCGGGGACGGTATTCCGATAACCCACGGTGATCGCGGGATTCATTCCTTCGTTCATGGATCCGTATGGTTCATCCATCATTTCACCCGCACTCCGTATGACAAGATGGTGAATGGAACTACTAGGTTTTTTCTGCGTGCATGGGGGAGGGAGAATTCCAGGTATAGACCGGGGGATTCCCATCATGCGGGTGCCAGGCCGCCCCTTTAGAGCGTAATGAAACGGCCAGCAGATATCTATTCCTGCAGCGGAATCTTCATCTTCCCTCGCTTTCCGATCAGGAAACACCCGATACCAACCGGTATCAGGAATGTCAGGGTGTAGTACACAAAGACATCTACTCCATAGTAAGTAGCCTGGAGAAGCACGACGATAAACAGGAAGTCGAACACGATTGCGATGACAGTCCATACAAGTCCGACCTTACAGTAATACACACACGGATGTTCCCGGACTCTGAACCACCACCACGTTATTGCAATGGTTACCGGGGTGCAGACTGAAAGGAGGATCCAGCCCATGCTGCTCGCATAAGGAGAGAAGAACAGCTCTATCGAGAGGATATACCCAAAAAGCCAGAATCCCGTTCCGAGCCCGATCATGTCTGTGATCCACTGTTTCATGCATGGTGTCTTCAATGTCTGAAATGGTATACTTTTTCAGAGAGGTCCGAATCCCGACATTGCCGGCATCCAGATCAGGGACATCGGTGAAAGGTACAGCGTCTCTTCGGGAGATAGGGAATCTCAATGGTTTGGGACAGGGCCCCTTCATAAGAACAAAGGAACAGGGATCGATTTTCCGGGATGATCCCGGTCTGCATACAGAGTGATATGGAAAGGCGGGGATCAGATGATCCGCCCGTCAATGGTAATCGTGCTATCCTTCACAGGGATCTTCTTTCCCGACTTTTCAAGTGCCTGATTGATCACGTAGGTGATTCCGTTGCAACAGGGAACCTCCAGGTGGAGGGTAGTGATAGAGTGGATATCGTGATTGGAGAAGATTTCACTCAGTTTGCTGATGTACCCATCAATATCCGAGTCAAGTTTGGGACAGAAGATGATCACAATCTTTCCCTGCAGGAAGTCACGGTGGAAGTTGGGATACGCGAAAGGGACGCAGTCTGCAGCGACGAGAATATCTGCGTGCTCGAAATAGGAGGCACGCGGATTGAGAAGGGCCAATTGGACCGGCCACTGTCGTAATTCAGAGACTGCATTCCCATCTCGCTCACCCGGTATTGCGACCGGTTTTCGGGGAATGCTCCGGGCTGCCGTTCCAGGACATCCTGTAAAAGAGGGATGACTACGCGGTTCAATATCCGGGTGACACCCCACGATCCGGTGCTCCGGGACAGAAATATGATGTTCGTTCAAGTAGTCGATAGCCTGCCTGTACAAATCCTTTTCGCCATGCCCGAGGAGATGTTCGAGATGAGCCCTGATAACCGCTGTTCCCCCTGGAACAACATTGGCCATCACGGCCTTCTCATCATATACTCCCGCCTCGCGCTCGATAACGCTGATGGCGCCTTCAGGGCACGTTCCCATGCAGGCCCCGAGCCCGTCGCAGAAGAGATCGCTCACCAGTCGTGCCTTTCCATCGATAAGCTGGAGCGCCCCCTCAGGACAGTCAGGGATGCACTGGCCGCATCCCGTGCATTTTTCCTCGTCGATACTGATGATCTTTCGCTTCATACTCGTTCCTTTCCCGGAATTTTCTCATCTCTCAATGGTGTACTGTTCTTGTCCTTACACTGCCTGTGCATGCTCTCGATGATCTACGGCTGGTCCCCGGGTCTTCCTGCGGTCAACCTGGCATATGTTTCCTCGCCTACGCATTCTCTGGCATACTTGCACCACTGGACACAGGAAAGGAGATCATTATAGACGGTGAATCCGCACCTGCTGCAGTTCACCGATACATCATTTGAGAAGACCTCGATCTCCTCACCGCATTGGGGACATTTTTTGATCGTCAGGGTCGGTGTCCTGATGTGTGCGGATCCAGGGCAATGATCAAGCATGTTCCTTCACCCACTTTTTGTATTCCGCAAATCGAGCAGTAATATCCGTCTTTTTCATCTCCTGCCATGATTATTCCCTTATCATGGTCAGCATCATCTTGAACCTGGTGATCGCGGATAATGCATGCGGGGCATTGGCAGGAAAGATTATCGTATCCCCTTCTTTCATCTGGTAGGTGGTTCCCGCAACCCAGACCTCGCACTCGCCGTCAAGAATGGTAACTACCGCATCATACGGGGCTGTGTGTTCTGACAGTCCTTCGTTCTCATCGAATGAAAAGAGCGTGATGCTGCCGGCCTTCCGGTTCACGATCATCCGGCTTGAAACCGCCCCATCCTGGTAGTTCACCAGATCCCTGAGAGCCAGGACCCGACCTTTGAGATCGTCCCTTTTTTTATCAGACTTCCCGGTCGATTCCGAAGATTCTTGTGTATATTCCATGTCAAATTACCTTTCCCATCCTCATCATCAGCTGCAATGAGAGAAAATGTCTGGATTCAGGCCTTCAGCATGCGGGCAAGGTCCGCCTGGATCGTGGTGTTGGGCTTTATATCAAACTGCTTCACGAGCACATCGAGCACTGCAGGTGAGAGGAATGCAGGGAGTTTCGGCCCTAGTGTAATATCTTTTACGCCGAGGCTGAGGAGTGCCAGGAGTACCAGGACCGCCTTCTGTTCGTACCAGGCGATATTGTAGGAGACAGGAAGATCGTGAATCCCGACTCCAAATGCCTTCGCCAGTGCCTGTGCAATGACGACCAGGGAGTAACAGTCATTGCATTGCCCAGCGTCAAGTACGCGGGGAATCCCTCCGATACTGCCGAGATCGAGAGCGTTGTAGCGGTACTTCGCACACCCTGCAGTGAGGATAACCGTGTTTTTCGGCAGCGCGTTGGCAAAGTCCGTATAGTAAGCCCTCTCCTTCTGCCTTCCATCGCACCCGGCCATGACGATAAACCGCGTAATATCGCCACTCTTGACCGCTGCAACCACCTTGTCTGCAAGGGCGAGCACGGCATCGTGGGCGCACCCGGTAATCAGATCCTTCCCGCTCCCCGGAAGAGCATTCGGAGGCTGGCATGTTTTCGCGAAGGCAATGATCCCGGAGAAGTCTTTCTTCCCGTCCGGACCTGCGTCTATATGCGGGACTCCGGGATACCCGGTAAGGCCGGTGGTAAAGAGTCGGTTCTTATAGCTGTCCCTTGGGGGAACCAGGCAGTTTGTCGTAAACAGGACCGGGCCATTAAACTGCTCGAACTCCTCTTTCTGGTGCCACCACGAAGAGCCGTAGTTACCATACAGGTGGGAGTATTTCTTAAACGTGGGGTAGGCGTGTGCAGGGAGCATTTCGCCATGGGTATACACATCAACCCCTGCATCTTTTGATTGCTCTAGGAGCATCTCGAGATCCCTCAGGTCATGACCGGTGATCAGGATCCCCGGGCGTTTCCCCACGGTTGTCCTGACTCCGGTTACCTCGGGTTTTCCAAACGCCGAGGTGTTCGCCGAATCGAGCAGGGCAAGAGTGTCCACCCCGACCTTTCCGCATTCCAGCACGAGCGCCACCATTTCGGGCACCGATATATCCTTGAGCATGGATGCAAGCCCCTTCTGGATAAATCCGGTAATTGCGGTATCTGTCTTCCCAAGGATTGCCGCATGGGTGTAGTATGCCGACATCCCCTTGAGCCCGAAAAGGAGCGTTGAGCGGAGCGAACGGATATCCTCGTCCTCTGTTGCGAGAATCCCGACAGTTTTTGCCTTTTCAAGGATGTCGGCTTCCCCAGCAGGTTTCCAGGTGCATGCATCTGGTTCTGTGATCCCCGTTGCGGGGAGACGGTCCCGGATTTCAACTGCCCGGTGGATCATCCCGGAGAACCGTGCTTTATCAAAATTCACATTGGTGAGGGTCGAGAACAGAGCATCTGCAATAAACAGGCCTGCAGAGGGATCACCCTTCCCATTTTTCATCGCTGCGAGATTCCGCAAGGAGAGCCCCTTGCAGAGATACACAAGAACGTCATGGTACGCGGCAATCTCATCATCCTTTCCGCAGACACCCTTGATGGTGCATCCGGTCCCTTTCACGGTCTCTTCACACTGATAGCAGAACATCACCTATCTCCTCTCAATTTCTTTTTGATATAAGATTTCATTTACATACTAAAGTATAAATAGCCAGGAGTATCCAATACCATACCATGCAGGATGGATGTACGGTCAGCCAGACGGTCCGGTACCTATCAAAACGCTGGACGCTCCTGATCATTCTTGAACTCTATAAGGGCGACAGGTATACCCGGCGTTTCTCCGAGCTCCGCGATGCGCTTTCCGGGATAACGCCAAAGGTCCTCTCGGAGCGGTTGAAGGAGCTCGAGGACGAGGAGATCATCACCCGGAACGTGGATGCAACTGCATTCCCGGTCCGGACAGAGTATACGCTAACAGAGAGTGGTCTTGGGATCATCGAGATTATCCGTGATATCAAGAAATGGGCGTTAACGTGGAAGGTCGATAACATCACCTGCGGCAACCAGGACTGTAAAGTCTGCGACCTGTGAACGCCGGCTTGTTCTTCGCGTGTCAGGAAGGCCGATTGGATACGTAACATCCCTGCTGATGAAAAATGAGGAGGATTGAAGATCCCATGAAGATTGTTGATGCAAAAAAAGCACAGAGTTCCCCAAACCCCCACCACGTGGATGCACGGAAGCTCTGCGAGATCCCCCATGCAGTTGTCGTCATGATTACCCTGCAACCCGGAGAATCGTTAAAAAAGCACATGACCCCTGTCGATGTCATATTCTACGTCCTGCAGGGAACCGGCGTTGTCGAGATCGGGGAAGAGAGGGAAACAGTGAAGAAGGATACTCTGGTCGAGAGCCCTGCCCGGATTCCTCACCGCTGGATCAACGAGAGTACATCGGTATTCCGTGTCCTTGTGATCAAGGTGCCCAAGCCTACCGAGGAGACAAAACTGCTTTGAGAGGAGACACATGGCTCACCATACCGGTGCAATCCGCCAGAAGGATGGAAAGACGTTTGCCGTGGTCACCCGGGTTCCCGGGGGATGTGTATCCCCTGAAGATCTCGAGCGGCTTGCGTCAGTTGCCCGGAAATACCATGTACCCATGGTCAAACTCACTTCTGGCCAACGTTTCATGCTCATCGGGATTCCGGAGAAGGACCTAGCGTCTCTCTTCAGGGATCTCGGTCATCTGGCCGAAAAGGAGACTGCCCCCTGCGTGAAGTATGTCCAGACCTGCCTCGGTACTGAAACGTGCCGGTACGGGGCCCAGGATGCATTAGGGCTGGGTGCTGTGCTTGAGGAAAAATACCGGGGCACACCCTTCCCCGCGAAAATCAAGTTCGGGGTGTCCGGCTGCCTCCGTTGTTGCGGGGAAAGTCATGTCAGGGATGTTGGCATTGTGGGAACCACGGAAGGTTGGACCGTCATATTTGGCGGAAACAGTGGACGGAGACCCTCTCTTGGAACCCTGATTGCGGAGAACCTCTCAAAGGATGATGCCCTCGACCTGGTCGACAGGCTGCTCGAGTACTACCGGGAACATGCCGAACCAAAAGAGAGAACTGCCCGTTTCCTGGAACGGATTGGAATCGACAGAATCGAATCAGATCTCCTGACACTCCTTCCCTATATAGCGCTCAGGGAGAGTACAGGAAGATAACCCGCGCCGGGTGAGGCCACACGCCGCCCTGCTCGGATTTACTCTCTTCGCCCGGCACCCTCCGCAGATGTCCCCGGTGATCTCCATATTATCGTGGTTGTACCAAATTTTTAAGCAGAACGGAAAACACTGGGAGGTAGTTTTCCGGAAAGTTCAGGAAGGAAAGTGCGTCCTCGTTCCCTATATGTGAATAGAGGGGCCCTTTGCAGAACGTATACTTATCAGCCACACAGGTTGCTCCGATGTTGCGGACCTGGGGCAATTCCGGATACCGGGAATTTTTGCGGAGCAGTCCATTACTCATCTCATAATAGGCCCCGCCATGGTATTTTTCATACGGTCCATATTCACTTTCGAAGGCACATGACACAATATTTGCCATGACAAGCGTCGCATTCTGTGACGGATTGATGGTGACATGCCCATATTCCGGAGGGATGATAACAAGGTCCCCCTTATCTGCAGAGACCATCACGATATCATCAAATCGCCTTGACTGGAGGAGATAATGTCCCTGGCCTTCTAGAACCTCGTAAACTTCCGGATATCCAATTCCAGCGGGATTTTTCGGATGGTAATGTCCCTTCGTCTTTACCCATTCCCCACAGAGTGTGCGGGGGGGAATGACGGTGATATCATACCGCAGGTTGTGCTTGTGCAGCCAGGTCAAATCCTCATCTGATTTTGCCAGATCGCGGTACATATAATAGGCAGGACCGCTTTTTTCGCACGACGGGTCGGCCAGGACTGGACGCAGATCCTCAATGGTCCGAACAGAGGGTCGTGGAAGATCCCCTTCCCACTCAAACATCTCATTTTCTGTCGCACTCAGAGTAAATAATAATTCCCGGCTCCGTTCACCTGCTCATCTCTATCTCGATAATCTTCCGTATTTCATCCTGCGTGGCAGCAGGAGTTCCTGTCGTATTCACCACATACACTCCTGTCCTGCCGAGCAGATTGGCGATAAACCGATCCCGGAGTGCGGTCTTTCGTGCATCCCGCACGAGCAGATGCGAATTGAAATAACCGTGTTTTGAGAATGATGCAAGGCCTTCATCAGGAGAGAGAGAACGCACCACCACCGGATCGGAGGGGTCACGCTTCATGATAATCACCGTGCGTAATGTGGTGAGCGGGATCAGCCTTCCCTTCCCTATGACCCAGCGGAGATCGGCAACTGCCCTTCCGTCGGCATCATATTCATCGGCCCTGACCATCCCCCCGAACTCCTTCCAGACGGTTTCGAGATCCTGCCTGATGTAGAAGTTCCGCTCTGATCCAAAGGCAAGGATATCCCTGTCGAACACACGGGTAAAGAACCAGTCATCCGCAACAACCCTTGCCCGTGGATCTGATAACAGCCCGTAGGTCTGGGTAGTCTTTCCGGCACCCGATAGTCCTACGATGCAGAGACCCCTGCCATCGACATCGATGCATGCACCATGGACCGAATGGATACCGTGCGCATCTTCAAGGATGTCCCCTGCGCAGCTGAGGGCGATTGATTTGATCCAGCCGTAGTAATGGATATTTATGAGGAACACGGTCTTTGAGTACGGATCATACAACACCGAATCCCTGGGATACCCCGGATCTGAGAATACGAACAACCGCCCATGCGATCGAACGTTCTGCGACATGGAATAGAAGTTTTCCTGCCACGTATCCATGAACGAATGATTATCGGTCAGGAGCTTGATACAGCATCCGTATATCTCTGCCTTGATTTCGTACCGGGCTTTTTGCATATATCGCGCTGCCAGGGCCTCCTTCTGTTCGGCATTGATGATGGTGATCGTGTACGTCATGGGAAATCACACGACTTCACAGGATTATTTGAAATGGGCTCTCCGGGTTGTTCTCCGAATCCACTGCTTTTGTATCCTGTAATGATAACAGGATGATATCGCACGGTTGATAAAGAGGGAGGCTGGAGATCAGACCGTGAATACAAGATTCTCACTCCTTTTTTTATCGGTTGAAAACGAGGTGTTAAAGACACGGCAAGGGTATCTATTGGAATCCTCAGTAAGGCATTTTTTCCCTGGTCCCTGTTCAGGCTCATACATACTTCCTTTCCCGACCACAACTGAGGTACATGGTGGTCCAGCATTTTATTGAAGATGCCTGACAAGGTTCCATTCAGAATAGTATATTTTTAAAGCATTGATGACCATGCATGACCTCAACCTGGCGCTCCGGTATGCTGATAGGTTCATCTTTCTCAAGGGAGGAAGGATTTTTGCCCATGGGAGCCATCAGATAGTGACACCAGGTGTAATTGAAGAGGTGTATGGTCTCCCTGTTATCATGGGAGAACTTGGGGGAGTCCACTGCGTGGTCCCGGGAAGCACCGTCTGCAAACCAATTCAGGATTAATTCTTCAAGAGGAACTGACATGTGCGAACACGAAAAAGGATTCCATTGTTATCCTAAATATCCCTCCTTTGAGGAGTGTGTCCGATTCCACGGCCATGCCTGTCCAGGTCTTGCCACAGGCTACAGAGTTGCGATTGCCGCAATGAACACTCTTGGAGTAGAGCGACCAAATGACGAGGAGATTGTCTGTGTTGCGGAGACTGATGCGTGCGGTGTGGATGCCATCCAGATGGTAACCGGCTGCACTGCAGGCAAGGGAAATCTCATCATCCGTGACTACGGAAAGCATGCCTTCTCCTTCTATGCACGGCAGAGCGGACGGGCAGTCCGGATCCTGACATCGCGGATGGACATGCCGGACTCCTCTGAGATGAACGCGCTCCGGAAGAGGGTCTTTTCCGGAAATGCAACTTTGGCAGAACAGGTCCGGTTCGATTCACTGAAAAAGGCCTCCCTTGAAAGAATTCTCGCGGCACCTGAAGAGAGCCTTCTGACAATTAAGAAATTAGAGGGAAAGCCTCCCCGTGAAGCCCGCATATTCGCCTCTGTAAGCTGTGCCCGCTGCGGTGAGCCGGTTGCAGATGCAAAAACACGCCTCATCGAAGGCTCCCGGGTATGCATTCCCTGTGCGGAATCAATTGCGAAAGAGAAGGCGGACCGTACTGCATGAGTATCGAGATCCACCCAATCGGGCACGCTCGATCACCCTTCAGTGAGAGAGAAAATGCCCTGCGGCAGGGCAGCCTTCTCTTTTTTTTTAATGGCAGATAGTGACGAATCTGAGTGTGTGGAACGATAGGGAAGGATTCACGCTTCCACTGTCACACGATAGGGAATAACGGGGTGAAACCATTCCAGGAACTCTTTTTTTCTCCAAGTACTAATGCTACAGGGATGCCCATCCGCGAATCGGCTTTTCATGAGGTGACATAATGAAGGAGTACCCCTCCGGTGAAGTGGCGTTTCCCTTTGGCCTGCCTCCTGAAAAGGGAAGGTGGATACTCGTCGCACTGGGTATGATCATCAACCTCTGCCTCGGAACGCTCTACTCCTGGAGTGTGTTCGTTGAGCCCCTTACAGAGTATTTTACGGGGGAGCTCGGCCAGGTGGTTACAGCGAACGAGGTATTAATGCCATTCTCGGTGTTCATCGCAGTCTTTTCAATCACGATGCTCCTGACCGGGAAATACGTCGAGACATTCCAGCCGCGAATCATTACCATCGCCGGGGGAATCCTCACAGGCCTCGGCTGGCTGCTCACGTCAACGGCGACCTCTATATTCGCACTTACGGTGATATTCGGCGTGATCGGAGGGATGGGTGTTGGGATTGCCTATGGGGCAACGATTGCAGTAGCAGCCAGGTGGTTCCCTGACCGGAGGGGACTTGCAGTGGGGATGACTGTGCTTGGCGTGGGATTCTCTGCTGTTGTCACCGCGAACCTTGCCGGCTATCTCATTGATGTATACGGTATCATGACCACGTTCCTCTTGTTTGGCGTAGGGATTCTAGTAATCACGGTTCCCATGGCACTCCCGCTTACTTTCCCCCCGGCCGGATGGAAACCCCCTGGATGGACCCCTCGGGGTGCGGGAGAGAATCGGCACGTGACGTGCGAATGCACCCGTCGCGAAATGGTGAGATCTCCTGCATTCTATGGTTTATGGATCTGCTATTGCATCGGCAGTATTGCGGGTCTGATGGCAGTCTCAATTGCAAAACCCGTGGGGACAGAACTCGTGCACATCGAAGCAGGCCTCGCAACATCTCTCGTTGCATTCTTTGCCCTCTTCAATGGCGGGGGCAGGCCGATCTTCGGGATGCTCACAGACCGGATGACCCCGAGAAACACCGCTATGCTCTCGTTCATCCTCATTGCCGCCGGAGGTCTCGTGATGTGGCTGACACCGACTGTTCCGGGGTATATCATCGCTTTTTCACTCCTCTGGGGCTGCCTTGGTGGATGGCTCGCAATTGCCCCGACCGTGACCGCCCATTATTTCGGGACATGCGACTACCCGAGGTGCTATGGGGTGGTCTTCCTTGCGTATGGGGCGGGAGCGATTGCAGGCCCGCAACTTGCAGGATTTGTGAAGACGACGACAGGGAACTACCTTGGCGTGTTTCCTGCCGTGTGTGCCCTTGCAATACTCGGCTTTTTCGTTGCATTCTTCCTGATGAAGCCTCCCAATAGAACACTATGATGCAAAGGGCTTCTGAAGTGAGATAATTCTTGATGCTGACCAAAAAATGGGATTTTCGCGCCATAATACTATTAAACGCTTCACCCTAATTGACTGTTAAGTAACATGCGGATTCCCTGATTATCCGGGGCGAATACCGGGTGACACCATGACCGATCGAACGCTGCCTTTTAAGGTGACGAAAACACAGGTGCTCAACGTTATCCCGATCCTCAA